>Ga0233425_10006953_pt1 | contig 16234 bp, 13 predicted proteins | sample Watercolumn_Towu_2_FD_181712 | JGI IMG/M metagenome (GOLD analysis project Ga0233425, IMG submission 181712) | Freshwater microbial communities from Lake Towuti, South Sulawesi, Indonesia - Watercolumn_Towuti2014_140_MG | ecosystem: Environmental > Aquatic > Freshwater > Lake | place... | reverse complement strand
GGCCTTTTCCGTCTCGTGCGCCGCGGATCAGGTCTTCTTGGGCGCAGGCAGACGCGCCATGAAGTTGTCGAACGAGTTCTCCGCGAACCGGAACCACAGGTTCTGGTCGTTGCGGAACGCCAGCCACGAATCGTAGACCTTCTTGAACGTGGCGTTCTTGGCCGAAATGTCGTCGTACAGCTCGACCGAGGCTTGGTAGGAGGCCTCCAGCACCGGCCGGCTGAACGCCTTGAGCTGCACCTTCTTCGCCGCCAGGCGCTTGAGCGCGGCCGGGTTGAGCGCGTCGTACTTCGCCACCATCCAGCCGTTGGCCTCGGCCGCGGCCGCGTCCACCACGGCCTTGTAGCCCGCCGGCAGCGCGTCCCACGACTTGGTATTGACGTAGACCGACACCTGCGGCCCGCCCTCCCACCAGCCGGGGTAGTAGTAGAACTGCGCCACCTTGTCGAAGCCCAGCTTCTCGTCGTCGTAGGGGCCGACCCATTCAGCGGCGTCGATCGTGCCCTTCTCCAGCGCCGGATAGATGTCGCCGCCCGCGAGCTGCTGCGGCACCACGCCGAGCTTGGCCAACACCAGGCCGGCCTGGCCGCCGATGCGCATCTTCAGGCCCTTGAGGTCCTCGACCGTCTTGATCTCCTTGCGGAACCAGCCGCCCATCTGCGCGCCGGTGTTGCCGGCCGGGATCAGGTGCACGTTGAAGCCCTTGTAGAATTCGCGCAGTAGCTGCAAGCCGCCGCCGTGGTGCATCCACGCGAACTGCTGGCGCGCGTTGAGGCCGAAGCACATCGCGGTGTCGAACGCGAAGGTCGGGTCCTTGCCGAAGTAGTAGTAGCTGGCGGTATGGCCCATCTCGACGGTGCCGTTCTGCACCGCGTCCAGCACCTGCAGGCCGGGGACGATCTCGCCCGCCGCGAACACGCGGATCTGAAACTTGTTGTCGGTGCATTCGGCGACGCGCTTGGCGAAGTGCTCGCACGCGCCGTACAGCGTGTCGAGGGACTTCGGCCAGCTCACGGTCAGGCGCCATTTGAGCTCGGGCGTCGACTGCGCGATCGCCGGCGCGGCCACCGTGGTGGCCGCGGCGGCAAGCCCCGCGGTCTTCAGGAATTTCCGTCTCTGCATGGGGTGAAACCTCCGGTTGCTCGGTGCTGAGCGTTAACGGCCGGGATGGTCGCGCACCCATGCGGCCCGGCCGCGGCATGGCTGGTTGTCGGAAAAGTGGCGGGAGATTACGGCAGGGGTAGTAGGCCGGGCAAGCGCCTAGGTCCGCCGGGGGGCACGGTCGGCGAGAGGCCGCCACTGCCCGTCGCTTAGGCATTCCAAGGGCTTGAACCGGGTCTTGTAGGCCATCTTGCGGCTCTGCGCGATCCAATAGCCGAGGTAGACGTAGGGCCGGCGCTCGGCCCGCGCTTGGCCGATCAGCCACAGCACGGCGTGGGTGCCCAGGCCCCGGTCGGCGGCGCCGGGGTCGAAGAAACTGTAGACAGCCGACAATCCGTCGCCGAGGCGGTCGAACAGGCACGCGGCCATCAGCCGTCCGTCCGGTTCGCGGAACTCGACCAGCGCGGTGCCGACCGCGGTTTCCTCGACCATGCCGCGATATTCCGCGAATCCCATGCGCGCCATCTCGCCGTCGCCGTGGCGCGATTGCTGGTAGCGCTGGAACAGCGCGAACTGCTCCTGGCTCGCCGCCGGCGGCAGGATCTGCGCCGCGAGGCCGGCGTTGGCGCGCGCCACGCGGCGCTGCGAACGGCTGGGCTCGAACGCCCGCGCCACCACGCGTACCGGCACGCAGGCGCGGCACCCCGTGCAGGCCGGGCGGTAGGCGACGCGGTGGCTGCGCCGGAAGCCGGCGCGCGCCAACTCGTCGTAGTTCTCGTCCGCCGCCGGTCCCGCGATCTCGGCGAAGATGTGCCGCTCGACCTTGCCCGCGAGATAGGGACAGGGCATCGGCGGCGTGCGGTAGAGAAAGCGCGGCGGCGCGGCCGGCGTCGGCGCGGCCGCTTCCCTGACGCGTTCCAGCGTGTCGGGCATGGGGCTACGGCCGTCCCTGCGGCGGCAGCACCTGCACGCCGCCCGCAAGCGCGCTCGACCGTACCGCCACCAGGCCGCACAGCACGTCGTGCAGCAGCCGGCGCCGCCGGTTGAACAGACCCACGAGCAGGATCAGGCCGGCGGTGAGGGAGACGCTGGCGTAGAACAGCGCGGTCGCCAGCAGCGCCTGAAGGTACTCCGGGCGCCGGCCGGTCCAGCTCCGCATCTCCACGTCGAACAGGCGCATGCCCACAGTGGCGGAGCGCGGCCCGCCGATGGTCAGCGTGTGGTAGGCGAGCGGTATCAGCGGAATGGCCACGTAAACCAGGCCCAGCAGCGGCGCGAGAAGGCCGAAGCTCACGACGACCGCGAAGGAAAGCAGCAGCCACACGACGAGACCGATGACGGACAGCACGACGCCGTCGACCAGATACGCGAGCACGCGCCGCCACGCCAAGCCGCGGAAATGCTCTGGCCGATCGAGCCATCCCGGGATGGCCTCGAACCGGCCTCGGCGCGCCTGCTCGCCGCGAACGGGAAGGGCGGAAGAGTCGGTCATTGGCCGTCCGTTGCGCTCCGTGGCCCCGGGCATGTCCCCGCCGGCCGCGCGAAGAATCCGGCAGATCGCCTTGGTTTGCAAGCGGATGGCCGAACCGCCGGGACGGTGGCAAAATCCCCCGATGGCCCAGGGCGGAGCACATGGCTGGGCGGCGGCGCGGGCAGTGGCGGCCGCGGCTCTTCTGGCCGGCGCGTTCGCGGCGCCGGCGGCGGCGCAGCAGGCCGAGGCCGTCCGCCGCGCGAACATGGTCGCGGTGATCGAGGTGCTGTTCGAGGCGACCTCGGACCAGACCGGCGTGGCGGCGCTCGACGCGCGGGTCGCCGAGGCGTTCCGCAAGGTGCCGCGCGACAGGTTCCTGCCGCCGGTGTTGCGCGAGCTTGCCTACGCCGACACGCCGCTGCCGCTCGGCCACGGGCAGAACCTAGCGCAGCCCTATCTCGCCGCGCTGATGACGCAGGTGCTGGCGCTCAAGCCCGGCGAGAAGGTGTTCGAGACCGGCACCGACGTGGGCTACCACGCCGCAATCCTGAGCGAGCTGGGCGCCGAGGTCTATTCGGTCGAGATCGTCGAGCCGCTGCTCGCGGTCGCGCGCAAGGTGCTGCCCGCGCTCGGCTACGACAAGGTGAAGCTCAAGCAGGGCGACGGCTACCTGGGCTGGGCCGAGCACGCGCCCTACGACGCGATCCTGGTGAAGGAATCCTCCCTCGAGATTCCGCCGGCGCTGCTGCGGCAGTTGCGGCCGGGCGGGCGCATGGTCGTTCCCCTCGGGCCGCCCGAGGGGCCGCAGTTCCTGACGCTGGTCGAGAAACAGGCGAACGGACGCCTGAAACAGAAGCGCTACCTGCCGGTGCGCTTCACGCCGTTCCAGGGCGGCGAGCGCACCTGAGCGTCACGCCAGCGCGGTGTTGCCCAGCACGCGCGCCTTGTAGCCGGCGCCGACCAGGCGATCGACGATCTCGCGCACGTGCGTGGCGTTGCGCGTCTCCACCACGGCGTCGAGCTCGGCGCGCTTGGCCGGGACGTCGCGGAACATCCGCTGGTGGTGGATTTCGATGATGTTGCCGCCGCAGTCGCCGATCAGCTTTGCCACCTGCGCCAGGGTGCCCGGCCGGTCGGTGATGTCGACGCGCAGCGACACCACGCGCCCCTCGCGTACCAGGCCGCGCATCAGCACGGAGGCGAACAGGCGCGAGTCGATGTTGCCGCCGCCCACGATCAGCGCGACCTTGCGGCCCTTGAAACGCTCGCGGTTGCCGAGCACGGCGGCAAGCGGCGCGCCGCCCGCGCCCTCGGCCACCTGCTTCGCCTCCTCCGCCAGCAGTAGCACCGCCTGCTCCAGCGCCGGCTCGTCGGCCAGCAGGATCTCGGCCACCAGCTCCTTCACGATCTTGCGCGTGAGCTTGCCCGGGGTCTTGACCGCGATGCCCTCGGCGATCGTCTCGCCGCCGCTGGTCGGCGTCTCGCCCCGGAGCGCCTGGAGCATCGAGGGGTACATGGCTGCCTGCACGCCCACGATCTCGATGCCGGGCTTGAGCGTCTTGGCCGCGACCGCGACGCCCGCGATCAGCCCGCCGCCGCCGATCGGCGCCACGATGCAGTCGAGGTCCGGGACGTCCTCCAAGAGCTCCAGCGCCAGCGTGCCCTGGCCCGCCACGATCAGCGGATCGTCATAGGGGTGCACCAGCGTCAGGTTGCCTTCGGCCGCGAGCTTCGAGGCGAAAGTCCGGCACTGGTCCAGGCTCTCGCCGTGCACCTCCACGCGCGCGCCGAACCCCGATGTGCGCTCGATCTTGCTGAACGGCGTGCCCTTGGGCATCACGATGGTGGCGGGGATGCCCAGGCGCTGCGCGTGATAGGCCACACCCTGGGCGTGGTTGCCGGCGGACATGGCGATCACGCCGTTGCGCTTCTCCTCGGCGCTGAGGCCGAGCAGCCGCACCAGCGCGCCGCGCTGCTTGAACGAGCCGATCTCCTGGAGATTCTCGAGCTTAAGCGTCAGCCGGCAGCCTGCCAGGGCCGATAGGCGCGAGCAGGGCACGGCGGGCGTGCGCACCACGGCGCCTTCGATCTGCCGGGCGGCGCGGCGGATATCGTCGAAGGTGACGGTCATCGGCCCATCCTAGCGCCGTTGCGGCACGAGCGTGAGCACGGCCAGCCTCTCCCGCCCGCCCGCCTGCGGCGCCGCGGGGATGCGGATCGTGCGCCCGTCGCGCCAGCGCCGCGCCAGGTTGGCGTAGTAGGGCGAGAGCGGGTGCCCGGACTGCCCGGTCGCCTGGATGAAACGCGAAGCGTTGAGGTCCGCCAGGTCGTACACCGCCCGGAACCCGGCGCCGTGGACGTGCGCGAACGGCTCGGCCGCATCCGAGATCACGGTCTGGCCACGGTTGACGGTGTAGGCGTCGCCGTCGCTGGGCAGCCGCACGTCGCTCAAGCGCCAGATCGCGGGCAGCCGCCCGAACACCGGATGCGAAAACTTGGCGACATGCGCGTCGCCCCAGCGCCAGTCCTGCGGGTTGCCGCCGTGGCGCTGGGCGAGGAATTCGAGCGCGCGGTCGAGCGCCAGCGCGATCCGCGCCTCGCAGGTCTCGCGCGCCGGGGTGCTCACGTCGTCGCACCACTGCCGGCGCTGCGTCAGCATCAGCTCCACCACGTCGGGCCGCAGGTCCCAGTAGTCCTGGAACAGGGGGCCCAGCTCGTCGGCGTAAAGCGCGCGGTTGAGCTCGCGCAGCCACGCCGAGAAGATCAGCGGCTCCGGCCGCCGGCGGTCCATGCGGCCGTCCCAGTTCTTCAGCATCGCCTGGGCGCGGCGGCCGCGCTCGTCGTTGGCGACCACGCCGGTCATGAGCGGCAGCAGGTCGCGCGCGGCCATCGACAGGGCGTCGGTCTGCATCTGCTGGGCGGCGTCGGCGCCGACGCGCTGGTCGAAGGCCAGCATGTCGAGGATGCGGCGCGCGCGGTAAGAGGCCTCCCAGTCGCTGCCGAGCAGCGCCGCGTCGCCCGCCGGCTTGTTGTTGGCGCTGACGATCACCCCGGCGGGCGGATTCAGCGTCTGCGGCAGCGATTCGAACGGCAGCCAGCCGGTCCAGTCGTACTCGCCGTTCCAGCCCGGCGCGGGCAGCCGGCCGTCGCCGGCGCGCCGCAGGGGAACGCGGCCGGCGACGAGGAAGCCGATGTTTCCGTCCGTGTCGGCGAAGGCGACGTTCTGCTGCGGGCTGTGGAAGTTCTTCAGCACGGCCAGGAACTCGGCCGCGCCGCGCGCGCGGTTCATGCGGTAGAGCGCCTCGGCCGTGCGGTCGTCGGGCGCCAGGCCGGCAAAGGACAGCGCCATCGCCTCGTCCCGTTCGGCGTTCAGGCCCTCGCCCGGCATCCCCTTGGGCAGGGCCTCGCGCGCGCCCGCCTGCACGTCGCTCAACACCGGCCCGTGCCGCGTGGCGCGGACGGTGAGCTCGACCGCCGCCTCGCCGCGCACCCGAATGGTTTCGATGCGCGTTTCGAACGGGCGCGGGCCCTCGGGCGTCTGGTAGCGCGCGGGATCGGCCGGGTCGATGCGCTCGACGAACAGGTCCTGCGTGTCGCCGTGCGTCGTGGTGAGCGCCCAGGCGATCTTGCCGTTGTGGCCGAGGATCAGGAACGGCACGCCCGGCGCCGTGGCTCCGGCGAGCGTCAGTCCCGGCGCCTCGACGCGGGCGAGGTACCACAGGTTCGGCATGCCGAAGCGCAGGTGCGGATCGTTGGCGAGGATCGGCTTGCCGCTGGCGGTGTGCGCGCCCGCGACCGCCCATTCGTTCGACGCGCCCATGCCGGAAACGCCGTCCGGCAGCGCGGCCCAGGTCCGCTCCAGCACCGCTTCGCCCGCGAGGGTGGTGGGCGCGTCGCGCCGCGGCGCTCCGGGGTAGAGGTCGGCGAGCTGCTGCGGCGTCACGCGCTTGGCCAGCCGCGCGCGCAGGATTTCGTGGCGCATGTTGTCGGAGAGCGTCAGCGCCATCAGCCGGCCCCAGACCACCGAGTCGGCCGGCCTCCACTTCTCGGGCTTGTAGCGCAGGAGCGCGAATTCCGGCGGCAGCGCGCCGGGGCGGCGGCTCAGGAACGCGTTGACGCCCGCGGCGTAGGACTCCAGCGCCTCGCGCGCCTCCTCGCTGATCGCGGCCAGGTTCTGCTCCGCCACGCGGTAGAGGCCGAGCGTGCGCATGAAGCGGTCGAGGCCGAGCGTGACCGGCCCCATCACCTCGCTCAGGCGCCCCGCGCCCATGCGGCGTTGGAAATCCATCTGCCACAGCCGGTCCTGGGCGTGGGCGAAGCCGAGCGCGAACCACGCGTCGGCGTCGGACCGCGCGGCGATATGGACCACGCCGTTGGCGTCGCGCTTGATCTCGGCCCGGGCCCGCAAGCCGGGCAGGACGGTTTCGCCTTCGATCTGCGGCAGGGAAGAGCGCAGGTACAGGTAAAGCCCGCCGGCGGCCGCCAGCAGCAGGACGAACAGCGAAGCCAGGACGGCGGCGAGCTTGCGGGCCATCTGCACCGGACCGATCGGCGAATCCCGCGGTACTTAACGCGGGGCGGTCGTCCGTTGCAATCGGGAACGCGGAGCGGCGGCTCCGGCGGTCAGTGGTGGCCGGCGGCCGCTCCCGGTTTCTCCACGACCACCTCGACTTCGATCTTGCCTGCCTTGGCGAAGGCGAGCGTGAGCGGGAATCTGTCGCCCTCCTTCAGCGGGGCCTTGAGGCCGAACAGCATGACGTGCAATCCGCCGGACTGCAGCACCGCCTTGCCGCCGGCCGGCACGTCGATGCCCTCGACTTGCCGCATCCGCATGATGGTGCCGTCCATGGTCATGCTGTGCAGTTCGACCTTCTCGGCGGCGGGCGAGGCGGCGGACACCAGCCGGTCGGCCGCGCCCCTGCTCTCGACCGTGAAATACGCGGCGCCGGTCTTGCCCGCGCTCGGCCGGGCATGCGGGCGAACCACGAGCAGGTCGCCGTGCTTGTAATCCTGGGCCTGCGCCGCGGCGGCGACCGCGAGCGCAACCAGCGCCAGGACGCCGCGAACGAGCTCCCTCATGTCCGCTCCTTCCGTTTCGCGCACCTTGGCGCGGACGGCGCCGGCCGGCAATGCGGCGTTATGTCCCGGCACAGCGCGCGAGCGGTACGCGCGCGCGTTGCACGACGGCCGCCGGGGGCTGCTGCGCCGGCTCCGCGCGCCCGAGCGTGGGTGCGTTCAGGGCCCCACCTGCGCGGGGCTGGCGACGCGCGCGCTCAACAGGGCGTGCGCCGCGACCGCGCCCAGCACGACCACGCCGCCGACGAGCGCGAGCGGGCGCGGCTCCTCGCCCAGCGCGATCCACACCCACACCGGCGCCAGGATGCTTTCGAGCATGCTGATGAGGCCGGCCTCGGCCGCGGAGATCGAGCGCAGGCCACGCACGAACAGCACCATGCCGAGGCCGAGCGAGAACAGGCCCATGAGCGCGCACAGCAGGATGTCGCGCGCGCTCGCCGACGCCGGATCGGCGAACGGCAGCACGAGGACGGTCGCCCACAGGCCCGCCATCATCACCTGCGGCGTCATGTCGACGTGCTTGAAGCGGCGCAGCACCACCATGGTGAGCGCGAAGCTCGCGGCGCAGCCGATCGCCAGCGCGTCGCCCAGCCAGGTTCCGCCGCCGACCGAGTCGCCGACCATCGCCGCCATGCCCAGGAGTGCCACCGCCATGATCGCCCAGGTGCGCGCCGGCACGCGCTCGCCCAGGAACGCCCAGGCCAGGACCGCCGCGACGAACGGATTGATCGAGAGCAGGATCAGCGAATTCGCGACGCTGGTTCGGGTGATCGAGTTGACGTAGAGCATCATCGACAGCGCCATGGTCAGGCCCGCGACCACCGCGCCCCAGCCCGAGGCGCGTAGCGCCGCGACCAGGGCGCCGCGGTTCAAGACCGCGATCAGCCCGAGCGCGCCCAGCGCGATGGTAAGCGAGCGCCAGAACAGGATGGTCCAGGCATCGGCGCCGATGAGACGGATGATGAGCGCGCCCAGGCTCCACGCCACCGCGCCCGCGGCGGCGTAGAACACGCCCGCGAGGTGCTCGCGCGACGCACCGGCGCGCGCTGCCACCGCGATCTGCTCCGACGTCATGGCTTGGGTTTGGCCGGGGCCGGGTCCATGTCGTAGGTCACCCAGTGCGTCCGGCGGCCGACGCGGTCGTAAACCGCGCGGGCGCGGTAGTTGTCCTCGGCCGTGATCCAGCGGATCGCCCCCCATTCGCGCTCGGCCGCCAATTCCCGCAGCGCGCGCATCAGTTCGTCCACCACGCCCTGGCCGCGGAACGCGGGGTCGACGAACAGGTCGTCCAGGAATCCGGCGGTCGCCGCCAGCAGCGGGCGCGGGAATTCGCGCACATGCGCCAGGCCCACGATCCTGCCGTCGGCGGTCTTGGCCAGCAGGCACTTCACCACGTGCTGCGGGTCCATGATCCACGACCACACGCGGTCGGCCATCGCGTCGTTCATCGGCCGCTTGTAGAACGCGGCGTAGCCGTCGTACAGGCGGCGCCATTGCGGCTTGTCCGTTTCGCTCGGGCGGACGATGGAGACGGCGGTGCTCATGGCTCGGATTCCGGGGACGGGGATTCCGGGGGCGCTTGTCGCGCTGCGGGCGATGCAGTACCACGAAGCGGCGGCGGACAACACGCGCCATTTCCGCAAGGGGGCTCTGTTTCCGGGATGATGACGGCGCATCGCTATCTGGGGCTGGGGCCGGCGGGGTTCCACCGCGTCGCCTACGTGGAGTGGGGCCGGCCCGACAATCCGCGCGTGTGCCTGTGCCTGCACGGCCTCACGCGCAACGGCCGCGACTTCGACGAGCTGGCCCAGGCGCTGAAGGAGGACTGGCGCGTGCTGTGCCCCGACGTGGTCGGGCGCGGCGACAGCGACCGGCTCGCCGATCCCGCGGGCTACGGCTACCCGCAATACCTCGACGACGCCAACGCGCTGATCGCGCGCGCGGGCGTGGCGCGGATCGACATCGTCGGCACCTCGATGGGCGGGCTGATCGGCATGATGCTCGCGGCGCAGGCGAACTCGCCGGTGCGCCGCCTGGTGATGAACGACGTGGGGCCGTTCCTGCCCAAGGCCGCGTTGGAGCGCATCGCGTCCTACGTGGGCAAGGACCCGGTGTTCGCGAGCTTCGCCGAGGCCGAGGCCGCGTACCGCCGCACCGCCACGACCTTCGGCCTAAGGAGCGACGACGAGTGGCGGCGCTTCGTCGAGCGCAGCGTCAGGCCCGCGGAGGGCGGCGGCTACGCGCTCGCCTACGATCCCGCGATCGCGCAGGGCTTCAACCAGGCGATCAAGGACATCGATTTGTGGAAGATCTGGGACAAGCTGCGCTGCCCGGTGCTGGTGCTGCGCGGCGCGGAGTCCGACCTGCTGACGAGGGCGACGGCCGAGCAGATGAAAACCCGCAGCCCCGGCGCGACCGTGGTCGAGTTCCAGGGCTGCGGCCACGCGCCGGCGCTCATGGATGCCGCGCAGGTGGCCGTGGTGCGCGACTGGCTGAGGGGGTAGGGGCGCTTCCTCGTCCTTCGACAGGCTCAGGACGAGGAACCCAATTGATCGGCCTCATCCTGAGCCTGTCGAAGGATGGGGCCGCGCCGGCCCTCACCCGTTCTTCAGCCGTCGCGCCGCGTCGAGCGCGAAATAGGTCAGCACCCCGTCGGCGCCCGCGCGCTTGAAGCCCAAGAGCGCCTCCATCATCGCGGCCTCGCCGTCGATCCAGCCGCGGTCGGCGGCCGCGCGCAGCATGGCGTACTCGCCCGAGACCATGTAGGCGAAGGTCGGCATGCCGAACGCCTCTTTCACCCGGCGCACCACGTCGAGGTAGGGCAGGCCGGGCTTGACCATCACCATGTCCGCGCCCTCGGCGATGTCGAGCGCCACCTCGCGCAGCGCCTCGTCGCCGTTGGCGGGGTCCATCTGGTAGGTGCGCTTGTCGCGCTTGTTACCGGGCGCGTTCGAGACCGCGCCGAGCGCGTCGCGGAACGGCCCGTAGAACGCCGAGGCGTATTTCGCGGCGTAGGCCATGATGCGCACGCGCTCGAACCCCGCGGCGTCGAGCGCGTCGCGGATCGCGCCGATGCGGCCGTCCATCATGTCGCTGGGGGCGATCACGTCGCAGCCGGCCTCGGCCTGCACCAGGGCCTGCCGGCACAGCACGGCGACGGTCGCGTCGTTGACGATCGCGCCGCCGCGCACCAGGCCGTCGTGGCCGTGCGCGGTGTAGGGATCGAGCGCCACGTCGCACATCACGCCGATGTCGGGAAACGCCTTCTTGATCGCGCGCACGGCGCGGCACACCAGGTTCTCCGGGTTGAGCGCCTCGTCGCCGTCCTCGGTCTTGAGCCGCGGCGGCGTGGCGGGAAAAAGCGCGATCGCGGGGATGCCGAGCGCGTGCGCCTCGCCCGCGGCGTCCATGAGCGGCCCGAGGCCGAGCCGGTCCACGCCCGGCATCGAGGGGATCGCCTCGCGCCCGTCCTTTTCGTGCACGAACACCGGCCAGATCAGGTCGGCGGCGCTCAAGCGATGTTCCGCCACCAGCGCGCGGCTCCAGGCGTCGGCCCGGTTGCGGCGCATCCTCAGGCGCGGATACGCGCCCAGCGATTCGAACGGCCGCGGCGGCTGGCCCGCCGGCTCGCTCTTGGGCTTGGCGCGGGGCGCGAAGGGAAGGGGGGCCGGTCGCTTGGTCATGGGTTCTGCCGCCGTGTCGTCGAGGGTCCGATGCCGGATAATAGGCGGGCGCGCGGTCCGATGTCACCGCCCGGGAAGCGCGTTCCGCGGCTACGGCTTGCGCCGGACGAACAGGAAGTCGCCGTTCTCGTGCCCGGCCTGGCGGATGTCCGCGTATTCCGGGGTCTGCGGCGAGTTCACGGCGACGAGCCGCTTCAGCGTCAGCGACAGGCTTTGCGCGTCCAGCACCTCGGTGTTCTCGCCGAGCGCGCCGAGCAGCATCTTGGCGAAGATCGAGTGGCTGCCGCCGCCCCCGTCCTCCACGGGCTCGAGCCCGCCCGAGGTGAGCGCCGTGCGGGCGCGCTTGGCCGCGATGCGCCGCAGCCACTCCTGCCGCTCGGCGCCCGACTCGCGCGGCTTGCCGAGCGTTATGCCGCTGCGCGTCAGCGTGCCCGAATAGCAGGAATCCGCGACGATCATCACGTGCTTCGCCGCCATCGCCTTCAAAGCCGTGGTCAGGTCGCCGTTGGCGATCCAGTTCGCCGGGATGTCGGGTTCCGCGTCCACCGGCTGCCAGTAGCCTTCGTTGGCAGCCTGGTCGAGGATGCCGTGGCCCGCATAGTAGATCAGCAGGTTGTCGCCGGCGCCGAGCTTCGAGCGGTAGCCCGCCAGCGCCTTCAGGATGTCGTAGCGCGTGGCGTTGGTCAGCAGCGTCACGTCGAAGCCGTAATGCTCGTTCAACACGCGCGCCATCGCGCGGGCATCGTTGACCGCGGTCTTCAGCGGCTTCAGGAACAGGTAGTCGTTGTTGCCGATCACCAGGGCGTGGTAGCGCCCGTAGTCGATCATCGCGAGCGGCTCGGGCTTCTTGGGGGCGAGCTTGTCGAGCCACAGCCGCGCCAGCTCCGCGTAGCGCCCCTCGGGGTACTTGCGCAGATACGCGCGCAGCTCGTCCGGGTCGCGCGAGGCGCGCACGCTCTCCCAGAACCCGATCTCCGCCACGTCGTCGGGCTTGAGCGGCTGCGCGACCCGTTCGCTCGGCCGGGTCAGTGTGCCGGTGGCCGCGACCGCGCCGCCCGCCGTGGCTTCGTAGGCGAAGCTGAGCGCGCTGCGCGACACCAGGCCCAGCGTCACCTTGCCGCGGTCGATGCAGCGCTCGCGCCCGTAGGTGATGATCTCGGTGAACACGATCTCGCGGTTGTTGGCGGACTTGCGCTCCCAGTGGCCGCCGCAGCCGAGCGAGGGATAATCGATCTTGAACGCCCCCTGCTCGACGGTCAGCGCGATCGCCCAGTTCGATTCATAGTCGCCGACGCCCGGCCTGTCGGCTTGCTTGATCGACTGGTAGCCCTGGCCGGTCCACAGGCCCTCGAGCCAACCGAGCGGCCCCCCGGTCGAGGTTTGCGTGACCGGGTTCGGCGCCGAGCCGGACCCGCCGGGCACCGGAATGGCGGCGGCGGGCGGCGGAACCGCCGCCGGAGGCGGCATGGCCGCGGGCGGCGGGACGGCCAGCGGCTTCGTCTGCGCCTGGACCGCCGCCGGCAGCAGAATCAGGGCCGTGCAGGCCAAGGCCAAGGCCAAGCCGGGCCGCATTGCGAGCAACCGCGTCCCCCGATGCATCATCGCCGGGATTCTCTATACCCGGTCTGCTTCAAGGGGCAAGCACGCGGCGGTGCGTTGACAGGGGGCCGGGGCGGGGCGATCAATCGGGCCTGCAAGAGGGGGAAGCCCATGACCGGGGAATGGCGGCGTTGGAGCGAGGCGCGGCGCGCGGCGATAGCCGCGGCGGTGATGTTCGCCGCCCTCGCGCCGTTGGCGCTCCTGACGGCATCCATCGGTCCGGCGTTCGCGCAAGGCCAGGCGCCCGCGGCCAAGGCCGCCGACGACACCCCCGCGCAGGTGCGCGCGCTCTTGAACCTGCTGGCCGACCCGGCGGTTCGCGCGTGGCTCGACCAGCAGCAGGCCCAGCGCAAGCCCGCCGCCGCTCCGCTGCCGGCGGCGCCGGGGGAGGGCGCCTCGGGCATCGTCGCGCAACGCCTCGGCGCGGTGCGCGCGCACCTGGTCGAGATCGCCGCCGCGGCGCCGAAGCTGCCCGGCGAGCTGGCCGAGGCGTTCAACATCCTGCTGCTGGAGTTCAACGAAAGCGGCCTGTTCCGCATGCTGCTGCTGATCGCGGGATTCGTCGCGCTCGGCTTCGGCGCGGAGTGGGTGTTCTACCGGGCCGCGGCGGGAATCGAAAAATGGATCGTCGGCCTGTCGTTGGCGACGGTGTCCGACCGCCTGCGCGCCGTGGCGGTGCGCTTGTGCTACGGCACCGGCCTGGTTCTCGCCTTCGCGGTCGGCAGCCTGGGCGCATTCCTGGCGCTGGAATGGCCGCCGCTGGTGCGCGAAATCCTGCTCGGCTATCTGCTTGCGTTCCTTGCCCTGCGTTTCGCGCTGGTCGCCAGCCGCTTCCTGATGGCGCCGGCGGGCGAGCGATTCCGCATCGTTCCGATGAGCACGGCCTCGGCCTGGTTCTGGCACCGGCGGCTCGGGCTGATGGTGGGGTGGGTCGGCTTCGGCTGGGTCACGGTGCAGCTGCTTCTGGTGCTCGGCATCACTATGCCCGTGCGCTATCTCATCGGCTACGCTCTGGGCCTTGTGCTGCTCGGCATGGCGATCGAGGCGTTGTGGCGCCGCCCGATGGCCGGCGTCGACGGGCGCTGGCTCGGCGCCACCGCGCGCAACTGGCTGATCGCGTCGTTCCTCGTCTTGCTGTGGCTGCTGCGGGTCACGTCCTCGAACTACCTGCTGTGGGGCGCGGTCGTGGCGGTGGGCCTGCCCGCGGCGATCCGCATGACGCAACGCTCGGTCAACCACATCCTGCGCCCGCCGGGCGCGGCCGAAACCGAAGCGCAGGTGCCGAGTCTCGTCGCCGCGTGCCTGGACCGGGCCTTGCGCGCCCTGCTGATCATCGGCGCGGCGCTGCTGCTGGCGCATATGTGGCAGATCGACATCTTCGAGCTCGCGTCGCGCGACACCACCGCCTCGCGCATGGCCAGCGGCGTCCTCAGCGCCGTCGTGATCGTGCTGCTGGCCGATTTCTCCTGGCACGTGCTGAAGACGCTGATCGACCGGCGCCTGGCCGAGGCGGCGGTCCAGGGCCAGGCGCACAGCGAGGAAGCGCGCCGGCGCGCGCGCGTGCGCACGCTACTGCCGATCGTGCGCAACGTGCTGTTCATCGTGCTGGTGGCGATGTCGGCGCTGATGGCGCTCTCGGCCCTGGGGATCGAGATCGGGCCGCTGATCGCGGGCGCCGGCGTGGTGGGCGTGGCGATCGGCTTCGGCGCGCAGACCCTGGTGCGCGACATCATCTCGGGCATGTTCTTCCTGCTCGACGACGCGTTCCGCGTGGGCGAATACATCCAGAGCGGCAACTACAAGGGCACGGTCGAATCGTTCAGCCTGCGCTCGGTGAAGCTGCGCCACCACCGCGGGCCGCTCTACACCGTGCCGTTCGGCGCGCTGGGCGCGATCCAGAACATGAGCCGCGACTGGGTGATCGACAAGATGATGGTGGGCGTCACCTACGACACCGACCTCGACAAGGCGAAGAAGCTGATCAAGCAGGTGGGCAAGGAGCTGGCGGCGGACCCGGAGCTGGGGCCCAACATCCTGGAGACGCTGAAGATGCAGGGCGTCGAGCAGTTCGGCGACTTCGCGATCCAGCTCCGCCTGAAGATGATGACCAAGCCGGGCGAGCAGTTCGCCATCCGCCGCAAGGCTTTCGGCCTGATCAAGAAGGCGTTCGACGAGAACGGCATCAAGTTCGCGTTCCCGACCGTGCAGGTGGCTGGCGGCGCGGGCGAGGCCGAGGCGGCGGTCGCGCGCCAGGCGCTCGAGCTCGCCAAGCCCGCAAGCGCGAAGGGCTAGGGGCGGGCGCCAAATTGGACTCGCTCTTTCCCGCCAACCCAAATCGTCATGGCCGGACTTGTTCCGGCCATCCACGTCGTCCGAGCGGCAGGCCGTCGGCGCGTGACGACGTGGATGCCCGCGACAGGCGCGGGCATGACGGTCCCTGCTAGACGTGCCCGTCGACTTCCCCCTCACCGAAGAGCAGCGCGCGTTCCGCGACACGGCGCGGCAGTTCGCGGCCGAGGCCTTCGCGCCGCACGCCGCGGAATGGGACGAAAAGCAGATTTTCCCGGTGCACGCGCTGCGCGCGGCCGCCGCGCTCGGCTTCGCCGCCATCTACGTGCGCGAGGACGTGGGCGGCGCGGGGCTGAAGCGGATCGACGCGGCGCTGATCTTCGAGGAGTTGGCGGCCGCGTGCCCTTCCACGGCCGCGTACCTCTCGATCCACAACATGGCGGCCTGGATGATCGACCGCTTCGGCGGCGCGGCGCAGCGCAAGCGGTTCTGCCCTAGGCTCGCGACCATGGAGCACTTCGCGTCCTATTGCCTGACCGAGCCGGGCGCGGGCTCCGACGCCGCGGCGCTCGCCACGCGCGCCGAGCGCCGGGGCGAGCGCTACGTGCTCAACGGCAGCAAGGCGTTCATCTCCGGCGGCGGGTCGAGCGACGTCTACGTCTGCATGGTCCGCACCGGCGGGCCGGGCCCGGACGGCATCACCTGCCTCGCGGTCGCGAAGGGCACCAAGGGCCTGAGCTTCGGCAAGAAGGAGAAGAAGCTGGGCTGGAACAGCCAGCCCACGGCCGCCGTGATCTTCGAGGACGCGGAGGTGCCGGTGGAGAACCGCATCGGCGCGGAAGGCGAGGGGTTCCGGATCGCCATGGCCGGGCTCGACGGCGGGCGCGTCAACATCGCGGCCTGCTCGCTGGGCGGCGCGCGCGCCTGCCTCGACGCCGCCAGGGCGCACATGGCCGAGCGCAGGCAGTTCGGCAAGAAGCTCGGCGAGTTCCAGGCCCTCCAGTTCATGGCCGCC
>Ga0233425_10006952_pt1 | contig 16235 bp, 15 predicted proteins | sample Watercolumn_Towu_2_FD_181712 | JGI IMG/M metagenome (GOLD analysis project Ga0233425, IMG submission 181712) | Freshwater microbial communities from Lake Towuti, South Sulawesi, Indonesia - Watercolumn_Towuti2014_140_MG | ecosystem: Environmental > Aquatic > Freshwater > Lake | place... | reverse complement strand
CTCGGATGTGCTCAAGCTGGACAGCTCCAAGTCCAGCATCCGCCGAAAACGATACCGAGCCAGCCTCAATGATGACTTCCGGCTTCAGGTCCTCGCTACTTCTCGGTAATTCGTGCGGTTGCCCTGGTGTCCTCCCCGGACGCGCCATGACGTCTCGTGCCGGCCGGCCTTGCCGAGCCATGGGACAGACGACGCTACCGGGAGCGGCCCGAATGCTGGCGATGCGCCGAAGATTCGGCTCACCGATACCCCTCCAACACGCCCATCGACGGATGCCCATGCTGCGACTGCCCTGGAAACGGCTTTCCATGTTCCGATTGTTGCCGACGCTTGCCGCATGCAGCCTGACGGGCGGCTGCATGTCGCAGGTGACCCTGGACCGGGCGGTGATGGCTTACAACGAGGCGACCAGCGACGTGCTGTCCAAGCAGTCGCTGGTGAACATTGCGCGGTCGCGCCACCACCAGCCCATCCATTTCACCGGTGTCTCCAACATCGCCGCCACTTACAACTTCCAGTTCAACGCGGGGGCCACGCCGGCCCTGACCGGCAACAGCGGCGGCCTGATGATGCCGCTGTTCGGTGCCAGCGTGGCGGAAAATCCCACCATCAGCATCGTGCCCATCGAAGGCGAGGAGTTCACCAAGCGGCTGCTGACGCCGTTTCCGGAGAGCAAGCTGACCTTGCTGCTGCGCCAGGGCGCCGATATAGATCTGGTGCTGCGGCTGCTGGTCGGGGAACTTCGCATGCACAACGAAGGCAACGAGGAGATCGCCTATTACAACCGCCCTTTGGATCGCCGGGGTTACCCGCTGTTTCGCCGGGTGGTGTCCCATCTGTCCTCCATCCAGGACCGCAACGGGCTTTATGTGGAGCCGCTGATGTTCCAGGGGCGCTGGTCGATGCCGGCGGAAATGGTCACCGCCGACGGCTTCCAGAAGCTGCAGCAGGAATTCGCGGTGGAATACGATGCCGCCGCGCGGCTCTACCGCCTGACCAAGCCGGTGACCGGCCGCATCGTCATCACCAATTACGACCCGGACACGCTGAGCAACGAGGAACGCATGAACATGAACGACGAGGCGGAAAAGAGCCCGTCCAATGAGATTTCCGTCGACATCCGCGCCGGCCATCCCGGTGGCGAATATCCGTTTAAGGGCCAGTTCCGGCTGCGCAGCTTCCATAACGTCATCAACTTCATCGGCCGCGACATGGGAGAGGACGCGGAGTACGACGTGCCGCCCGACCCGCGCACGCCGCCGGTTACGGAGAACCCGGTCCACACGCTGGAAATGGTCGAGACCGACAGCCGGCCGGGCGGCGGCGGATTGACGGTGGACTACCTCGGCCACTACTACACCGTAAAGCCGGAAACCGGTTACCAGTGGAATCAGGAAGGCTTTCGCATGCTGTCCCAGCTATTCCAGATGACGGTGACCGAGCTGCCGCAGATCGGCGTGCCGAGTATCACGATTTCCAAGTGATTGTTGAACATCGACGCTTTGTCGTTTTACGATGCCCCATCGATATGTATTTTGCACCGATAGGCAGGTCGACATGGAAACCGTAACGCTATCTTCCAAATTCCAACTGGTTGTTCCTCGCGCCATCCGCGAGCAACTCAAGCTGACTCCCGGCCAGAAGTTTCTCGTCGAAGTGCGGGATCAGCGAGTTGAGCTTATTCCTTGCGAGTCTCTGGAATCATTGGAAGGCTTTGCCAAAGGGATGGGCAACGACATCGATCAGTTGCGGGAACGGGACGACCGGCTGTGAATGTGGTCGACTCCTCCGCCTGGATCGAATACTTCGCCGGCCGGGCCAATGCGCCGGTGTTTCGTCCGGTCATCATTGATCTGGAACAGTTGCTGGTCCCCGTGATCACCCTGTTCGAGGTTTATAAGTGGATGGTGCGCGAGGCGGGAGCGGGCAAGGCGCAGCGGGCGGTCAATGCCATGCGGCAGGGACAAGTCGTCGAGTTGGATGCCGATCTCGCCATTGCGGCTTCCAAACTGTCACTGGAACACCACTTGCCGATGGCCGACAGCCTGATCTATGCCACCGGTCAAAAATTTCAGGCCCTGGTCTGGACCCAAGACGACGATTTCCGGAATCTGCCGGGCGTCCGGTATTACCCCAAATCGGATCATTAAAGCGGCTATGGCTAACTACGCGGTCTTTCTCGAAGGAAATGATTTCGCCCTTAACTTTGGTGGCGTTGAACAGGCTGTTGGGTTTTTCATCACCGTCAGAGTCGAAGCTCATTCTGAGGAGGCCGCGGCTACCGCCGCCATTGCAATTGTGAGGGCCGATCCGCGGTTGGCAGAGGCCTTCTCGGGCGCAACTCTTCAACACCTTCGACTCGAACCAAAGGTCGTACACGAACTTCCACCGGAAAATCGAATGGAAAATACCGGCTTCGTATTCTTTCCAATGGAAGAGGCATGACTTCCAAAATTCCAACGAATTCGTGGCAACAAAACGCTGTGGTCGGGATACGCATCACGACCGGCACGCCGTGCTTTGATTTAGACGAAAACCAACGGCTACCCCCCTGAGCGGATAAAATCCGCGCTCCGCCCTCGATTTGGGCTCTCTTTTCGCCATTCCACCCGCCATGTCCGTCACCCACGAATCCATCCCCCTCAAGGATTTCACCGAGAAGGCCTACCTGGATTATTCCATGTACGTCATCCTCGACCGAGCCCTGCCCAGCATCGCCGACGGGCTGAAACCGGTACAGCGGCGCATCGTCTACGCCATGTCGGAACTGGGATTGTCGGCGGGGGCCAAGCACATGAAATCCGCTCGCCCGGTGGGCGATGTGCTGGGCAAATACCACCCCCACGGCGATTCGGCTTGCTACGAGGCCATGGTGCTGATGGCCCAGCCTTTCTCCTACCGCTATCCGCTGGTGGATGGGCAAGGCAATTGGGGCGCACCAGATGATCCCAAGTCCTTCGCCGCCATGCGCTACACCGAGGCGCGGTTGACGCCCTATGCCCAAACCCTGTTGGCTGAACTGGAACAGGGGACGGTGGATTGGGTACCAAATTACGACGGCCGCCTCGAAGAACCCTCGCTCCTTCCGGCCCGGCTGCCCAACGTGCTGCTCAACGGCGCCACGGGCATCGCAGTGGGCATGGCCACCGACATTCCGCCCCACAACCTGCGGGAAGTGGTGGGCGCCTGCATCCGCCTGCTGGACGCCCCCGAGACCCCGCTGGAGGAGCTGTGCGAGCTGATCAAGGGGCCGGACTTCCCCACCGAGGCCGAGATCGTCACCTCCCGCGCCGACATTTTGCGCATGTACCAGACCGGCAACGGCTCGATCCGCGCCCGCGCCCGTTATGAAGAAGAAGACGGCAACATCGTCATCACCGCCCTGCCTTATCAGGTATCCGGGGCCAAGGTGCAAGAGCAGATCGAAGCACAAATGAGCGCCAAGAAACTGCCCATGGTCGAGTATTTCCGCGACGAATCCGACCACGAGAGCCCCACCCGCATCGTCATCATGCCCAAAGGCCGGCGCACCGACGTGGGCCAGCTGATGTCGCACCTGTTCGCTACCACCGACCTGGAGCGGAGCTACCGGGTCAACCTCAACATGATTGGTTTGAACGGCAAGCCCCAGGTGAAGAATCTCAAGGAGATCCTGGCCGAATGGCTCGGCTACCGCTCCGCCACGGTGACCCGCAGGCTCCAGCACCGGCTGGACAAGGTGCTGGCACGGCTGCACATCCTCGAAGGCCTGCTGATCGCCTACCTCAACATCGACGAGGTGATCCGCATCATCCGCACCGAGGACGAGCCCAAACCGGTGCTGATGGAACGCTTCGGGCTCAGCGACCGTCAGGCGGAAGCGATCCTGGAACTGAAGCTGCGGCACCTGGCCAAGCTGGAGGAGTTTAAGATCAGGGGCGAGCAGGACGAACTGAAGGCGGAGCGGGAACAGCTGGAGGCCATCCTGGGTTCCAGGGAACTGCTGCACGATCTGATCAAGAAGGAGCTGACCGCCGACGCCGACAAGCACGGCGACCACCGCCGCTCCCCCATCGTGGTGCGGCAGAGCGCCCAAGCCATCGACGAGACCGCGCTGATCGCCAACGAACCGGTGACCATCATCCTGTCGGAGAAAGGCTGGGTACGCGCCGCCAAGGGTCACGACGTCGATGCCGTCGGTCTGTCCTACCGCACCGGCGATGCCTTTTTGGCCTCAGCCCAGGGCCGCAGCAGCCAGCCAGGCTATTTCCTCGACAGTACCGGGCGCAGCTATTCGCTCCCGGCCCACGAACTGCCCTCCGCCCGCAGCCAGGGCGAACCTCTGACCGGGCGGCTCAACCCGCCCTCCGGGGCGAGCTTCTGCTGTGTGCTGGCGGGGGCGGACGAAGACTGGTATTTGCTGGCATCGGATGCCGGCTACGGTTTCCTCACCCAGTTGCAGGAATTCGGCTCCAAGAACCGCGCCGGCAAGGCCATGCTGGCCGTGCCCGAACACGGCAAGGTCCTGGTGCCGGTACGCATCGCCCAAAAAGACAGCGACTGGCTGGCAGTCGCCACCCTGCAGGGCCGGCTGCTAGTGCTTCAGGTGAACGAGATCCCGGAGCTCAACAAGGGCAAGGGCAACAAGCTGGTGGACATCAAGCCGGCCGAACTGGCCAAGGGCGAGGACCGCATCGTCGCCATGACCTGCCTGGCCGAAGGCCAGGGCCTGAAGGTCGTTGCGGGAAAACGCTTCCTCACCCTGCAGGGTGGCGACCTGGATCACTACCGCGGCCCCCGCGCCCGCCGCGGCAATCACCTGCCCAGGGGATTCCAGCGGGTAGACGCCATGGAAGGAACGTAGAAGGATGGGTAGAGCGAAGCGAAACCCATCGCTGACGGGTAGAGGCGCCGCCGAAACCCATCAGATCCCGCACGGTGATACGATCTTTCCGGTATTTCATCAGCGTTTGCGGAGGACGAATTGGGACTGACACATGTAACTGTGGCCCTGCGTAATCTTCAGCAGGACCGGCCTGCTCACGAGGCCGAGTTTCTGGTGGACACCGGAGCGATCGATTGCCTCGCGCCCGCCAAGGACTTGACGGAGGCGGGCATCGCCGTGGAAGGCAGGGACGTCTATGAGTTGGCGAACGGAGAGGTGGTGGATATCCCTATGGCTTCGCCCGAGTGTTGTTCTTGGGGGCGGAAACCGTCGCCCAGGTCATTTTCGGACCGGATGACTGCGAACCCATTTTGGGCGTGGTCGCGCTGGAAAACACCGGTATCGGTGTCGATCCAACCACGCGGGCGCTGCAACGCACGGCGGCAAAGCCGCTGAAATGACCTGCGAAACCTGATAGCCGGTGAGCCAATGGGGGTTGCAGATGGCTAATGCCAGGGTGTAGTCATGAGGCATTGGGTGTTAGTGAGTTTGTTGTTGTCGGGTTCGGCTCTTGCCGAAATCTACAAATGGACCGACCCCTCCGGCCGGGTCCATTACGGCGAGCGCCCGGAGCAAGGCCAGCCAGCAGATACCCTCGAGGTGGAAACGACCCGGATCGGCAGCGTAGAGGTCGGCAAGCCTGCCGGCAAAGTCGTCATGTATGCGACCAGCTGGTGCCCGTATTGCCGGAAAGCCAGGACTTACTTCAGGGAAAACCGCATCGACTACGTCGAATACGATATCGAAAAGGACCGCAGCGCCAAGCGCCGCTACGATGCCATGGGAGGCAGGGGGGTTCCGGTAATCCTGGTGGGGACCAAGCGATTGAATGGATTCGATGTTTCCGCATTCAAGAGCATCTACCCATGACAAAGGCCGGGTAGAGCCCCGGCAGTGTGGACATGGCGCCTGTCGTTCGTATTACTGGGGACCAGAGCTGCAGACGGTCAAGGGCTTATCGCACCCCTTGAGCTTGGGGGATTCCACCGAGACCAGAGTGCGGCTCTCGGCCACCCACTGGCGCAGGCCTTTTTCCAGGTGATAGACGGTGCCGACGCCGGCTTGCCCCGCCAGTTCCTTCCCCACCGTACCGCTACGGTTGCCGGAGCGGCAGACCAGCACGATGGGCTGGTCGGGCTTGCTGACCAGCTTCTTCAGCTCGCCGAGCCAGGCTTCCCGGTCGTAGCCGCCGTTCTTGTCGAAATACATGAGGGTGCTGCTGCCGGCGATGATGCCGGTAGCCTTCCATTCCTCCGGGGTGCGGATGTCGACCACCAGGGCTCCTTGCTGCTGCAGCGCCTGCAGCTCATCCGGGTTTACCCCGTGCAGTTCGGCGGCCTGCAGGGAAAGGGAGAGCGTCATCAAGAGGACGAACAGGTAGTGCATGGGGCTGCCTCCTACAGGCCGGCGAGTTCTGCGGTGATGTCGTTGGCCCACACGACGGCGTCCAGGTAGGCCTGGCCGATTTGGGCAATGGTCAGATCCTGGAAGTGGGCCTTGTCCACCTGCCAGAGCTCAAAGCGGCTGGCGCAGTCGAGACCGGCGCCCAAGATCCCCTCGCCCCGCAACAGGGCGGCCACCACCTCTTCGGACAGGGGTAGACCGTCGATGGCTTCCGCCAGTTCCACCCCCATCATCTTGTCCAGCATGGACATCATGCCGGCCAGGAAGTACTGGTCGGAATTGCGCTGTTTTGCCGAGACGGCGAGCTGCTCGCACATCTTGGCACGGGCCAAGGCCAGCATGATGATTTCCACCGGAGTGTCGGGAAAGCCGGCGAGCGCCATCAGATTGGCCCAGCGGCGGGTCTCGTTGAGGCCCAGGTAGAATACCGCGCGGCTGATGGACTCCACCTTCTTCGGCAGCCGGAACAGCGCCGAGGTGTTGATATAGCGCAGCAGCTTGTAGCTGAGCCCGGCGTCGGTGGAGATGATCTTCGCCAGGCTGTCGACGTCGATGTCCGACCGGTTGATCTCGACCAGCAACCGCAGCAGGGCATGCTGGCTGGCCCCCATGCGCTTGCCCTGGACGATCTTGGGTCTGCTGAAGTAATAGCCCTGGAAATAGGCGCAGCCCATGGCGTGGTAATCCAGGAACTGCTCCTGGGTTTCCACTTTTTCCGCCAGAAACTTGATGGGCAGCTTGCTGAACCTCTTGATGTAGCTGCGGCTGGTATCGGTGCTCAGCGATTGCACGTCCAGCTTGATGATGTGGGCGGTCCGGACCAGCGGCAACCAGGCATCGCTGAAAACGAAGTCGTCCAGGGCGATCCAGTATCCTTCCCGAGCCAGCTTCTGCACGCTCTCCACCAGGGCGTCGTCGATGGCCACGGTCTCCAGCACTTCGATGACGACCTTGTCCTTGGGCAGCAACAGGGCGGTGCCGCTCAGCAGGTTGTCGCGGGTGAAATTGATGAAGGCGCGATGGGAGCCGACCACATGTTCCAGGCCGGCTTCGAGGATACTGTTGACGATGACCTGGTTGCTGGCCTCGGTGGCTTCGGTGTGTTGCGGAGCCCTTCCGTCGGAGTCGCGGAACAACAGTTCGTAGGCAAAGACGTTCTGGTCTCTGTCCATGATTTGTTGCCGCCCGATGAGGAAGTCTTGCATGGGATCTGCGGGGTCGTCGAGGTGCCTTGAGGCAAGAATATCACGGAATCCGGAACCCGCCGGGCGGACATGAGATGCGGTCGATACCATTATTTTCACCCGCAAGGCCGTTGTTCCTACCATCCCCGACTCGCCTTTCCTGCTCGTGGAGATACGGATGTGGTCAAGTTCATGAAAACCTGTATGGCGATGCTATGTTCCGCATTCGTGGGATCGGAACCTTCGGCGGCATCGCTGTCGCCGCCTGCGGAGTGGGGTCCGTTCCGGCCGCCGGAACTGGTCGAGTTGGTGAAGCTGGAACCGAGCATCCGGCTCGATGTCCGTTACGCCACCGCCGATAACTTCGTGGGCCGGCCGGTTTATGCCGAGCCGCGCGTGTTCTTGCAGAAGCCGGCGGCGGAAGCCTTGGTCCGGGTGCATCGGAGCCTGAGGGGTTCGGGCTACGGCTTGGTGGTGTTCGACGGCTATCGGCCCTGGTCGGTTAGCAAGCTGTTCTGGGATGCGGTGAGCGAGGACAAGAGGGCATTCGTGGCCGATCCCGCCCAGGGATCGCGCCACAACCGCGGTTGCGCGGTGGATCTGAGCCTGTACCGGCTGGATACCGGGCAAGCGGTCGCCATGCCCAGCGACTACGACGAGATGAACGAGAAGGCCTACCCCGATTACGCCGGCGCAACCTCCGAGGCCAGGGAGATGCGCGGCCTGCTGAGGAAGGCCATGGAGGCGGAAGGTTTCAGCGTCTACCCCACCGAGTGGTGGCACTACGATTACCGCGACTGGAGCCAATACGGCATCCTCGACTTCCCTTTCTCCCACCTGAATTCCCTGCAATAACCCCAATCCCGGCGGGTTTGCATCGACGGTGGCGAGCGGCTAAGGTGGTCCGACACCGCGACCACGCCGCCCGGCGCGGCCTCGAACCGATCCATCAGAACCGGAGATTGCAGTGATGCTCATCCTAAGACCGATCCTGTTGCTTTGTGTCGGCGCGGTGTCCGCGTCTCTCGTCCAGGCCAAGGCACCCCCCGTGTCCAAGCCGCCCCTCAAGGACGGCGAACAGGCCCTGCCGGCCGATTACGCCGGCTGGCCCAAGTTCCTGTCGGAAGTGCAAAGACCCGATGCCAAGCAGGTCAGGGAAATCTATATGAACAAGGAAGCCCGCACCGCGACCGCGGCAAAGGGTTTTCCCGACGGCTCGGTGTTCGTGATGGAGAACTACGCCGCCAAGCTGAATCCGGACGGCACACCCCAGACCGATGCACGGGGCAAGCTGCTCAAGGGCGAACTGGCGCGGATCTTCGTGATGGGCAAGAACCCCGGCTGGGGTGCCGATGCACCGGAAGGCCAGCGCACCGGGAGCTGGATCTTCTCGTCCTATCTCCCCGACGGGCAGAAATCCACCGATGATCTCGGCAAGTGCCGCACCTGCCATGCGCCCTTGGCGACCAAGGACTTCGTGCACCGTTACGACGAGTACTTCCAGGCAGCCGCCAAGCGCTGACCTTTCTCTTCCTCTGACCGGCGGGACACAGGCGATGTGGGCCAGCCTGCCCCGCCGCCTTTAGTCCTTCAAAACGCCCGCCATCCAGCGGGCGAGGTCGGCGATCTCCTCCCCGCACACCGAGTGGGGCATGGGGTAGTCTTTCCAGCTGACCCGGTAGCCCTTGGCGATCAGACAGTCGCGGCTGCGGACTCCCAGCGCATGGGGCACGATGTCGTCGAAGCGGCCATGCCCCATGAACACCGGCAATTCTTGGCTCGCCGCCGGGTAGGCTTCGGCGTCGGCCACATAGGTGGAAAGGGCGACGATGCCGGCCAGGGGCTCGCGGAAACGGGCCGCCGCCTCCAGGGCGATCACGCCCCCCTGGGAGAACCCCGCCAGCAGCATGCGCGAGGGCGCGATGCCCCCAGCGATTTCCCGTTCCACCAGTGCCGTCACCGCCGCCGTCGAGGCGAGGATGCCCGCCAGGTCCGGTTTCCGGTCGATCTCCGGCTCGGCGATGTCGTACCAGGCGCGCATCACGTAACCGCCATTGATGGTGACCGGCCGATGGGGGGCGTGGGGGAATACGAAGCGTATCCCCAGCCGGTCGGCCAACCCCAGTTCCGGCACGATGGGTTCGAAGTCGTGGCCGTCGGCACCCAGGCCGTGGAGCCAGATCACGCTGTGGCGGGCCGGTCCGGAGGGATCGAGGGAGATCGAATCGAGCGGGATCGCTGTCATGCTGGGCACCAGTGTGGAGTTGGGCCATGGTAGCAGGGCTCGCAGGCCGTACGCGGCAAATATTTATCAAGAACCGGGAGCGGTCGCCGATAAGGGAGATACCCAACCGAAGGAGGACACTCCCATGAGAATCGAGATGTCGCAAACCAGCGTCGCCGCACAATTCTATTACGGCAGCACCGGCCAAACGGCGAATACCCAGCCAGCCGCGCCGCGCGCCGAGCACGGCGACCACCACCGCCGGGTCAACCGCGACGATCAGGTGAGCCTGTCCTCCGATGCCCGCGAACTGCAACGGGTGAAGCATGATCATCACCGCGAAGATGATCCGATGCGGGCTCTGGACAAACTGACTGGCAAACTGCTCAAATCGATGATGAAAGCCTTCACCGGCCGCGAGTTCAATCTGGTGCGGCCCGATCAGGTTGCGGGCCTGCAGGCGCCCTCGTCCGCCGCTACCCTGCCGAGCGCGGCGGCTACCGTGACCAACGGCGATCCCGCCGTTTTGGCCAACTCCGCGAATCCGCCGGCCGGCCCTTACGGCAATGCCGTGGCGGCCTACTACCAGGTGCAGTCTTTCTCCATGTCGTTTTCCGCCAGCGGCACCGTCGACACCGAAGACGGCCAGCAGATGGGCGTTTCCTTGCAGTTCAGCTTCAGCCAGCAATTCTACGCCGCCGTGGCGGTGGCGGGCGGCACCCCGCCGGCAGAGGATGGCGGCGCCGGCACGCCGATCAACGCCAGTTTCCAGGGGGTCGCCGCCCAACTGACCCAGACGTCCTTCAATTTCGAACTGGACTTCGGCGGCCAGCCCGCCACACCGGTTCCGGTCGAGGGAAACGTTCCGAATGGCACCGAAACGGCTAGCGCAGCACCCGGAACCACACCGGCCGCTGCCAATCCGGTCGGCGGAGATGAAGCGGAGAATCCCTTCCTGGAGGAACTCGACAAGCTGTTCGAGAAGCTCCGGGTCTGGATGCATCAAGCCGACGGCACCCGGCAACTGATCGCCTACGGTTTGAACAACACCACGGCGGTTTATCTCGGAATCACCGGCGGTGCGGCGGCAGACGGCGGAACGACAGCGCCGTCCTCCGATACCGCCACCGAGCAGACTCCCGTCCTCGACGCGGTCGCCTGATTCGGCTCCGCTCCCCCCTCCAAGCCTGGGCCACCGGTTTCTCCCTCGCGGCGAAACCGGTGGTTGTCCTGTCTGCGGTGAATTCCCATAATGCCGCAGCAGTCCACCTGCGCTGTCTCCAGCGCCGATGTCACCGTGGGCCATAGATCAGCCTGGCTTATTCATCGAATCACCAAGATTTAGTTTTCTTTATATATCGGCGTCCGTATAGTTCGCGCCACTCAAGCCGCAGGGCCGGCTTGGCCCGATAACGAATTCGACCTTTCAACACGAGGAAATCGCAATGGATCAGTCCGCCCGTTACGCCGATTTGAGCCTGAAAGAACAAGACCTGATCCAGGCTGGCCAGCACATCCTGTGCGCCTACAAGATGAAGCCCAAATCCGGTACCGGCTATCTGGAAGCGGCCGCCCATTTCGCCGCCGAATCCTCCACCGGCACCAACGTGGAAGTCTCCACCACCGACGATTTCACCAAGGGGGTCGATGCCCTGGTCTACCACATCGACGAAGCCACGGAAGAAATGCGGATCGCCTATCCCCTGGACCTGTTCGACCGCAACATCACCGACGGCCGCATGATGATGGTGTCCTTCCTGACCCTGACCATCGGCAACAACCAGGGCATGGGCGACATAGAGCACGCCAAGATGTACGACTTCTACGTGCCGCCGCGGGCCATCCAGTTGTTCGACGGCCCCGCCAAGGACATTTCCGACCTGTGGCGCATCCTCGGCCGGCCGGTGGTGGACGGCGGCTACATCTGCGGAACCATCATCAAGCCCAAGCTGGGCCTTAGGCCCGAGCCTTTCGCCAAGGCCGCCTACGAATTCTGGCTGGGGGGCGACTTCATCAAGAACGACGAGCCCCAGGGCAACCAGCCCTTCGCCCCCCTGAAGAAGGTGATTCCGCTGGTGGCCGACGCCATGAAGCGGGCCCAGGACGAAACCGGCGAGGCCAAGCTGTTCTCCGCCAACATCACCGCCGACGACCACTACGAGATGGTCGCCCGCGGCGAATACATTCTCGAAACCTTCGGCACCGACGCCGACAAGGTGGCCTTCCTGGTGGACGGCTACGTGGGCGGCCCCGGCATGATCACCACCGCGCGGCGCTGGTTTCCCAACCAGTATCTGCACTACCACCGCGCCGGCCACGGCGCCATCACATCGCCCAGCGCAAAGCGCGGCTACACCGCCTACGTGCTGGGCAAGATGTCGCGGTTGCAGGGGGCTTCCGGCATCCACGTCGGCACCATGGGCTACGGCAAGATGGAAGGGGAGAAGGACGACCGCGCCATCGCCTACTGCATCGAGCGCGACAGCTACACCGGTCCGGCCTATCACCAGGAGTGGTACGGCATGCGCCCGACCACCCCGATCATCTCCGGCGGCATGAACGCCCTGCGCCTGCCCGGATTCTTCAGCAACCTGGGCCACGGCAACGTCATCAACACCGCCGGCGGCGGCAGCTACGGCCACATCGACAGCCCCGCGGCCGGAGCCCGCTCCCTGCGCCAGGCCTATGAGTGCTGGAAGGCTGGCGCCGACCCCCTCGAGTGGGCCAAGGAGCACCGCGAATTCGCCCGCGCCTTCGAGTCGTTCCCGAAAGACGCCGATGCGATCTTTCCCGGCTGGCGCGAGAAGCTGGGCGTGGCCGGCTAATCCCAAGCCTTGCGAGTCACCCAAGCGCCACCCCCGGCGGGAACTTCGGTTCCCGCCGGGGGTGGCGTAATTTTCCTGTGGGAGGGGGCTTTAGCCTGCAACCAAACCCGGCTAGTCGCGGGCTAAAGCCGCCTCCCACCAGAATGCTGCCGAGAAGATTAGGGGGTTGTATTCGGCCTTATCCTTGCTTTGAATGACGGGAATCGCCTTCGGTCGTCTCAATATTCTTTACAGAACCAGGGAAACGCAAGCATGAAGCCTGCCGAAGGAAATACTTCAACCATCGCCCATGTCCGCCAGAGCGAAACCGGAGATTGGCGATTCCACGATCTGAAAACCCATCTCGCTGCCGTAGCTGAACGTGCAGAAGGATTTGCGGCGCCATTCGGGGCTGGATCCTGGGCCAGCCTGGCCGGGCTCTGGCATGATGTGGGAAAATACCGAGCGCAGTTTCAGCGTTATATTCGCCACGCGAGTGGATGCCAGCCGGATGCCCATATCCAGGGCGAAGCCGGTAGAGCGCCCCATTCGACCGCCGGCGCCTTGCTGGCTATCGACAAGCTGGGGTTGCCGGGACGGATTTTGGCCTACCTCATCGCCGGACACCATGCAGGACTTTACGACTGGCATGGCGGACTGAATCAGCGCCTGGCTGCCGACAGCGCCCGCGCAGAGTTGACCGAAGCACTGGCTGCAGGACCGCTCGCCGGGCTTGTTTCCGCCGCCGATGGATTTCAGCCCGATCTCCGTGCCTGTCCCGGAGGCGGCCAGGGCTTTGCCCTCTGGATCCGCATGCTGTTTTCCTGTCTGGTGGATGCCGACTTCGTCGACACCGAACGCTTCATGGACCCGGACAAGTCGAACTGGCGCGGCGACTATCCGGATATTTCCCGGCTACTGGAGCGGTTCGATGCCCACATGACGGCGATGGCGCGGAAGCTGGAAGCGCGAGGCCTTCTGTCGGACGTCAACCGCTTGCGCGCCGCCATCCTGGCCCAATGCCGCGGCAAGGCCGACGATGCGCCCGGCCTGTTCTCCCTCACGGTCCCCACCGGCGGCGGCAAGACCCTCTCCAGCCTGGCCTTCGCCCTGGAGCACGCGCGGCGACACGGCAAGCGGCGCGTCATTTACGTCATCCCCTATACCAGCATCATCGAGCAGACCGCCGACGTCTTCCGGGAAATCTTCGGCGGATCGGAGCCCGATCCGGTCATCGAGCACCACAGCAACGCGGAGTCCGATCCGGGCCAGGAAAACCTGAAGAGCCGGCTGGCCTGCGAAAACTGGGATGCCCCCGTCATCGTCACCACCAACGTGCAGTTCTTCGAATCCCTGTTTGCCGCGCGCACCTCGCGCTGCCGCAAGCTCCACAACATCATCAACAGCGTGGTGGTATTGGACGAAGCCCAATTGCTGCCGCCGGACTTCCTGCAGCCCATCCTCGACGTTCTGAACCTATTGACGCAACACTACGGCGTGTCGGTGGTGCTCTCCACCGCCACCCAGCCGGCGTTGTCGACGCGGGAATATTTCGACCCCAAGCAAAATCTGCGCGGTTTGGAGAATGTCCGCGAACTGATGGCGGGCGGTCACCATATCCAAACGCCGGACGAACTCTACAGCGCCCTCAAACGGGTCGAGGTGGCATTGCCCTCGGATTGGCGCACGCCGGTGAGTTGGGACGATTTGGCCGGGGACTTACAACGCCACGACAGCGTGCTGGCCATCGTCAATCGCCGCAAGGATGCACGCGAACTGTTCAAGCGCATGCCGGAAGGGACCATCCATCTGTCCGCACTGATGTGCGGGGCGCACCGCTCCGACGTGATCCGCCGTATCAAGCAGCGGCTGCAGGCCGGGGAACCGGTGCGGGTGATCAGCACCCAGTTGGTGGAAGCCGGCGTCGATCTGGATTTCCCGGTGGTGTATCGGGCGCTGGCGGGTCTGGATTCCATCGCCCAGGCCGCGGGGCGCTGCAACCGGGAGGGGCTGTTGGAACGGGGCCGGGTCGTCGTGTTCATCCCGCCCCAAGCCGCCCCGCCCGGCCATCTGCGCAAGGCGGAAGATGCCAGCCGCAGCGTGTTGCACGGCTTGACTGGCGATCCCCTGGATCGCGCCTTGTTTGCCCGCTATTTCGAGCAGTATTACTACGCCTGCGATCTGGATGCCCATGGGATCTGCGGCTTGCTCAAACCGGACGGCGAACTGGCCATCAACTTCCGCACCGCGGCGGACAGCTTCCGGCTGATCCAGGACGAGGACACCGCGCCCGTCGTGGTCTGTTACCGGGGGCGGGAAGGCAACGACGACACGGTGGCGGCCCTCCTGGGCAAGCTGCGCAAGGACGGCCCGGAACGCTGGCTGATGCGCAAGCTCCAGCGCTACACCGTCAGCGTCCATAAGCGAGAAGTCCAGGAATGGGCGCGGAGGGGCGATGTGGAGGAATGGCTGCCGGGCTGGTATGTGCAGAAGTGCAGCGTTGGCTATTCCGAGGATCTGGGCCTGATCTTGGGCGATGAGCAAAGTATCACTTCGCAAATCTGGATGGCATGAGGGACGCGAGCCAGGCAGAATGTGGGAGGGGGCTTTAGTCCGCTACCGGCGTCTGGTCGCGGACTAAAGCCCCCTCCCACAAAGTTTTTCCCATTCGGACAAGGAGTATCAAAGAATGCACAGATCACCTCATAGCAAGGATCTACGGAAGGGCCGCTACTCCCAGCCCGGCGGCATCTACCTGCTGACCTGGACTACCGAAAACCGAATTCCCTGGTTCACCGACTGGCACCTCGGACGGCTGGTCGTTACTGCTTTAAGCCGCGCCCACGGCGAAGGCAAAGCCGAATCCCTTGCCTTCGTCATCATGCCCGACCACGTTCATTGGCTGATTACGTTGATGGCCGATGCGCTGTCGACCCTAGTCCGCAATGTCAAAAGCCAAGCCGGCTTCTTGGTGAAACACCGGCTGCTGGAACAAGGCCGTATTGGGCAAGACACCGCCATCTGGCAGGACGGCTACCACGACCATGCCCTGCGCTCGGAAGAGAGCGTGGAAGACGTAGCCCGCTATATCGTCATGAACCCGGTTCGGGCGGGCCTGGTGAAATCGATACGGCAATACCCGCTTTGGGATGCCAAGTGGTTATGACCGAGGAGCGGCATCTGTGGGAGGGGGCTTCAGCCCGCGACTAAGCGCCGAGTCGCGGGCTGAAGCCCCCTCCCACAAGAATCCCGAATTTATGGAGAAACATGAATGACCTACTGCCTTGAAGTAACCGGCGACTACGCCTGCTTCACCCGGCCGGAAATGAAGGTGGAGCGGGTGAGCTACGACGTGATCACCCCCTCGGCCGCCCGTGCCATGTTCGAGGCCATCCTGTGGAAGCCGGAAATATCCTGGCAGGTGCGGCGCATCGAGGTGCTGAAACCGATCCGCTGGATTTCCGTGCGCCGCAACGAGGTTTCCGGCGTTATCTCCGAACGCAATGTCATCGCAGCCATGAATGCCGGCCATGGGCAACTCGGCCAATACATCGAGGAGGGTAACTACTAGTTCGTTCCGTTAAATAGTTTACAAACTAGCGGTTGTTCGGCATGCTGGGTTCGGGACTAAAACCGGGATCGAACATGGCGAGAGAAACAGGGCGTGCTGCGTTGATATTGTCGGACGAGCAAAG
>Ga0233425_10006951_pt1 | contig 16236 bp, 13 predicted proteins | sample Watercolumn_Towu_2_FD_181712 | JGI IMG/M metagenome (GOLD analysis project Ga0233425, IMG submission 181712) | Freshwater microbial communities from Lake Towuti, South Sulawesi, Indonesia - Watercolumn_Towuti2014_140_MG | ecosystem: Environmental > Aquatic > Freshwater > Lake | place... | reverse complement strand
CACCATGCCATCTCCCTGTGAGGTCAGGAGCCTGTTTTTGGAAGTGGCCGCCCCCCAGCGCCCGGTGTCTTCCAGCGCCAGCCAAAGGTCTCCTGTGCTGTTTTTATGGCTTTTCCATTTTACATCGTAGGATGGCGAGACGATGATCTGTGCCCTTGCTCCTCCCGAAAGGAGAAGCACGAGGGCTACTATTCTGAGATAATTCATAGACGATTTGAAAAAAGGTGAATGATAGGGCTTCATGTTATTGCCTGGTGATAAACACGGGGCTGTTGCTTCCCTGTGCAGAACGGGTATACACTTTATAGATGTAGGTTGACAGGGGAAGGCTAAGCGGGCAAAGGATCCGGAACTTCGGGGCCTGCCCGCTGAACAGCAGCTCTCCCTGGCTGCTGTATGGCGCCGCGGTGAGCGCATAATCCACCGAATAGACAAGCGAGCTGTCGGCGCGCTTCAGCACCTGCAGAAAGATCTGAGCGGCATCGGCGGCTGATTTGAGCTTCACGCTGAGCTCTGCCTTCACGTTCATATCGGAGGGGCTTAAGGCTCCCGCGGAAACGGGACTGTACAGCACCTTCACACTGTCGAGCGTAGGATGATTCCCCGCCGACAGGACAGGCCTGGTGTTCTGTGCGCTCATGCCCAGGCAGGCACAAAGTATCAGCAACGAAACAAGAATGGATTTCATAAACAAGGGATTAAGGTTTGGCGTAATGGTAAGTGCTTTCGGTTACTTTTCGGATCCCGCCGCTGTATTCTTTGGAAGCAGAGGTGAGGCGCATGGCATTGTCGTAGGTATAGAACGTGGCGAAGTTATCGTTATCCAGCTGGGCGATCAGGGCGCCTGTCTTTTCATTGTACACATTGCCCGTCATCACGGCATCTTTCGGATGAAAGGCCAGATCGTCGAAACAGGCTTTCTCTGCGCTGCCGTTGTTCGACAGGCTTACCGTCATATTGTGCGTGATCCCGGTATTGAAGTTGGCAGGCACTTCCAGCTCCACGCTCATGAGCACCCAGTCGCCCACAGTCACGTTCGCCGGGTTGCTGCGCGTTACCGTTTTGGTGTCGGTATAAGCGCTGCCGGCCGTGCCGTTGATCTGTATGCTCAGGGCCGCGGTGGCCGGGCTCAGCTTATGCACCCACACTTTCGCCACATAGGTGCGGCCCACCTCGAAGTTCCTGGTGTCTAGCGCAGGGCCCGCCGCACCGGGCGCCACCTCCGCCAGGAAACTGCCGCTATGCGGCAGGATGGTATAGGGAACACTGTTCAGCAGATGCGTGGAGACCGGCCGGGCCGTTTGCCCGTTGCTGATGCCACCGCCATACAGCACCGTATTGCCGGGCCCCGGCAGGACGTCTTCGAAGCCCGAAAACGCAAAGGAGTTGTAGTTGGCGTTGCTGATATCCGCCAGCTTATAAAGCCCTCCATAGCCCCAGCGTGAAGCCGACCGGCGCCCGTTGAGACCTTCCTGCTCGATGCAGTTATAGGAAACATCGTAGAGCGTGTTGGTGCTCATCTTGCGCCAGTCGGTGGAAACAGGCGCCGTGGAGGCCGGCACGTCGTCGTCGAGCAGGCGCTGATAGGTTTCATGGAGATGGTACCAGGGCTTGGTCACATTGTACACCGATCCGCCCAGCAGATGGATCGGGTATACATTGGAATAGGTCGCTTTCGATTCGCTGATGATGTAGTCCCCGTTCTTAATGGTTCTGCTGCCCGCCATGACTGTCAGCAGGTTGCGGTTGTTCTCGTTTTTCGATTTCAGATCCATCCCCGGATACAGCAAGGTGCTGCTGCTGGGCGCCGTTTGCACAAAGGCAAAGTCGTTGATGCTCACATAGGTGCCCCGTGTGGGATCCTTGGTTTTGGTGGAATAAGGGGCGCCTGTATAGGAAGCCCGTGTGATCTCTTCCGTGATGGTGATGCCGTCTTTGGTGGTTTCGGTAGAGGACAGGAAATAGCTGGTGTTGGCAAGGTACGAGAAGTTGTAATAATAATCGTCGTTGTAGTTATAGGGGAATTTACACTGGTTGTAAGTCGCATTTTGGGACAATGATGCCGGATAAACAATCCAGTTGCTGTATCTGACGCTTTCTGCTTTCGGATGTGAATAGGCTTCCCGGATAGTAGATGCCGTGTTGTAAAAATATCTGGTCCGGCTCACGCCATCGTAGGATTCTTTCAGTTTGCCCAAACGGTGTTGATTATTCAGTGAGAGATCAATCGAAATTTTATAATCCGAAACATTCTGCATGCAAAGCTCATGTTGTGTAGGTCCTGTAGTGAAATAGGGCTTATCAAGGCAATTTGACCCTTCAGGGATACCCATCCTTGAGCAAAGAGGCCAGTATTGAACGGTCATTTTTGAACTGCCAATGATCAGTGGACTGATGACCAGATCATTTTCATACACCTGTAACACGCTGCCGGTGCTGCGGCTGTTCTGATCGATGGCATATTGCGTGCAGCTGTTATAGCCTACCAGCCCGGTAAGCTCCGGAGCCATCATGGGCTTGAGGTTCATCACCACATCATGGTTGGAAGGGCCGCTGTATGTGGAAAAAGCAGTGGACTTCGGCACAATGGGGCAATAGCCGTTCCCATACTCAAACTTTTGTGTATAGCTATTAGTAGAGAACGGGTCTGTGATCTTAATGTTATTGACGCGGACCCCGCCGCCGTATAAATAGCTCCGAAATACCACGGCATGGTTAATACCCACATCGTTAGTGGTGATCGTACTCTGTGAATAGCCCGGCTGGCTACAGTTAAAATTATACTCAGGCGTGGAGCCCGCCAGGATGCTGGCATAAGGGCCTGCGCCGCTGCCTGTGGCACCTCCGGAAAACGAGCTGCCATAACGTACCAAATGCCTGTAGATCGGTGGATAGTATGAGGAGTTGCCATTATTATAAAATACAAGAGGATGCATGCATTCTTCCAGCTGGCTGTAGATGGTATACATCGGGTGCTGGTAAGCCGGGTCAGACACAGGCTCATTGGTGAAGTGGGCAAAAGGAGCGATATCCTGATCGTAAAAGGTAACAGCGCCGGTCCCGGAATTAATGTTACTTATCGGGAAGATCAGGTGCGGCATGTTGGAGGAAACAGTTGGCTGGGAGGTATTTCCGCCGTATAGCTTATAAAAGGGCACATCTCCGTTGAAGCCTTCCTGGTGGTAGCGGTCGGATTCGTAAGTGATCTCGATCTTTCCGCCTAAGGAGGTATTGATCTCTTTCAGGGACCAGGCATCCACGTCGTCCTTCGACACCGCTGTCACAAAATGACTGTTCACATAGTCGCTTTTGTAATAGCCCCAGAGATCGGTCTTGTCCACATTAAAATCGGGATTTTTAGTGCTGCTGCTTTCGTTGTAGGCAAAATCCACCGAAGGTGTGATCTTCTCTCCTTTCAAACTATACACCGTAATTTTCTTGAGGGTGAGCTTGCCATTGTCAGTAGGTGCCGTAGAGGAAGCAAAGCCTGACAAGGTCCTGTACCAGCTGCCGCCGGCGCTGCCATAGCTGTGTCCGGCAACGGAAGCAGCAGAAAAAAGGACCGCTGTGGTGTTAAAGCTGTTCGTTACGTTCCCGGTGTACTTTTTGGCCAGACTGTAATTGAAGCTCAGCTCGGCCGAAGCCAGGGCCTTCGAGTCGACGCTGCTCTTATAGAAGTTGTAGCGGCTGATGTTCACAAAATTGGGATCGCTAAGCGCCCCGGAGCTGCTTGCATAGTCGAAGCGGCTGTCGAGGTCGGAGCCTCCAAGCGGTGTGTTATTAATCAGAAGGCCTTTGTCCTCATTCCGCAGCAGCACCACGCGGTCGAGCTTCAGGGAAGCCACCGGCTTATCTGTCGGGTGCATCACGTTGTAGCTTTGCTCATCCAAACGGATGCTCTTGACGAAGTAGGCCGTGTGCGTGGCCGTGCGGATGTAGTTGAGCGCATACACCTGGCTGTTGCCGAAAGAGAGGCTGTTGTTCCGCCTGTATTGATTCCCTACAACGGCGCTGGTGATCAGGTTCACCATTTTCGGGGAGATGAGCGCATCAGACTTGGCATTGTAACGCTGGCTCGCCCATTCGTAGTTATTGCTCCACTGCGAATAGTTGTAGGCGATCCAGTAGCCTGTATCGCCTTCGTCGGCGCAGTAATTGCCATTCACATCCTCATAATCGGGGCCGGTGATGGCTGTGAGCTTCCAGCTGGTAGCGTAGCGGCAGGAGCCCAGAGAGGAAAGCTGCGAGTTGCCGGCCCCGTCGAAGCTGACGCTCAGGCTGCTCAGCTCATACACCGGCAGGGAATAATGGTAGGTCATACCGGCGGGGGTCGTCACCTGGAAGGCGCCGATGAGCTCGGAAGGATGGTCGCTCTCCACCCTTCGCGTAGCCGACAGATTGGTAACAGGTGCGTCGTGCAGATAGCCTGAGGGATTGGTGCTGCTGTACAGGTTACTGTTGCTGTTAATCTCTCCGTTGGTGAAATATTTCACAAAGGTGCCGCTGTGAATACGGTTGGTGCTTTGATTCACGATAGCGGAATTCCCGGTGTTCTGTTCATTCACGCTCGTCGTGGTGGAGCTCTCGAAATAGAACTGGCACTTTTTAGAGGATACAGGCTCGCCACTGGCGCCGGCATTCATCTCAGGGTGGATAGGTACCTCTCCCAGATGATAGGGATGAATAGAGCCGCCGATGCCTTCCCCGCTTACGGTATACCTGTCGTAGGCCAGGCTGGTATAAGGCGCCGTATGCTTGTTGAAGCGGTAATTGGCATTCGAGGTCGGATCAAAAGCCCCGGCGGTATAACAACCGCCCGTCTGCACCTGGCTGATCATATTACAACGCTCGCTGGCCGTCAGGCTGTAATACATCGTGGTATTATCACCCGCTTTATTGGTGGACGTAGGATTTCCGTATGGATTGCGGTTGAACTCATTATTATAGAGGCTCCCGAACATAGCGGTGATCTGCATGTTTCCGCTGCCATAAGTCGAATACTGGGTTAGCTCCCGGCCATTATAATCATCGGGAACATTCACCACCTGCCGGCTAATCTCGCCGGGATTGTAATCCCAGCCCAGACCAACCCAGGAGGCCTTCTGGTTGACGGTAATGCCCGCGCGGTAATTCGCCGCAATGGAAACGCTTTCGCCGTTGGGCCCCGGCACAGTGAGAAGCGGCACGCTGTAGCGGAAATCGCCCGTATAGCCATCCACCATGCTGCTCAATGAGGACGCCACAGTTCCACCACCGGACGATAGGGTACCTGCACGGGAAGCGTACGGAAATGCAAATTCAAAAACAAGACACAGGATCAGGGCCGTGGAGACCGGCCTCTTCGATCTTCTGAGATAAGACAGGATCATAAAAACGAATTACGGGTTAAACATAGTTACCGGAACTATCCGGAGGGACGAGGGAGCAATTACAATATATAATACATTACAAAACTAAAGTGACTTCAAAAAAGAACATAGCTCAAAACCATAACTGTCCGCCATTTATTGGTAAGTGGCGCCTGCCTGTTGATAAGCGGTTGCCGGAGCAGCGGCCTTCGCTTTTTTATCTTTCCGAAGCATGCCAGACACATCAAAATAATACGCGTAAAAAATAAAGGAACGGGGCAGCGTATGCAAAATAACGAAGAAGAATCCTGTTTAGTATCATTACTATTAAGGATTTTTGAGACCATGTTATGAACATGCCCGCTCCCAAAGCTTCTGAAATCAACTCATCTGCCTGATGCGTTCATTCATCCACACACAGATGCTGTTCGGTAATTGAAAGAGACTATGCAAAAAGCTGTCAGCGATTTTACGTTGATAAAAAGATCCTACAGAATGATTTCCTGTCTCCCATTTCCAAAATTATGTTATACGCTCCGCAGCAAGCAGGTTTTTTGGTATCATTGATTTTTAATCAAACCCCGATTGATGCTCAGACTCCTCCTTACATTTTACCGGAGCACCCTGGCGCTCAACTGGGGCTTTTCCCTGGCCTGCGCTATCCTCGTCTTCATTCAGTTCCCGAAGGTGCTGCCCATCTCGCTGATGAGCTCCGGCTCGCTGCTGAGCTTTTATTATAAAAGCCTTTCCCGCAAGGGCGATTACTTTTTCTATTATAACCGCGGCATCAGCAAAACACAGCTCCTCCTCTTCACCCTTCTGATGAACGGTTGTAGTGGCGGCATCCTTTATATTCTTCTCAATCATGCCACACATTCTTGAAGTAGACAGCGTGCAAAAGCACTTCGACGAGCGGAGCATCCTCACCGACATCTACCTGCAATGCCGCACAGGCGAAATCATCGGCCTGCTGGGCCGGAACGGCAGCGGGAAAAGCACGCTCATGCAGATCATCTTCGGAACGATCGACGCGCAGAAGTTTATCCGAATCGATGGAAAGGTATACGAAGCGCCGTACAAAACAAAAGACCTGATCGCCTACCTGCCGCAGCATGATTTCGTTCCGAAGCACCTGAGCGTAAGACAAGCGGCCCGCCTCTATCCCGGGAAAGCAAGCGCGGAGCGGTTCCTCGACGACCCTGTTCTGAAGCCCTTATCGGGGAGCAAAACCGGCTCTCTGTCGGGCGGAGAGGTCCGCTACCTCGAAATCAAATTGCTGCTGAACACGCCTTGCCGCTTTATCATGCTCGACGAGCCGTTCAGCGGCGTATCCCCGGTGATGGTAGAGCAGATCCAGAAGCTTATCCTGGAAACATCTCCCGAAAAAGGCATCATCCTCTCCGACCACGATTACCGCAACGTTCTGAAAATTACCAGCCGCTGCTGCCTGATCCACCAGGGAAGCCTCAAGCAGATCTCCGGCAGGGAGGACCTCCTGCGCTGGGGCTATATCCTGAAGGCCTAAGGCATCTGCTTCCGAGGCACTTCAGGCACTACGTTCACATCAAAAGCGATAGCCGAGGGTCCAGGCGAAATTCACATAGGGCTGGGTGTTCTCGATCCGGAAATTACTGTCCTTGTAAACCGATTGCCTGAGAGCAAAACCATAGGGATCGTCTTCGCTATAGCGGTCCTGCTTAAAGCCCAGGGTAAGGAGCAGGCTCATGTTGAAGTGCTCCGTATAGCGCGCCAGGAAGCCAACATCGACGCCGTAATGCGAGCGGTAAAGCTTAAAGCTGTTGTTGAACTCCACTTTCTGACTTTGCCCCTGCGGGTAGTAGGCTACCCAGGAAGAGGCCACGCTCATCCGGTACTCCGTGAAGTTAAAGGAAGGTCCCATTAGAAAATTAGCCGATGCATTCATCGAAGGCGCAAACAAAGCCGCCAAACCTGCCTGGTAATTCATCCGCTCATATTTCGTTGTGCTCATCCCGTCGAGGTAATTCCTTCCATACAGGCCGTTAGTAATCGAAGGGCTTCCAATGCCCACCGCCAGCGGGACGTTCAGGATCAGGTGCGCTTTTTTCAGATCGCGCATGTAGTGAAAGCTAATCGCCGTATTGAGGAAAGCAATGTAATTGAACCCCACATAATTCCTGCAGCGATACAAGGCCTCCCGCTTTTTGATCCGCGCCTCCGGAACATAAGCCGTTACAGGCACGCGGTCGAGGTTATAGGCATTGGGGTCATAGCTCCTGACAACAGCCGCTTCTTTCGGGAAATGCTCTGTGAGGCCGTTCTTAAAGGTAATGTAAGCGAGCTGAGCCTTGCTCTCAGTGATGAGAGGGCCATCGGGATAGTTGAATAATCTGTACTTCAGCTGCGTGGGTGTGATCTCCAGCACCTCCGCCTGCACCTTGCTGCTGTCGTTCCGGGTAATGAGGTCCTGTGCCTGGGTAAGGCCTGCACAGAAAAGGCCTGCTAATGTAAGAATGATCTGTTTCATGGTTTGATGCTTTTTAAGATTAAGAGATGAAAGAGAAAGAAAGACCGGGCTTCGGGTCACTCCGCGGCGTGATCGGCCGCCGCGGGGTCATGATGCGGGTGGCTGAGCGGAGTCGAAGCCATCCAGGTAACATTGGGGGAAGCGTTCTTTATTGATGTTAGGCCGGTAAACCGATTCCCTGTACCACTCCGCGTACCAGCTCCTGTAGACAGGCTCTTTCACAAAGAGGATCCCGTAGGCAGCGGTTTCAGCCACCGCAAAGCGGAAGTGCTGCACCGCCGAGAAGACGGCCGACGAGCAGCCGGGATTTTTTCCATCGTGCAGCTCCACCAGCATGGCCCGGGTTTCGGGAAGCCAGGATTCATAGCCCTCGCTGAAAATTTCTTTTTCGCTACCTTCCACATTCAGCTTCAGGAAGTCGATACGGCTTTTCCCGAAGCGCTTCAGCAGCTTTGGAAGGGAGATCCCTTTTGCCCTGTTTTCCGCTTTGAGCTTTCTCCCGGCGGATTCGCGCACTACAAAGCCGTCCTCCTGGCCTGCTTCTATCGAAAGCTCGGCCTCCTTATTCCACAGCGCTGCCTGCACTACATGGATGTTGGGGTAAGCACGCGTATTCCTGAGCACGAGCTCATAATTTTCGCGGTCGGGCTCAATGCTGATGATGGTGCTCTGCGGCCACCAGCTGGCAAAGAGCACAGCCGTATAGCCGATGTTGGCGCCCGCATCGATCACTGTTCCTGCCACAGGCAGATAGGCTTTCTTCTCCAGATAGGGGTCGATGAAGGTATTGATAAAGGACTGCATGTCGGCACGGATGGCCCGCAGGAACAGGGGATGCGGGAAGCCTTTGAGCCGCAGCTCATGGACTTCTTCCTTGGCATATTTGCCGGCTTCTATCTCCGCGAACAGGCTAATCAGCTTCAGCGCCTGCTCTTTTCCGAGCAGCTCCAGGTACACGGAGGCGGGTTTGGATAAATGGTCTAACATAAGCGTTACAGAGGGGGTTAACGGTGTGGGAATGGATCTCAGTGACAGGAAGCCGCGCTGCCTTGCGCTTCTACATAAGCGTTGTAGACAATGGGCAGGTCGCGGAAGAGGACGGCTTTTCGCTTTTGATGCGGCACCGAGGTATAGATAGCAAGCGCCGGCACGGCCAGCACACCAACCACTCCGGTAAGTACAAGGATGGCATTTGCTTCGGGATTGGCATTTCCGTTACCGAGCGCCCCGCCAAGAAAGGCCATGCCTGCAAAGCCGCTGCCCATAGCGCCAAATCCCAGCTTTTGCTTTTGCGCGGTATACCCGTCGTAGCGCTCTACCTGTTCCTGGATGCTGCTGTCGGGGATGCTCCGGCACATGTTCAGAAAGGTGATGCCATCGATCCGGCGGCCATTGTACTGCAGCTGCCGGCGACGGTAGTTGAAATAGACCGGAAGCGGACAGGCATTCACCTGAACGGTGGAAATAGCGACCGTTACAGGCTGCTGCTCTGCGACAGCTGATGGCCCCGCTGCGGCTGCAGAAGCCGGTTGCGCTGCCAGGCTTACTGAAAGCCGAAAGAGGATACAAAACAGGGAGGCCCGGCGCAGTTGCCGGAGCGGGTTTTGGAGTGTTGCGGCAGCTTGAATGCCTTGTTGCTGTGTATTAATCCTGGGTTTCATGAGCTAAGGGTTTATCAGGTTTCCACTGCAATGGTAAAACAGCCCCGGCGGAAAGACACAAAAACAGGATCACGCAATAAGATAAGATTCTGAAAAATCCTAAAGATTATAGCTTAACATGACTTGAAATTTTAAAATATCATTTTTTGATATTAAAAAAACAAGACTTATCTTTCCTTAAGAATTCACACAGAAACACTATCATTGGAAAAAACATGAAAAACTTAAAGCTCCTCCTCGAATCCCTGCAGGATGCGATCCCGGAACACATCACCCTCAACCAGGCGCTGATCAAAACCCTGAAGATCAACAAGGACGCCGCCAGCAGGCGTATCAACGGAAAAACGCCTTTCACCTACTACGAGGTATGCGCCCTTTCCAAAGCATACGGCATCAACCTGATGCCTGCCCAATCGAGCCAGCACTCCAATGTCGTCTTCGGCTATGTGCCTTTCAAAAGCAAGCATGTCGACTCGAAGCATTTCTTCCAGACCATCTCCGGCCTCCTGCAGGAAATGGCCTCCTCCAAAGCGGCCTGCCTCTACCATGTGGCGCCCGAGGTACCGATCTATCATTGCTATAATTACCCGAAGCTGCTCAACTTCCGGCTTTTCTACTGGGGAAAATATTTACTGAACAATCCTTATTACACCAAGCGGGTGTTCAACGAAGCCGGCATCGATGCCGAGATCACCAAGCATGCCAGGAAGGCTTACGAAAATTACTGCCGTGTGCCAAGCCTCGAGATCTGGACGCCACAGTCTATCCAGAGCATCCTTTCGCAGCTGTGCTTCTGCATGGAAACCGGCGACTTCGGCAACCCCGGGGAAGTGGAATCCGTTGTGGAAGAGCTTTCGGAAATGATGGTGCACATCAAGCAGATGGCGGAGGAGAACAACAAGGCCTTCGATTTTAAGGAGAAGCTTCATGTGCCGTTCCAGTTCTATAAGATCGATGTGAACATCAACACCTCCAACCTGCTGGCGGAGATGGACACGCGTAAAATTTCCCTGCAGCAGTTCAACGCCATCAATTTCATGAAGACCACACAGAGCGACTTCTGCAACGAAAACCTCGACTGGATCCGCAACATCCAGTCAAAGGCCTCCCTGCTCAGCGGCGCAGGCATTGTGGAGCGGCAGCGTTACTTCAACTCGGTGAATAAGCAGATCCGGGAGTTTAAGGAAGACTTACAGAAGAAGGTCTTTAATTAATTTCTAACCACATCACGACGTATTGTGACATAGGAATCACAGAGAGCAGGAAGAGAGCATAGAGGCTAGGTGACTCGGCTCCGCTCAGTCACCCGGATCCATTTTATAGTCGGCATCATTCCTGTCACCTGCACGCTCAGCGGGAGGTAAGCCTGTCACGATCTGTCTCCAGAACATAGATGTGAAATAACTCCGGCTGAAATGCCTCCTCTTTAAGGGTGTAATTTTTGAGGAGATCGTCCTTGATGTGATTATCCGGGAAGCTAAAGTCTGCGCCGGCATCGAGGTAAATGATGCGTTTGTAGTGACGCGCTTTCTCCGGCAATTCTGGCCCCATACGGTTTATAAAGAAGACCTGGTCCTCTTCCAGCAAACGGGTCAGCCTGCCGTATTCGCTTCCGCCTTCTACCTGCCGGAAATAATCGCGTTGATAGTAATAGGCAAAGTTGGTCATAAACTCAGGCGGACAAATCAGCACCAGCGTTCCGGGATCTTTCCGGGAAGCAATGAAATCCACTGTTTCGCGCACCGCTCTTTTTTTGGATGGATTGAACGAGGCGCTGAATACAAAACCGGCGATCAACAAGGCGCTGCCGGTGCAGAAGGCTTTCTTTGCGGGCAACAAAAACGACAGGCTCACCGCCAGCAGCAGGTAATAGGCCGGCGTGATGTAAATCAGGTAGCGGTCTAAGAACATCGGGATTTTGTAGGACAGCAGAAACATTCCCAGAAAAGGAAGCAGAAACCAGACGCAGAGGTAAAGCACCGGGCGCTGTGCCTGCCCTTGTTTCGCAAAGACCAGGAACCGGGCCAGGGCGGCCAGAAGCAAGGCGATACAGAGCACTGTGACCAGGGGCGCATTGCTGAAAGACCAGAGCATATTATACAGGCTTTCGGCGCCCGAAGGCGGTTTCAGCCAGGTGCCATGACCGGCCGAATCGGTAAAGCGCTCATAGAGGCTAAGCACCTGCGGAAGGTATAGCAGGGAAGCCCCCAGCATGATGCCTGCGAAACGAAGTAGCAGCTTTCTATTTCTGAAATGAAAAGCGAAGATCAGAATGCTCTGCAGCAGCCACACAAACAGGCCGAAGTAATGCGCATAAATGAGCAGCGCATGGACGGCAAGCAGTACAAGACTCCGCTTCAGGGAGAGGCCGCCTTCTTTCAGCAGGGTAAAGAAGAGGTAAAAAGAGAGGAGCGTGAGCAGCAGGAAAAGGGAATAAACGCGGCAATCGTGAGCATACCAGATCTGCATGGTGGAAAAGGTAAACAGCAGGCTGGCCAGCAGCGCCACACGTGTATTGAAAAAATCGCGGCCAATGAGGTAAATAAAAATCACCGATGCCGAGCTGAACAGCATAGGCAGGACGCGGACCGATAGCTCGGAGATGCCAAAGGCTTTGATCCAGACATGCAGAATAAGCTCGAATAAAGGAGGGTTGTTATAATTTTTCAGGTAGCCGACCAGTTCACTGAAACCGAACTGTGCATGGTAAATGGTGAAAGGCTCATCATGCGACACCGGCTCTGCGGTGAGGTAAATACACTTCAGCGCTACATTAAGAAAAAACAGGAGGAGTAAAGGTGTACAGCCTTTCAGGAGCTTCATATAAGTTCAAGCTTACATAAAACCCGGCAACATGCCGCTGGCCGCCGTTTTCATTTCCTGGTCGTTGAGCTCCGTGGCTTTCAGGATCGCCTTGTTGATGGTTACCGTAAGCTGTTCTTCCAGCTCTTCTTTATCGCCGTGTTGCAGGGCCGGCGCAATGCTCAGGTTCCTGATCTCGCGGTTGCCTGTTATGGAAATTTTAATGTCGCCACCGGCACCTTCCACTTCGATCAGCATCGTATCCAGTTTCAGCTTGATCTCATCGGCTTTTTGCTTCATGTCGTTGAGCTTGCCCATCATATCTCCTAAGTTTCCCAGCATGGTGTCTATGTTTTTTGTTCCCCGCGGGAGATGCGGGAAAAGGTTTTACCAAAATTAATTTTCAGAATACGAATATAAGCATACGAACAGAAAAAAAACAGTTTACGATGGGATGCCAATTATTTTTTTAGGGCGCCTGCCTATCGGCAGGCAGGCCCGGTCAGGCTGCGCCGGGCTCTCACGACACGTCGTGATCGCTGCGGTTCTTTACCGTCCCGATGGGTCGGAACGGTACAATAGGGAGTATATGCTTTATGCCCGCCATCTGCGAAATCTATGAGACCTATTATTTCAATATCCGGAACTCATTCGGTAAATAATTATTGATACGGTTGCCCAGGTTCTTGATCCAGCCAAGGCCAAAGCCTTTGTAGCTCATCAGGTTCCAGCCCTTTTCGCCGGCAATGCTCTGCAATTCCTTCTTCATGAATTGAAGTCCTTCCTCCGCCGTGCAGTCGATGGACGGCACGCCTTGTGAGCGGTAAATGCTCCAGGCCAGATCCTGGTGCGGGATCAGGTCGTTGCGTACCAGGCTGCCGATCGTTGTTCCGAGCTTTTTCAGGTACAGGTGAGGATAGCGGTTCACAAAAGAAAGAGCCGCCTGGTTAGTCAGCAGGTAATCGTCCTTGAATTTTAACAGCTCGTGCGAATCCACATCCTCTATCCAACCGCGAAAAGGCTCTTTCTCTTTCGGCTTCAGAACACTGAGCTTTTCCTGCCTGTTCTTTTTGCCGGATGTTGTTGCGGAAATACGTTCACCCGGCTTCCGGAAGACCGCGCAGAAAAACCCTTCGGAGCGCGTCTTGTCCGGATAAAAGCGATAGCCATAAGCCTGATGCTGCCCGCTCCTGCTTTCGACAATTCCCCAGTCTTTCTCCAGCGGAATGGCGACAGGGCTCAATGCATATTCCTGCACGAGCCAGTCGGCAATGTCTTCATTTTCCGATCGGGAGTAGGAGCAGGTGGAATAGACCAGTGTTCCTCCCGGCTTCAGGCTTTGCATAACCTCTGCGAGGATGCGCTTTTGGCGTTGGGAGCAGAGGTTCACATGATCGGGGCTCCACTCCTCCACCGCCTCGTGCTGCTTGCGGAACAAGCCCGAGCCGCTGCAGGGCGCATCTACCAGGATCACATCGAATACATCAGCCATCTCTGCATAGGCCGATGGATCGTTGTTCGTCACCACCACATTGGCGGTTCCCCACTTGGCAAGGTTCTGCGCCAAGACTTCCGAACGTGGCTTCACCACTTCGTTGGCAACCAGAAGGCTGTCTCTGGTGAGGAGCGAATTGAGCAGGGTGCTTTTTCCCCCGGGCGAGGCGCAAACATCAAACACCGTAAGCTGCTCCTGCAGATCCACACAGGACCTCAACGCATGCCCGATAAACATCGATCCCGCTTCCTGCACATAGTAGCATCCCGCCTGGAACAAAAGGTCGTGTGTAAAGTTTGGACGCGTGGCCAGGTAAAAGCCTTCGGTGTTCCAGCGGACAGGGTCGTTCAGCCCGAAGCCGGAAGCAGCGGGCTTGAAGGGATTCAAGCGTATGCTCACGGGCGATGCCTCTTCATGCGCCTGCACAAAGGCAGCTTCGTCGAAACCCGGACAGGAAGAAACGGACTGCAGGAATATCTGTGGTAAATGGGTCATGATCGTTCTCAAATGTAATTAATTATTTACTTTTGTTTGTGCCCGAAAAAAAGGAAAAACAAAAGCTTACGGAACCGCACCTGGCGCTGATCAGGCTGCAGAGCTGGTGTGCCTACCAGGAGCGCTCCCAGCAGGAAGCCCGCGATAAGCTCTACGAGCTGGGGATGTGGCCGGAAGCGGTGGAGAACATCATCGCGAAGCTGATCGAAGATAACTTCCTGAACGAGGAGCGCTTCGCCATCGCTTTTGCCCGTGGAAAATTCACCATCAAAAAATGGGGAAGGATCAAGATTAAGATGGAGCTCAGGCAAAAACGCGTGAGCGACTACTGCCTCAAAAAAGCCCTGCAGCAGATCGACGACACGGAATACATGGCCACGCTGAAAAATCTGATAGAAAGCAAGCGCCGCAGCATCCACGAAAAAAATCCGGTTAAGCTCAGATACAAGCTCATGAGCTATGCGCTCTCCAAGGGTTACGAGAAAGACCTGGTGTTTGATGTACTCGGAGATACGGATGGTGATGATGACAACCACATAGACACATAAAATTCATAGCGACCGGAAGAGATCATCCTTCTCTTAGCACAGATTTCGGACATCACCTTGTCCCGTTAGGGACAACACATAAATAGACAAGGTTATGTCATTTTTTATAAGTCCCGTAGGGACGAAATAGTGTTCTGAATCCTCACCATGCATTTTCATCTGCGGCATCTGCGTTCCCATGATCCTATAGGATCGTAAAAACTGCACAAAAGCTCCGTAGGAGCGACATGTTCCCACATTCCGAAACTAAGACAGCACCCGCTGCACCGCCGCGACGTTATCCTTCGGGCTGGTATTGAAGCAGATTTTTGCCTGTGGCGCATGCTGATGCACGGTATTCACCAGCTTTTCAAACAACAGAAAGTTGCTTTCCGCCACGCGGATGCCGGCGCCGATGATGATGACATCATATACCTTTGTTTTCAAACGGCTAATCACCGTTTCGGAAGCGGTCGCTCCCAGATCCACCCAGCATTTCTCGGCAACGTAGCCGAGCGCATTCAGCTCGTCGAGAGCGGCTTTAGTGCCGGCTTCTATCTTATCGGCCGTAAGCCCCGGCATGGCGGCAAAATCAGGCAAAGAGAAATCCAGCAAAAGCGGATCGATGCCGATGAGGAGGATGTGTAGTGTGGTGTTCATCATATAACAAGAAAATTTGTGTACGTTGACTTCGAGAGCCTCAGTCAACGAATGGTGGTTGAGGCTCTCGAAACCACCAACGAAGGTAGCTATATTATTTTGAGCGAATCATACAATTGTTTCAGCTTGTGAGCGTTGGTCTGAACAGCGAATCAGTAGCATGGTCGGTCTTCCTTTTTAACAATCACACAAACAAATCCCCGGCAATCCTGTCGGCCAGCAATTTGCCTTTTTCCGTTAAGGTATAGGATTGTTCTTTCACGGCGATGCTTCCGTCCTGTATAAAGCGCTCCGCTTCCTGCAAAAAATGTTTCACCAGCTCCGCATCGAAACTGGCTTTGAGGTAAGCGAGATCAACGCCCCACATGGTGCGAAGCGCAATGAGCATGTATTCATTGAAGCGCTCAGTATCTGTCAGCGTTTCTTTTTCAAAATAGCCCTTGCCTTCTGTCACTTTTTTGATGTAGGTGTTGTTATTGGCGATGTTCCATTGCCGCGACACGCCATCGAAGGAATGCGCGGAAGGCCCCAGACCCAGGTAATGTTTGCCTTTCCAGTAATTGGAATTGTGAACACTGAAAAACCCTTCTTTCCCGAAATTGGAAATCTCGTAATGGATGAAGCCGTTCTTTCCTAAGCGGTCGATCATTTCCAAAAACATCTCCGAGCTCAGCTCATCGTCGATGGCCACTTCTTTTTTCTGTTTGAAGTCGTGCCCGAGCTTCGTCTTCTCCTCTATGGT
>Ga0233425_10006950_pt1 | contig 16238 bp, 14 predicted proteins | sample Watercolumn_Towu_2_FD_181712 | JGI IMG/M metagenome (GOLD analysis project Ga0233425, IMG submission 181712) | Freshwater microbial communities from Lake Towuti, South Sulawesi, Indonesia - Watercolumn_Towuti2014_140_MG | ecosystem: Environmental > Aquatic > Freshwater > Lake | place... | reverse complement strand
CCCGCCATGAAGCCCAGTGCCGTCTCGAAGAAGTCGAGCCGCCCGAGCGCCGGGAACTCGTCGAGCATCAGCAGCAGCTTGTGGCGGCGTGCGATGCCGTCAGAGCCGTCGAGCGATTCGGTGAGTCGCCGGCCGATCTGGTTGAGGATCAGGCGAATGAGCGGCTTCGTCCGCGAAATATCTGAAGGCGGTACCACGAGGTACAGCGACACCGGATGCTCGGCCGCGATCAAGTCGGCAATGCGCCAGTCGCAACGCGACGTGACTTCGGCCACCGTAGGGTCGCGGTAGAGGCCCAGGAACGACATGGCGGTGGACAGCACGCCCGACCGCTCGTTATCGCTCTTGTTGAGGACTTCGCGAGCGGCGGATGCCACCACGGGATGCGGGCCATCGCCGAGATGCGGCGTGGTCATCATCCGGTGCAGCGTCAGCTCGAATGGGCAAGCCGGATCGGAAAGGAAGTTAGCGACGCCGCGTAGCGTCTTGTCCTCGCCGGCATAAAGCACATGCAAGATGGCGCCGACCAGCAGCGCGTGCGAAGTCTTCTCCCAGTGATTGCGGCGCTCCAGCGCACCCTCGGGATCGACCAGGATGTCCGCGATGTTCTGCACGTCGCGTACTTCATGCGCGCCGCGCCGCACCTCCAGCAGCGGGTTGTAGGCCGCCGACTTCGCATCGGTGGGGTTGAACAGCAGGCAATGCGAGAAGCGCGATCGCCAGCCCGCGGTGATGCTCCAGTTCTCGCCCTTGATGTCGTGGATGACGGCTGACGCAGGCCAGCTCAACAAGGTCGGCACCACCAGACCGACACCTTTGCCCGAGCGGGTGGGCGCGAAGGTCAGGACGTGTTCCGGGCCTTCATGCCGAAGGTACTGGCGTTCGTGTTGGCCGAGGAACACACCGGCAGGTTGCGTGAGCCCTGCCTTGCGAATGTCGTCCGCGTTCGCCCAGCGCGCCGAGCCGTAGGTCGTGACCAGGCGCGATTGCCGCGAGCGCCAGATCGACATGCCGATGGCCACCAGCACGGCCACCAGGCCGCTACCGCCCGCGATGGCGCCGCCGATGTCAAAGACGCGCGGCGCGTAGGCGTCGAAGAAGAACCACCACTCGAACAGCCGCCAGGGGTGATAGACCGGCGTGCCGAAGAAGTCGAACCAGGGCGAGCCAAGGCGTAGCTGGTAGCCCAGGGCGGCGGCTGTCCATTGTGTGGCTGTCCACACGCCGGCGATCACGATGCCGAATACGACGGCAATCTGACCGAACAGCACGTTCGTCCCTTGCATAACCTCGCCTCCAATCACGGCACACGGAGGTGCCGCAGCACTGAGGATCAAGGCGTGCGTACAGGCCGGTCAAAGGCCGTTATGGCGGTGATTTAGGCCGAAAAAGCCTGATTTCTTGCAGGAGCGAAGACAATAAAAACGCCGCAGACGCGAGCGCGTTGCGGCGTGATGGGGTAACAGTGCGAATTTCGTCGCAGCGAGACGACTGCGATGAAGTTATTTGGACTTCTGTTCAGGTCGATCACCGAAGAAACGCCGATTGGCGGCTTCGGCGGCACGGCGGCAAAGTTCATCGCCAACCTTTGTGCGATCTTCCTTGCATTGCCGTTGAATCTCCTTGATGCGCTCGGGATGAGCCACGAGGAAATCCACGGTTTCCGAAGGTTGAGACGGGCCACATGCGGTCAGTGCGGCGGCGAGTATCAGCAGCATCATTCTGTTCATGATTCCAGTCCTTTCATCGGATGGCTTAGGCGTCGTCGGCAGTGTCGATGCCGTCTGCCGAATCAATGAAGGCCACACGTTCGATGAACCGAGCCAACATCTCGGATGGCTCTGCATCGCGGCGTAGCAGATAGGTCGTGAGCATGGGGGGCTTGCCAGCCAGGCGGCGGGCCACGACACCTGGCTCGCGACTGGAAGCGATATGCGCCTCGCCCGCCAGACCCAAGGCCAAGCCAGCAGAAACCAAAGTCATCATCACGTCGAAGGTTGCCACGCGCTGCGCGATCAGCGGCTCCTGATCGAGCTTGCGCAGGAAACGATCGACCTGCCGCGCGTGGCCTTCGCAGACTGCCGGATCGCCCAACGCCAGCGGGTAGCGCAACACTTCTTTCAACGGAACTTGTTTGAAGGCGAGCACGGGATGGCGGGCCGGCACCGCCACCATCAACTCGTCATCCCACGCGGGACTGACCACGATGCCATCGCCTGCATCTTCAGCCATCGAGAAGCCAGCGTCATACAGGTCGCTATGAAGTCCCTTAATTTGTTGATCCAGCGACACCTCGAACAGCCGGATTTCCACCTCTGGATTCTCCTCACGACTGCGCGCCAACAGCGCTGGCAAGCGCGACGGCGTGATGCCATCTGACAAGGCAATGCGCAATTGACCATGAAACCCGTTGGCTGCGGCCTTGACGCTATCGCGGGCTTGATCCAGCGTTGCGAAGACACGCGAGACGTGCTCCAGGAACAGTCGTCCCGCGCGGGTCAGTTGCGTGCTGCGCGTGGTGCGAACGAACAGACGCGCGCCGAGTTCCTCCTCCAGTTCCTTGATGGTGCGGGACAGCGGCGACTGGTCGATATGCAACCGCTCGGCAGCACGGGCGAAGTGGAGTTCTTCGGCCACGGCCTGAAAACAGCGTAAATGACGAAGCTCCATCAGCTATCTCCTTGGGCGATGGCACCTCCCGCCGACTCGACCGATATAGCGGTCTTCGCTCGCAACACGCAGGTTGCTCCACATGAAGTCTCTCGGCTGCACGCGCGAAATGAAGCTCTTCGGCCACGGCAAGAAAGCTGCGCAGTCTTAGCTCCATTCCTTCCTCCTTGGCTCACCATCAATGTGGTTTAAGCATGATGTGTGCTGCAGACGGTGCTCTCATCTCACCTGAATGATCTCTGCTGGCCCCGGAATTTCGGGATGCGACTTTCGGTGATTGAGCCGACGCGCCCTCCGTCATGGCGAAACCGCGTGAGCACTGTTTTCACCATGGCCTTCACCCTCCGAGTGCCACATCGCATGCGCATCGATGCGCACCAGCATCGCCGCTTGCAGCGCATCCACCCGCGCCTGTGTTTCCGCCAGGCGGGCCTGCCGTAGGCTGCGCAGGGACAGCAGGTATTCGCCGAGCGGGGCCTCGCCCAGTTCCCAGGCCCGGCGCGTGCGGGTGTTGGCGGCGACCTGTGCAGCCAGCGCCTGCTGGTGCGATTGCCATTGCGCGCGCTTGCTTTGCGCGGCTTGGACGGCCAGCCACGCGCCTTGCTCGATGGCGCGCCGCACATCGGCTGCCTCGGCTTCGGCGGCTGCGGCGTTGGCGCTCTCCGTGGCGGCTCGGGCGCTGCGGTAGTCCGTGCCGAAGGGAATGGAGAGCACCACGCCCACGACGCGCTCGGTGCCGCCGCGATCAGACAGGACGCGCACGCCCACGGTCGGGTCGGGCGTGCGCTCGGCGCGCGTGCGTTCGGCCACCTTGAACAGGCGCGTGGTTTCGCCGTTGGCAATCGCGATCTCGGCGCTTTCCCGGACGATGCGCGCCTGCCAGGCCTGCGGGCCGTCAGGCAGCTCCTGCGGCTCGGGCAGCGCTGGCAAGGCGGGGGGCACGGTGATCTCGGGGAACCCCAGGGCCAGGGTTTGTCGCGCCGCCAGTGCGGCGTCGCGCGCCATCAGGGCCTGCGCGGCCTGGGTGGCGCGCTCGGCGTCCAGCACGTCCATCTCGCGCCGTGCCGCATCACCGAGGGTCACGCGGCGGGCCAGGGCGTCGCGTTCGCGGGAAAGCAGTTGATCCTGCGCCGCCGTCTCTTCGGCCACGGCGCTGCTGCGCAACCAGCCCATCCAGGCATCGAGCAGGCGGCGGGCGACTTGGTGTTCGGCATCTTCCAGGCGCAGCTCAGCCACGCTGCGGGTGCTGCTGCCGATTTCTCGATCCAGCCGGGCCTTTCCCGGTAGGCGGATCGTGCGGCTGATGCCCAATTCCCATTCGTTGTAGCGGCGCTGCTCGGTGGTCACGTTGCGGCGCTGGAGACCCGAATTGGCCTGGAATTCGTGGCTGCCCACCTCCAGGGCGCGCTGGGTAGCCGCTGCGGCCTGCAAGCGCTCGGCCGCCGCGCGCACGGTGGGTTGCGCCTGCAGGGTGGCGTGAACTTGATCGGGCGGGGGGAGCCATTGGGGCGCTGGTTCCTGCGCCAGCGCCCACCAGGGGATGCAGGCCAGCACCGCTGCCGCGCAAGGGGAGAGAAACTTCATACCAGCCGCCCCATTGCCATGACAGGCTCCATCCACCAGCGCACGTCGCTGGATGCAATCCGCTGGCGCAGCGCGGCCAGCAGGCCATCCACGCGCTCGCGCTCGATCACGACCCACAGCACGCGCCGGTCAACGCGGCCACGCACCTGCTCGCGGATGGAGGCGTGTGCGAAGTCGCTGCTGTGCCCCTCGGCGTGCAGCAGCGTGAAGCCGGGCAGCGTCGGATCAGCCATCAGGGCGTCCGTCACGGCGTCTTCCAGCGCAGGGGGGAACACCAGGTTCAGGCGCACCCATTCGGTGCTGTGCGGCGCACTCATGCGGCGGCTCCTTTTGTTGTCAATTGCCCAAAGCGCCGGTACAGCACCGGCAGCAGCACCAACGTGAGCGCGGTGGAGCTGACCAGCCCGCCGATCACCACGATGGCCAGCGGGCGCTGGATCTCCGAGCCCGGCCCGGTGGACAGCAACAGGGGCACCAGGCCGAAGGCGGTGATGGAAGCGGTCATCAGCACCGGGCGCAGGCGGCGCAGCGAGCCTTCTCGCACCACCTGCTCCATGGGCAGGCCCAGCGCGTGCAGATGGTTGAAGTGCGTGACCAGCACCAGCCCGTTGAGCACGGCGATGCCCAGCAGGGCGATGAAGCCCACCGATGCGGGCACCGACAGGTACTGCCCCGACACCCACAGCGCGGCCATGCCGCCGACCAGGGCGAAGGGCACGTTGCCCAGGATCAGCACCGCCTGACGCACGGAGCCGAAGGTCATGAACAACACGAAGAAGATCATCGCCAGCGACACCGGCACCACCAGCCCCAGGCGGGCAGCCGCGCGCTGCTGGTTCTCGAACTGGCCGCCCCATTCCAGCCGGTAGCCTGCGGGCAGGGGGACGTCGCGCGCCACGGCGGCGCGGGCTTCCTCCACAAAGCCCACCAGATCGCGCCCGCTCACCATGGACTGGATCAACGCGAAGCGCGAGCCGCTCTCGCGCCGCACCAGCACCGGGCCTTGGGTGGTGGTGATGGCGGCCAGTGATGTAAGGGGAATGTCGCCAGCGTCGCCGGAGCCGGCTGAGCCGCTGCGGGCCAGCCGCAAGTCCTTGAAGCGCTCGGCCGAGCCGCGCAGTTGCGCATCGCCGCGCACGACGATGGGCGTGCGCCGGTTGGCTTCGATGACCATGCCCGCTGGCACGCCTTCGAGCTGCGCGCGCAACTCGTCCTGCACGGCCGTTACCGCCAGGCCTGCACGGCCCGCAGCTTGTGCATCCACCTTCACCTGCAGGTACTCGACGTGGTCGCTGGCCTGCGTCAGCACGTCGCGCGCGCCGGGCACTTTCTCGACGCTGGCCGCAACGCGCACGGCCAGTTCGCCCAGGGTGTTCAGGTCGGGGCCGAAGAGCTTGATGGCCACGTCGCCACGGCTGCCGGTGAGCATTTCGGAGACGCGCATCTCGATGGGCTGGGTGAAGCCGAAGTCCAGGCCGGGGAAGGCCGCCATCACCTTGCGGATTTCTTCGCCCAGCGCTTCCTTGTCCATGCGCCATGTCTTGCGGTCGCCGAGTTGCATGAACATATCGGTTTCGTTCAGGCCCATGGGATCAAGCCCCAGTTCGTCCGAGCCGACGCGGGCGATGCTGTGCTGCACTTCGGGCACTTTGGCCAGGATGGCTTTCTGCACGGCCAGGTCGATGTCGCGCGAGCGGTTCAGCCCGATGGAGGGCGGCTTCTGCAACTGCAGCAGGATGTCGCCCTCGTCCATCGTCGGCATGAAGGCCTTGCCGGTGCCCAGGTAGGCCACCACGCCCAGCACCAGGGCCGCCAGCGCCACGGCTGTGGCCCGCAGCGGGTGGGCCAGCGCGGCATCCAGCACCGGGCGGTACAGGCGCAGCGCGCCGCGCATCACCCAGGGCTCGCGGTGCGCATGCGCCTTGAGCAGTAGCGACGACAGCACCGGCACCAGCGTGAGCGACAGCAGCAGTGAGACGCCCAGCGCGAACACGATGGTCAGCGCCACGGGCGCGAACAGCTTGCCTTCCAGCCCCTGCAAGGTCAGCAGCGGCACGAAGGTCAGGCAGATGATGAGGATGCCCGAGGCCACGGGCAGGGCCACCTCGCGCGCGGCGGCGAACACGCGGTGCAGGCGCGGCAGTTGCGCGCCGCCTTCCCCATGAGCGTGCGGATCGAGGCGGCTGACGGCGTTTTCCACCACCACCACGGCGGCATCGACCAGCATGCCGATGGCGATGGCCAGCCCGCCCAGGCTCATCAGGTTGGCGCTCATGCCCGCGATGCGCATCAGCAGGAAGGTGCCCAGTGCGGCCAGCGGCACCATCAGCGCGACCACCAGCGCCGCGCGCATCTCGCCCAGGAAAAGCAGCAGCAGCACGACGACCAGCACCGTCGCTTCGATCAGCGCGCTTTCCACCGTGCCCACCGCGCGCTGGATGAGCGTGCTGCGGTCGTAGAAGGGCACCACCTTCACGCCCGGCGGCAGGCTGGGCGCGAGTTCATCCAGGCGCGCGCGGATTGCCTTCACCAGCGTCGAGGCATCAGCGCCGCGCAGCGCCACGACGATGCCCTCTACCGCCTCGCCCTGGCCGTCACGGCTGACGGCGCCGTAGCGGGTCAGCCCCTCCATGCGCACGGCGGCCACATCGCCCACGCGCACGGCAGGCGCGCTGGCCGTGGCGGCGCGCAGCACGACGCGCGACAGATCCTCCGCGCTGCGGATCGCGCCTTCCGAGCGCACGATCAGCGCGTTCTCTCCCGCGTCCAGGCGGCCTGCGCCGTCGTTGCGGTTGTTGCGGCTGACGGCCGTCACCACGTCGGCGAAGCTCATCCCGGCGGCGGACAGGCGTGCGCGGTCTGGCACCACAGCAAAGCTGGCGGCCTGGCCGCCCAGCACGTTGATGTCGGCCACGCCGGGCAGCGTGCGCAAGGCGGGGCGCAGCGTCCAGTCCAACAGGGTGCGCCGCTCGCTCAAGGACAGCGGGCCGCCCTCGATGGTGAACATGAACACGTCCGACAGCGGCGTGGAGATCGGCGCCAGCCCGCCACTCACGCCCTCGGGCAGGCTGCCCGCGACGGCAGCGTAGCGCTCGGCCACCTGCTGGCGCGCCCAGTAGATGTCGCTGCCCTCGGCAAAGTCCAGCGTGATGTCGGCGATGGCGTACTTGGCCGTGGAGCGCAGCATCACGCCGCGCGGCACGCCCAGCAGCTCCATCTCCAGCGGTGCGATGACACGCGATTCGACCTCTTCGGGCGTCATGCCCGGCACTTTCAGGATCAGCTTGACCTGCGTGGGCGAGATGTCCGGGTAGGCGTCGATCGGCAGTTGCAGGAACGAGGCCACGCCCGCGCCCGCGAGGGCAAGCACGGCCAGCAGCACCAGCAGCCGCTGGCGCAAGGAAAACTCGATGAGACGAGAGAGCATGCCCGGCCCCCTCACTGCAGCGGCAGCATGGACTTGAGCAGCGCCGTGCCGTGCGTGACGACCTGCTCACCGCTCATCAGCAAGGCAGGGCCGCCCTTGGAATCGGGCACCACTACGCTGACGGCTTCGTCCCCGCCCAGCAACTGCACGGCTACGGCGCGGACGCGGATCGCCCCCTTCTCTCCGCCCGCCGCATAGCTCGCCACATACAGAACATGCCTCTGCCCGGCGGGCAGCAAGGCCGACGGCGGCACGGCCAATGCGCCCGCAGGCGCGGGCAGCAGCAGGCTCACGCTGAATTGCTGACCCACAGCGAGCGCCGTCTGCCCTTCGATGCCGGCGCGCACGCGCAGGCTCTGGCTGGCGGGGTCGGCATCCGCGCCCACCGCCACCACCTTGGCCACCTTGCCATCGGGCAGGCCCACGGGCAGGCCGGGCTTGATGTCGCTGCGCAGGCGCAGCGGCGCGGTGAAGTTCACGTCCATGCGGCCCGCCTCGGCCACCACGAAGGCGGCTTCAAGCGCAGCCACCGACTGCCCCGGCATCAGGTGCCGCCGCACGACCTGGCCCGCCATCGGCGCCAGCAGCTCGTATTCGCCCGCCTGCCCGCCCGTCACAGGACGCAATTGCGCCAGCGCGCCCGTGGCCTGGTGCAGCGTGCTTTGCGTGGCCTGCGCGCGCGCCTGCGACTGCTCGTTGCGAGCGGCGGGGATGATGCCCTCGGTCAGCAAGGCCGCATCGCGCTTGGCTTGCAGCGCCGCCGCCGTGGCCTCGCTGCGCGCGCGGGCCAGTTCGCCCTGCGCGGCCAGCACGTCACGGCTCTGGATGCGCGCCAGGGGCTGGCCTTGCCGGACAAGAGCCCCTTCATCGACCAGGATGCGCGTGACCACGCCCGCGTAGGGCGCGCTGACCTGCGCGCTGGCGGCCAGCGGCGCTGCGGCTTGCGCGGGCAGGCCAGGCACCGGCAATTGCGTGGCGGTGTCCGCCGCCGCCGTTGCCACCCCGAGCGCGCGCTGTTGCGCCACGCCCAATGTGATGTGTCCGTCAGCGGCGGGGGCCGTGGCGGGCGTTTCCGCCGCTGACTCCTTTGCGGGGCGTGAAAGCATCCACCAGCCCGCACCCGCAGCAACTGCCAAGACCATGGCGGCGGCAACACCAGGGATGGCGAAGCGCTGATGTTTTTTCTGCGGCGCGCCTTCGGGCGGCGCTGTATTGGGGGACATACCAAGCATGCGGTTCGATCTGCTGCGGTGATAAACCGCCACATGCTTGCAGCCCAAGCTTTGGGCAAGCTTTGATTGAAATTTATTTATTCGCTCAAAGCTTGCCCAAAGCTTGAGCTGCCAGAGTGACGCGAGAACACGTGCAATACGCACACAAGGTGCGGCGTCCTCAGCATTGCTTCGCGTGTGTCGATCGAATCAATGTGTCGGAGAAAGTGAATTGATACTCAAGAACTCTAGAAACCGCTATGGCACTTCTGTCATAGCCTTGCACTGGCTGATGCTGGTGCTTCTCGCTGCGGTTTATGCCTGCATGGAACTGCGCGGCTTCGCGCCCAAGGGCAGCGAATTGCGCGCGAATATGAAATCCCTCCATTTCGTGCTGGGCCTGTCCGTCCTGGCGTTGGTGGTGGTGAGGCTGTGCGTGCGCTGGGTGGCAGGCGCCGCGCCGCCCATCGAGCCGCCCATGCCCCGGTGGCCGGCCTTGCTGGCGCGGCTCATGCACGTCGCGCTGTATGCACTGATGATTGCCGCGCCGCTGCTGGGTTGGCTGGCATTGAGCACGGCAGGCAAGCCGGTCAACCTGTTCGGCTTTGCGCTGCCCCTGCTGACGGGCACGAACGAAGCGCTTGCGCATCCCTTGAAGGATCTGCACGAAACACTGGCCACGGCGGGCTATGCGTTGATTGGATTGCATGCGGCGGCGGCGCTGCTGCACCACTACGTCATCCACGACAACACGTTTGTGCGCATGCTGCCGGGGCACGGCTCCCAATAAGAAACCCGAGAAACAGAGGATTCCCATGAAGTTCATGCACCGCGAACGCCACCGCACGGAACACATCGGCTGGCTGCGCGCCGCCGTCCTGGGCGCCAACGATGGGATCATTTCCACTGCTAGCCTGGTGGTAGGCGTCGCAGCGGCGCAGGCCAGTCACGCCAGCATCATGACAACCGCGGTGGCCGGGCTGGTCGCCGGCGCCATGTCCATGGCGGCCGGAGAATACGTGTCGGTCTTTTCTCAGGCAGACACGGAGAAGGCCGACCTGGCGCGGGAACATCGTGAGCTGACGGAAGACCCCGAGGCCGAACATCGGGAACTGACGGCCATTTACACCCGGCGTGGGATCGAGCCCTCCCTGGCCAGTACCGTCGCATCGCAATTGATGGCCCACGATGCGCTGGGGGCACATGCCCGCGATGAGCTGGGTATCTCGGAAGCGCTCAGCGCCAAGCCACTGCAGGCAGCGCTCGCCTCCGCCGCCAGCTTTGCCGTCGGCGCGGTTCTGCCACTCGGTGTCGTGATGCTGGCACCGAGGCCATCCTTGCTCTCATGGACGGTCGTCACCGCCATATTCTTTCTGGCGCTGCTGGGCGTCTTGGCCGCGAGGATAGGCGGCGCTTCCGTAGTCAAAAGCGCGTCCCGGGTAACGCTGTGGGGCACCTTGGCCATGGCCATGACGGCGGGTGTCGGCGCGATTTTTGGCGCGGCGCCGTAGGTTTACACCAGCGCGGCCCAGGGGCCCAGCCATGCGGTCAACCTGCCATCCTGCAGGCTGAAGCGCAGCGGCAGATCGATGGCTCGCGCCAGGGCGAACGCTAGGGCCAATCCCAGCCCTGCATGGTGTGCGGTGCCGCCTTCGGATTGCTTGCGCCAGAAGCGGTGGCCGAGGTGTTCGAGGTCGTCTTCATGAAGATCGGGCGCGGCATTGCCGATGGAAAGAAGCCAGCCCGCATCGCCTCGCTCCAGGCGGCAGGTGATCGCATCGCCATCGGGTGCGTACTCCATGGCGTTGCGCAGCAAGTTGGAGAGGATTCGTTCGATCACGCCCAGATCGCCCTGCACCCAGGCCGATGGCGGCAGATCGGTCTGCATGGTCAGCCCGCGGCGCGCCTGTATTCCCGCCAACGCGGCCAGCAGTTCGCGCACCAACCCTGCCATATCGAGCGGATCGGGCGCCTGTGTGTGTTGTCCGGATTCGAGCCGGGCCAGCAGCAGCAAGGTGTCCACGCTGCGTTGCATGCGTGCGGTAGCGCTCACAGCGGCGCCCAGGCTGTGCTGGGCCTGGGTGGGGTCGCCCGCGATCAGTGCGCTTTCGGCGCTGGTGCGGATTTCCGCCAGAGGGGTGCGCAGTTCGTGCGCCACGTCGCGCGAGAATTGGCGCTCACGTTCGATGGCGGTGTACAGGTGGTGCAGGCCCAGGTTGAAGGCATCGGCAAAGGGCTTGAGTTCACGCGGCAAGTCGCCGCCCAGCGGTTGCATGGGCTGGTCTGCATTCAGGCGCGCCGCCGCGGCACCCGTGCGGCGCAACACCACGATGACGCGCTGTACCAGGAGCAGCGCCGATCCGGTTGCCAGCAAGGTTGCCAAAGCGATGCCGATGAGCAACGCAAAGTGGACGCGCCGCTCGGTCTGATCCCACCCCTCGCGCTCCGTTGCCACCACCAATAGCCGGTTCTGGCTGCCATGCAATGCCACATGGGTGGCGAGCGCACGGCCTGCGTGACCGTCGGGCAGCGTCACGTCGTAATAGCGCGGCGTGCCTTGCGCCGCCAGTCCCACTGGAAGTGTGGCACCCGCGCTGCTGGGCGAGCGCAACACGGCCTGGCCGTTGTCTTCGTTGAAGACGGTGAAGAACTCGGTGTGCCCGCCCGGCTCGTATTCGGGCATCAGGCGTTCGAGCTGCTGCGGATCAGGTTCTTGCAGTACGCGCCCGACGGCAGCGGCACGCTGCGAAAGCGTGAGATCCATTTGCTGGTAGATCGCCCGGTCGATCAGGCGATCCAACACCGGGAATACGGCGGCGAAGGTGCCGCCTATGCACAAGACCAGGCCCACAGCCAGACGCCGATGCAGTGACCAGGCCGTATCTTTGGATGGAGCGAGAAACGGCTTCATGCGCATGTCCTCACGGCTCACGCCAGCACGTACCCAAAACCCCGCCGGGTCACGATCAACTCATCCAGGCCGCACTGTGCAAGCTTGGTGCGCAAGGTACTGACGATGACCTCCACCACTTTGTCCGATGCATCGCTGCTGCTGTCGTACAGGTGCTCAAAAATTTGTGCGCGTGACAGCACCGCGCCCTGCCGGCGCAGCAACAACTCCAGGCATCCGTATTCCTTGGGCGTGAGCTTCAGGTCATCGCCGCGCCAGCGCGCCGTGCGCGAGCGCGGATCGACGGTCAGTTCGCCATGGCGCAAAACGGGCGTATCGCGCTGCGCCGGGCGCCGTACCAGGGCGCGCAGCCGGGCCAGCAGTTCCGCCAGTTCAAAGGGCTTGGTCAGGTAGTCATCCGCGCCCGCATCCAGCGCGCGCACCCGGTCATCGAGTTGTTCCCGCGCCGAAAGCACCAGCACAGGGGCCGTTCCGGCATCGCCGCCCAACGCCCGCAATACTCCGAAGCCGTCCACACGAGGCAGCATCAAATCCAGAATGATCGCGTCGTAGCGGTAGCTTTGGAGAAATTGCAGCGCAGCCTGGCCGTCCGCTGCAATATCGCAAGCGTAGCCCTCGGTCTTGAGACTGCGATTCAAGGCCTCAGACAGCGTTTCGGAGTCTTCAACGATCAAGATGCGCATCTATTTCTCAGGATCAAAGTAACCCTGGATCAGAAAAATAGAACATTCTGGCGCGCCAACCTTTGGCCAAGCTTTTGACTCAAGTAGTCAGGGGAATCTCTGCCTAAAGAGACTTCACCAACCTATCGAAAGCCCCTGCTGCGGGACGCGCTCACAACACTATTCTGTCCACCGTTGCAGAAAATTGCTGCCCTGACTGTGACCCGACGCCTATTTGCCGGTCTTCAGTGGACAGGTATTGAGCCCGACCAGCGAATACAGCGGGCAAAAGCGCACCACCCCCGTCAGGAGCGGAATAATGCCCAGCCAGCCCCACCAGCCCACTGCGCCTGTGGCGGCCAGTGCGATGAGCACGAGCCCGACGACGATGCGAAGAATGCGGTCGATACCGCCGACATTGAGTTTCATGGTTTCTCCTGAATTAATCCAACAAAAGTGAACTTGGGCAGCGCTGGGCGTTGGCGACTTCGCTCATCCGGCCAGCGCGTTGCGGTTCCAGGGCATGCGCGTCAGCACACGCGCCAGCCCACAAAACCCCGAGGCGCCAGCGAAAACGAGCCCCGCCCCCACGAAGCCCGAGAGCGCATGGAACCAAGGCGATACCGTGACGCCGAGTACCGCACCCAGCACAATCAAAGACCCTGCGGCAATCTGTACCTGCCGCTGCAGTTCCAGCGGCTGCGATACATCGGCCACGATGGGCAGCCCCGCCTTTTTCCAGGCGTCCAGCCCGCCTTCGAGGGCGTAGGCGTCGCAGGCGGCGCATGCCTTCAGCGCCGACGCATTGACCTGCGTCCGGTGGCCCGAACGGCAATGGAAGATGACAGCCGAAGCGCCGGCCAGCGGCAGGCTGCCGGCTTGCAGGCGATCCATGGGCACATGGCGCGCCTGCGCGATGCGCTCGCGGGCATGTTCGTCCGCCGCGCGGATGTCCACCAGGACGGCGCCCCGGCTCAGGAGTTCGCGGGCGTCTTGGGGCGAGATGGGTTTCAGGGGCATGGGGATGGCCTCCGTTGATGGATCAAGGGCAGAAAAGGGTCTTGAGCGTGGCGATGAGCTTGGCCACGTCCGGGTTTTCAATCCGGTAGTGCAGGGTCTGCGACTCGCGCCTATAGGCCACCAGGCCGTCCTCGCGCATCCTGGCCAGGTGCTGGGACAAGGCGGACTGGCTCAATGCCACGTCCTCAAGCAGGGCGCCGACGGTCATCTCCCCGTGCTCGATCAGCAGGCACAGGATGAGCAAGCGATGTTCATTGCCGACCGCACGCAGCATGGCCGCGGCGTTGGCCGCGCCGTCCTGCATGAAAGATCGATCCTTCTTGTTGAGCTTCATGGCAACGTTTATTTCAATGTTTACTAATTTAGCATTTTCTAATATAAAGTCAAGGCATCCCCTCCAAGGCAGGACACTTCCCATGCAATCCGCTGCGCAGATCCAGGCGTTTTTCGACGAAGCCACGAACACCGTGACCTATCTGGTGTCCGACCCCGCGACGCGGCAAGCCGCCGTGATCGACCCGGTGCTCGACTATGACCACCGCAGCGGCAAGGTGTCCACCACATCGGCTGACCAAGTGCTGGCCGCGGCAGCGGGCCAGGCGCTGGAGGTGGCGTGGATCCTGGAGACCCATGCCCATGCGGATCATCTGAGCGCGGCCCCGTACCTCAAGGCGCGCACAGGCGCACGGGTGGCCATCGGGGAGCACATCCGCGACGTGCAAGCCATCTTCCGGCCAGTGTTCAACTTGGACGACGTGTCCGGCGACGGAGGAGAGTTCGATCGCCTGCTACGCGATGGCGAGACCTTGAGCATCGGCGATTTGACGGTGGACGTGCTGCACACCCCAGGCCACACGCCTGCCTGTCTGTCCTACCGCGTGGGCGATGCCGTGTTCGTGGGCGACACCTTGTTCATGCCGGACTACGGCACTGCGCGCGCCGATTTCCCGGGCGGAAGTGCCCGCACCCTGTACCAATCCATCCAGAAACTGCTCGCACTGCCCCCCGAGACCCGTCTGTTCATGTGCCACGATTACAAGGCACCCGGGCGCGACAGCTACGCCTGGGAAAGCACGGTCGCCGAGGAGCGCGCACGTAACGTGCACGTTCACGACGGTGTGAGCGTGAATGAGTTCGTGGCCATGCGCCAATGCCGTGACGCGACGCTGGCAGCGCCCGCGCTGCTGCTGCCTTCAATTCAGGTCAACATCCGCGCGGGCCGGTGGCCCGAAGCCGAATCCAACGGGATGCGCTATCTCAAAATCCCGATGCGCCTGCCTGTATGAACATCGCAGGCCATCCCCACGCTGGGTTGCTCCAAGGCCTGCCGTCACCTTGCGTCCATGTGGCCCTTGGCTTGTCGAGAGCCCAAGGCATGTAGGCACTGAAGTTTGATTCGTGAAGAGCGTCCCTAACTCACAACACTAGATTGCTGGCCCCCGCTGCCGCCCGATTTCCCATGACACCCCGCTACCGCGCACCGTCGCCGCAAGCTGCTGCCCCAGCCGCTGCTCGATCACCGGCCTCCATGGCACCAGGCTGAATCCCATGCCGTCATCCAGCATTGCGTAGCGGCCACTGGCAAGCATGACGCTGCGGCGATAGATGCCCGCCACGCGCTGGCCGTCCGCCGCCGGGCGATGCTCCAGGCCGGTGTCGGCAGCAATGTCCTTGGCAGCCTGCGCCACCTCCCGGTTGCGCAGCGTGCCCAGCAGATTCCGGGCGAGGATCACACGCTGCCCGCGCCGCTCGGCCAGTCCCTGTTCGGTCAGGAAGTCGGCGCGCTGCTGCATCGCCTGCTTGGCCTCGCTGCCAAAGCCCAGGTCGCCCAGGCCCGAGCCGCCGCCGATCAGTTGCTGGTCGAGCCAGGTGGCCCCGATCACGCGGGCCTGCCGCTCGATGGGCAAGTGCGATTTCAGCTCCACAGCGACGCCGCCCAAACGCTGCGCGTCGTACTGGCGACCACGTTCGGGCAGGTCGTCTGGCACCTTCCATAGACCCTCGGCCACTCGTTCCACGATGCCGGCGCGGCGCAGGGCTTCCAGCCGGCGAACGTGGGTTGCCACCACCTCTTGCGGATCGCGGCCAGGCACGGCCTGGCCCTGGGCGATGGCAAGGTGATGGTCGGTGCGGTACAGGCCACCGCTCGCCAAGGCGGCGACGTTCCTGTCGGCGGCGCGCACGTCGGCCGATCCCTTCACCTCCACCACGGCGCCGGCCGGATAGTTCGCCAGCTCGTCGCGGGCATTCAGTGCGACGTAGTGGGCCTTGCCGTCCACGCCATCGATGACCAGATAGCCCCGGTCGTGCAGCTCGTCGGACAGTCCCTTGGCGGCGACACGCCCGACGACAGTGCGGCCATCATCGCCCGGCTCGAAAACAGCCAGCTCGCGCGGCTGGCCGCTCATGGCCCGCTGCATGGTACGGATGATGTCGCCGCGCTCGCCCAGGGCGCGCAAGGTCTTCTCCGCATCGGCATGGACGGCCCAGGTGCCGGGCTGCACTTCATCGACCAGGCCCAGGCGCTGTAAACGCTGCAGGCGGCCGATCAGCAGCAGGCGCTGGCGTTGCAGCCGCGGTTCGTTGAAGCGTTCAATCTGCACTTGGCCGTCGTCGCCAAGCTCGCGCTTCAGAGTGCGATCCAGGCTTGTCCACCGTTCCTGCTCCACCTCGCGCTGCAAGGTCTGCTGGATCTCCAGCTCGGTGCGCGGCCCCAGCCATTCGGTCGCCAGCTCGGTAGCGCGATGCCGGAA
>Ga0233425_10006949_pt1 | contig 16239 bp, 1 predicted proteins | sample Watercolumn_Towu_2_FD_181712 | JGI IMG/M metagenome (GOLD analysis project Ga0233425, IMG submission 181712) | Freshwater microbial communities from Lake Towuti, South Sulawesi, Indonesia - Watercolumn_Towuti2014_140_MG | ecosystem: Environmental > Aquatic > Freshwater > Lake | place: Indonesia... | reverse complement strand
CGGTGACGGCAACGGGAACAACACCGACGACGACGACGACGGGGACGGCTACCCGGACACGGTCGAGGTCGAGTACGGGTCCGACCCGCTGGACGCGCAGTCCGTGCCCGCGGACCTGGACGGCGACGGCGTGCCCGATGCGGTGGACCCGGACGTGGACGGCGACCTGGTGAAGAACGAGGTGGACGCATTCCCGCTGGACCCGAAGGAGTGGCTGGACACGGACAAGGACGGCGTGGGGAACAACGCGGACGCGGACGACGACGGCGACGGGTACCCGGACGCGGTGGAAGTGTTCTACCTGTCCGACCCGCTGGACCTGAAGTCCACCCCGCCGGACATCGACAAGGACGGCATCCCGGACCCCGAGGACCCGGACCGGGACGGGGACGGCGTGCCCAACGTGGACGACGCGTTCCCGGACAACCCCGCTGCGTGGGAGCAGGTGGTGGAGGAGGGAAGCTTCGGAAACGGCTACCAGGACACCATCCCGGACGACGCGGACCCGACGAAGTACGACACGAAGAAGTTCTCCCTCGTGCGGGGAACCGTGGTGGACGCGGGAATGGTGAAGCTTGCGGGGGTGCAGGTGCGGGTGCTCGACCACCCCGAGTACGGGACCACCCTCACCGATGTGAAGGGGGAGTTCACCATCCCGGTCAACGGCGGTCTCACCCACACCCTGGTCTTCGACCTGGACGGGTACACCCAGTCGCAGCGGTTCATCTCCGTGCCCTGGAACGACATGGTGGTGGTGGAGACGGTGTCGCTGGTCCCGGTGGACCCGGTGCAGACCGAGGTGTTCCTGTCGGGCGACCCGGACGAGGTCGTGGTGCACACGTCGGAAGCTTCGCCCAACCCCATCACCGTCGCGCTGACCGGTGACAACCTTGCGACGGTCCAGGACTCGGAAGGCAACGCGACCATCACCGACTCCCTGGTGCTGTCCGCGACCCAGTACGAGGCGCCGGACCAGATGCCGGGCGTGCTTCCTTCCACTTCGGAGTTCACCTACTGCGTGGACCTGAAGGCCGAGGGTTTCGACCACGTGGAGTTCGACAAGCCGGTGCTCCTCTGGACCCGGAACACCCTGGAGTTCGAGGTGGGGGTCATCGTGCCCACCGGGTACTACGACCGCACCGACGGCAAGTGGAAGCCGATGGACGACGGCCTGGTGGTGGAGTTGCTGGACACCGACCAGGACGGGACCGTGGACGCGGTGGACGCCACGGGTGACTGGCTTGCCGACGACCTGGACGACGACGGGGACGTGCTGGACGAGGTGGCCGGCATCGACCAGCAGCCCGACGCGGAGCCCGGGCAGACCTGGTGGCGGGTCGCGGTGACCCATTTCTCCCCCATCGACATGAACTGGCCCGCTTCCGGGCCGCCCAAGGACGCGACGCCTCCTCCCGAGGATCCCGCGTCCGCGGACGACCCGGACGGCAAGCCGGACGATGACGACCCGTGCAAGCAGAAGGGGAACTCCGAGGTGGACGTCCGGTCGCGGGTGCTGCACCAGTCCATCCCGGTCCCGGGAACCGACTTCTCGTTGCACTACTCCAGCGCGTGGGTCCCGGGCCACGCGCTGCCCGTGAAGATCCCTGCTTCCGGGCCCACGGTGCCCGCATCCCTCTCTGAGATTCAAGTCAACTACACCGTTGCGGGCCGAGCCTTCAGCAAGACGCTTTCTCCGCTGCCGAACCAGTCGGTGGAGTTCCTCTGGGACGGCAAGGATTTCCAGGGCAACGTCGTGAACCAGCGGATGCAGCTTGCCACCGAGGTGGGCTTCAAGTACCCCGCCAGCTACTACGCGAGCCGGGCGTCCGCGGATGCGGCCGGAGCCTCCTTTGCCGCGATGGGGATCGAGGCCACGGGCATCAACGCGTTCCGTCCCGTGACTCTCTGGCGGAAGAACAAGGTGCCGCTCTACCGGCTCCAGCCCGAGACGCCTGCCGGCGCCTGGGGAGTGGGGGTGGGGTGGAGCCCGGACGTGTACCACTACTACGACGGCTCCTCCGAGTCGGTGCTGCTGGGGGACGGCCGCAAGGTCAAGGGGGACCAGAAGGGTGTCGCGGTGTTCACGGCCGGGGGCAAGCAGCTGTCCGCGGAGCCGCGGCTGGTGGAGGTGGATTCCGATGGCGTGCTCTACTTCGTGGTCAAGGGTACCCAGAGCGAGGAGAAGCAGGTGTGGCGCCTGGCCCCCGGCAAGGAAGCCCAGGTGTACGCGGCCATGGTGGGCCGTGTAGGCGACATCGCAGTGGGCCCGGATGACAACCTGTACGTCACGGTGGGAAGCTTCCTGTGGAAGGTGCCGAAGAAGACCGGAACCCCGCAGCTCCTGGCATCGCTCTACATGCAGTTCTTCAACTGCTTCGTGTACTACGGGGACTACTGTCAGTTGAACCTGGACGTGGACGCGTGGGGGTACGCATTCCTGGTGAGTCGCTACCCGGCCGCCATCGGGTCGTCGTCGCTGGCCATCGTGTCGCCCGACGGCACGGTGCTGGCGAACCCCGTGGACCTGCAGTGCGCCGCGTTCGACGTCGCGGTGGGTGCCGATGGGCTCCTGGCCGCGGCGTGCAAGAACGGGCCGGTGAAGAAGATCGATCGGGACGGGGCGGTGACCAACTACCCCGGCTGGGCCCCCGGCTGCACCGACTTCTACGGCTACACCGACCCCACCGGAATCGACGTGCTGGCCGACGGGTCGCTGCTGGTGGCGGACGAGAAGTGCCACCGGCTTCGCAAGATCTTCCCCGACGGGTCGGTGACCACCGTTGCCGGATCGGGCAAGGCCGCATTCGGGGGGGAGGGGGACGGCCCCCTGGTGGCGGACCTCAACAAGCCCACGGACGTGGCCCTCGGCCCGGACGGGGCCATCTATGTCGCGGACGCGGGGAACAAGCGGATCCGCTCGGTGGAGAGGGTCAAGAGCGTCGTCGAGGTGGATGGCAACGACACCGGCGTGCCCATCGAGAACGACAGGATCCTGGTGTTCGGCGAGAAGCTGGAGCTGCTGCAGGAGCGGGACATGCTCTCCGGGGCCACGGTCCGCAGCTTCGTCCACTCGCCGGCGGGGGCGCTCGAGTACGAGGTGCTGGCATCGGGCAGGCAGGTCGAGTTCGTCACCGATCCCAAGGGGCACATCACGGACATCATCGGCGTCAACGGCGAGCAGACCTCCCTCTTCTACGACACCGCGGGGCAGCTCGTGAAGATCGTGTATCCCGACGCCACCGAGTACTCGTTCACCTACAAGCCCGGAGGCCTCATGGCCGCGAAGAAGACGCCCAAGGGCGGGGTGTTCCAGTACAGCTACGACGCCGCAGGACGGGTCAGCAAGGTTCAGGACCCGCGAGGGGGATGGACCCAGTATTTCCACGCGGCGCTCCCCGACGGGGAGCTTGCCAAGTCCGTTTCCGCACAGGGCAAGGAGGTGCAGTACCTGGACACCCGTGACCCCGAGGGGAACCAGACCTCCACGATCCTGGGTGCGCTGGGCGGGCAGAAGGTGCTGACGCTTCCGGCCGACGGCTGGAGCGCCCAGGAGATCGACTCCAACGGGATGGTGCTGGACACCACCACCGCCACCGACCCCAAGTTCGGCACACCGTACCAGTCGCGGTCCGTGGCGCAGACGCCGTCCGGGCTGGTGAAGGACACGCAGAGCGCCCGGTTCTACGACGACCAGCAGAAGCTCGTCACGCTGGTGACCTCGGTCAACGGAGCGGCCACCAACACGCTGTACGACCTGCTGACCGGAACCCTGTCCGTGACCCGGCCCGGAGGCCACACAGTGTCGCGGCAGTTCGACCAGGGAAGCGGGCAGCTCAAGGCGGTCAAGGACGGCGGCGACACACCTGTGACGTACCAGCGGGATCTCCTCGGAAGGCTCTCCAAGGAGGCGCAGGGGGATCGGGTGGTGCAGTACGCATACGACCCGACCGGGCTCAAGACCACGGTGACGGACGCGGTGGGGAACGCGTACGAGATCCTCTCCGACGCCATGGGCCGCGTCACCCAGCAGAAGCTTCCAGACGGAGGCGTCTGGAGCTACTCGTACGACGCGGACGGCTACCTCGAGGGGCTGACGGCCCCGGGGGGAAGGAAGTTCTCGGCCAAGACCGACGCGGTGGGGCTGCTGACCCAGCTCTCCACGCCCGGCGGAGACCTTTACTCCATGATCTACAACCTGGACCGGGAGCAGGTGGAGAAGGCGTTCCCCGGAGGCCAGGTGGTGAAGCAGCAGCTGGCCTCCGGGCTGCTGGTGAAGCGGACGTTGGGCACGGACATCTCGACGTTCCAGTACATGAACGACGGGAGCGGGCGCATCGAGTCCACCACCTCGGGCGACGGCGTCGTGACCCAGTACGACTACGACGGCATACTGACTACCGGGGTTACCTGGTCAGGCCCCTTTGACGCCGCGACCACGCTCCAGTACGACGACACGTTCCTGGTGGTGCAGCAGACCGTGCAGGGGGTGACGCACACCCTCTCCTACAACCCCGACGGGACGCTCCAGGCAGCGGACGGTTTCCAGATCACGAGGGAAGTCCAGACCGCGCGGGTTGCGCAGATCTCCGACGGGGTGCTTGCGGGCGCCATCGGCTACAACGGGTTCGGCGAGCCCGTGAGCCTTTCGTGGAAGGTGGCGGGCAAGGAGGTCTACAAGGCCGCGGTCACCTACCGAAAGGACGGCAGGCTTGCCACCAAGAGCGAGGCCGTGGGCGGGGAGAGCCACCAGTTCGCGTACGGCTACGACGCCCTGGGCCGCCTCACCGAGGTGAAGCGGGACGGCGTGGTCACCGAGGCGTACGCATACGACGCGGTGTCCAACCGCACGTCGGCCCTCTCTCCCGCCCTGGCCCCGGCACCGGTGCCCGCCACCTTCGACGCGGACGACCGGATGACCCAGCAGGGGCCGCTCGGGGTGAGCCACGATGCGAACGGCTACGTGACCCAGGTCGAGAACGCCGCGACGGGCGGCACGACGCTCCTGCAGTACGCCGCGGACGGGCGGCTCAGGAAGCTGACTGCCGAGGACGGAGCGGTGGTCGAGTACCTCCACGACGCGATGGGCACCCGGGTCGCGCGCAAGGTGGACGGCCTCCTGGACCGCGTCTACGTCGCGGACGGCCCGGGCTCGCTGCTGGCCGTCTTGGACGCCGCGGGCAAGGTGGAGGCCTCCTTCCGCTACGCGGGGCTCCCGGTGCCGCTGGCCATGGACAAGGGGGGGCAGACGTACTACCTGGTTGCGGACCTGCACCTGGGGATGCGGCTTGCCGTGACTCCGCAGGGGGCCATCGCACAGAAGGTCGACTACGACGCGTACGGGAACCCGCTAAGCGTGCTGGACCCCGACTTCGAGATGTACTTCGGGTTCGGCGGCGGCATTTCCGAGTTCGGCGTGGTGAAGCTGGGGCAGCGCGACTACCTGCCGAAGCTGGGGCGCTGGTCCTCCCGCGACCCGGTAGCGCCGGCCTCGGGCTTCAACCAGTATGCATACGCGGGGTGCGACCCGGTGAACTCCGTGGACCTGAGCGGCCTGTGGGAGGTCTCCGGCGGGCTGGGCGCGGGAGCGCACGGCGACTTGAAGGTCGGCTACTCGCAGGGGCAGGGGTGGGTCACGGTCTGCGTCGGCCTGGGGGGCGGCGCATCGGTGGGCGTCGACTTCCTCAAGAAGCCCCCGGTCAACCTCGGCAACAAGAAGCAGGCGGTCCAGTTCTACGTCGAGGGGGAGGCCTCGGCCACCATCCCGGCGCTCTTCAGCATAGCGGCCACCGCCGGACTCTACGGCGCGGCCGGTTGCGACGAGGCCAAGTTCGAGCTGGGAGGGACGGGCGAGGCCTTCATGACCGAGTTCGCCAACGCGTCGAAGAAGTACGGCATGGAGTCCGGGTGGAACGACTCGGAGTTCGAGCTGGGGCTCAAGAAGAACTACAGCGAGGATGTGTTCGGGGACGGCGGCAAGAACGCGCTGAAATTCGGCGCCTCGGCCAAGGTGGCGGGGTGCATGACGTATCAAAGACGGCTCAGGTAGAAGGAGCAGACAATGAAAGGGAACTCTCTTCCGTTTTCCAGCATGCTGAGGGTAGTGCCCGTTGCGGCCGTCGTGCTGCTGGCCGCGGCCTGCGGAACCGGGTCATCCACGGTGGGCAAGGACCAGCCGGACGTCGTCGAGCCGGACGTGGCCGATACGGGCAGCGGGCCGGACCTCGGGGCAGACGCGGTGGAGGAGCCCGCCACCCCCAAGCTCAACCTGCTGTCCGTCACGCCCAACCACGGCCCGGCTTCCGGGGGCTCGCTGGCCAAGCTCGGCGGCATCGGCTTTGTCCAGGGCACCCGGGTCTGGTTCGGCGACGGGGAAGCGTCCGCGGTCACCGTGGAGTCGCTCTACCTCGTGACCTGCACCGTGCCGGCAGGGGAGCCCGGCATCGTGGACGTCAAGGTGGAGCTGCCGGACGGCACCGCGGACACGCTGGAAGTCGCGTACACGTACGAGGCGGGCCAGGCCAAGTCCCTGACGCTCACCGCGATCCTGCCCGAGTCCGGGCCGGACAAGGGCGGCTACCTCTGCCAGCTCACCGGCACCGGGTTCGAGACCGGGATGTCGGTGCGGCTCGGGCCGAACCTCGCGCCGTCGGTCAACGTGCTGACCGACACCGCGCTCACGTTCCTCGCTCCCGAGGGGCTTCCGGGCAAGGCCGACGTCGTGGTGAAGCTGGGGGAAGCCACCGCGGTCCTCCCCGACGGTTTCGAGTACCTCCAGACCACCGCGAAGGAGCCCCTCTCCCTGTCGGGGGTCGCTCCCAGCTCCGGCCCGGTGGAGGGAGGCAGCCTCGCGCTCCTCTCGGGCAAGGGCTTTGAACAAGGGGTGCAGGTCGCGTTCGGGTCCCAGGTCGCGTCCGTGGTGGAGGTCTCCTCCTCCACCTCCATGACGGTCGAGGTTCCTCCCGGCGACGCGGGCAAGGTGGACGTGGTGGCAACGCTCAACGAGGAAGTCGCGATCCTGCCGGCCGCGTACGAGTACCTCGCGGGCCAGCAGACCGAGCCGCTCTCGGTGACGTCGCTGGCTCCGGACACCGGGCCGCTGGAAGGCAACGTGCTGTGCGTGCTCACGGGCACCGGGTTCGGTCCGGGCCTCAGCGTCTCGCTGGGAACCCAGGATGCTTCCTTCCTCAACGTCCTGTCGGGCACGGTGGCCACGTTCCTGGTCCCGCCCGGCGAGCCGGGCGTGGTGGACCTCACCGCGACCCTCGGCCAGCAGGAAGCGGTGCTGGAAGACGCGTTCACCTACCTGTCCGCGGACACCCTCTGGCTCCTCTCCATGACGCCCGATTCCGGTCCCGTGGCCGGCGGCACCGTGTGCCTGGTCAAGGGCTCCGGGTTCGACACGCAGACCGCGGTCTATCTGGGCGGGAAGAAGGCCGAGGTGCTCGACGTCGCGTCCCCTTCCGCGATGGTCATCGTGACGCCGCCTTCCGACGGCCCCGGGCCCGCGGACCTGGCCGTGACCGGACCCGACGGAAGCAGTGCGGTGCTGGACGATGCGTTCACCTACACCGACGTGGAAACGCTGAGCCTCTCCAAGGTCGACCCCGACAGCGGCGACGAGGCCGGCGGATACCTCGCCATGCTCTGGGGCACCGGCTTCGAGAACGGCCTGTCCGTCGACTTCTGCGGCGCGGCTGCCACGGACGTGCAGGTGCTCTCCAGCGCGGCCGCGGTTGCGACCGTGCCCGCGGGCGAACCGGGAAGCTGCGAGGTCACCGCGGTCAACCCCGGCGGCGCCAAGGCAGCTCTGCCCACCGGGTTCACGTACACGACCCAGGTGGTCACCGGCGACGGGCCCGTGGCGGGCCTGGTGTCTCCCAAGAAGGGTCCGGTCGAAGGCGGGACCCTGGTGCTCGTGACCGGCCAGAACTTCGCGGTCGGAGCAACGGTCCACTTCGGGGCCACCGAGTCTCCGTCCGTGACGCGCCTGGATGCGCTCCACCTCGTGGCGCAGACCCCCGCGTCGGCCCCGGGCTTTGCGGACGTCAAGGTCACGAACCCGGACGGCAAGTCGTCGGTGCTCTCCGCCGCGTTCCAGTTCGTGGTCGGAAGCGGCGCGATCTCCCTGTCCGCCATCACGCCCGCCAGCGGCCCGGTCACCGGAGGCACGTACGCGGTGCTGACCGGGGCCGGGTTCAAGCCCGGCGTCGCGGTGTACGTGGGCAGCGTCCCGGCATCGTCCGTCAAGTACCTGGCCGCGGACCAGCTCAGCGTGAAGGTGCCGGCAGGCCAGGCAGGGCCCGCGGACGTCGCGGCCGTGAACCCCGACGGCGGTACCGCGGTGCTTCCCGCCGCGTTCTCCTACTTCAACCCGCAGTCCGCGATGAGCCCGCCGCCGGTGGTGTCCGGCGTGTTTCCGCCGTACGGGTCCGCGGACGGCGGCGAGGACGTGACCTTCACCGGCGCACACTTCCAGCAGGGCCTGTACGCGTTCGTGGACGGCCTGCCGGCGCAGGTGCAGGAGGTGCAGGGCGAGACCATCATCCGGCTGACGACTCCCCCCCATGCCGCGGGCTCGGTGGACGTGGCCGTGGTGAACCCCGACGGCCAGACCTCTGAGCTGGCCGACGGCTTCGTCTACTTCGTGAGCCCGCCCTTCATCGGCAGCGTGGTGCCGGACCACGGTCCCACCACGGGCGGCAACGCGGTCACCGTGACGGGCAGCGGGTTTGCGGCCGGCCTCAAGCTGTCCCTGGACGGCAAGCTGGTGCCGGGGCTCATCGTGACGCCTCCGGATGCGATCGCGTTCTCCGCACCGCCCCATGCAGAGGGCCCGGTGTCGCTTACCGTGGTCAACCCGGACGGGCTGTCCGCGTCCCTCGATGACGCGTACACGTACGAGGCTCCGGTCGAGGCACCGGCCCCCACCGTGGAGTCCATAAGCCCCAGCCACGGCCCCGCGGGCGGCGGCTTCCAGGCCATCATCACCGGGAAGGACTTCGCACCGGGAGCCACGGTGCAGTTCGGCACCGTGCTGTCTCCGGACGTGGACTTCCTGTCCGACCAGGCCGTGCTGGCGCTGGTGCCGAAGGGCACCCCGGGCGCGTGGGTGGACGTGACCGTCGCCAACCTCGGCGGCAAGTCCGGCAAGCTGGGCGCCGCGTTCCTCTACGACGAGGCGCAGGCCGAGCCCCTCGCGATCTTCTCGGTCACTCCCTCCAGCGGCTCGGCCAAGGGGGGCACGAGCGTGGCCGTGGTGGGCAGCGGCTTCATTGCGGGCACGACCACGGTGTCCTTCGGCGGCAAGGACGCGGTGGGCGTCAACGTGATCTCCTCGGCCGTGCTCACGGCAACGACCCCTGCCGGCAAGGCGGGCCCTGTGGACGTCGCGGTGAAGAACCCGGGCGAGGCGCAGGCGCTTCCGGCAGGGTTCCTCTACGTGGACGACACCGCGCAGGCCACGCCTCCGGCCATCGCCGCGGTGGCGCCCAGCGCGGGCCCCGAGGAAGGGGGGACTCTGGTGCAGGTGTCGGGGACGGGCTTCAAGGACGGCGCGACGGTGCAGTTCGGCGGGGAGCCGGCCGCGGGCGTTGCGTTCAACAGCCCCGAGCTGCTGCTGGCCACCACGCCGCCCCACGCGGCGGGCACCGTGTCGGTGGTGGTGGCAAACCCCGACGGGCTGGCCGCGATCCTTCCCTCCGCGTTTACCTTCTACGGCACCACCACGGCCAAGGCGCCGGTGGTGGCCGCGGTGGTCCCCGACTTCGGGAGCGCGCTGGGCGGCGACATCGTGACCCTCGCGGGCGCGGCCTTCGCTCCCGGGCTCAACGTGTACGTCTGCTCGGCCCCGGCCACGGACGTGACCGTCGCATCCGGGGTGCAGCTCACGGCCCGGGTGCCCGCGGGCCCGGTGGGCAAGTGCGACGTGCAGGTGGTGAACCCCGACGGGCTGTCCGGCGTGCTGCCCGACGGCTTCACCTACAAGGCGCCCCAGCCCGTGCTGAGCGCGGTGGTGCCCTCCCAGGGTCCCACGGCAGGCGGCGTGGACGTGGTGGTCTACGGCAAGAACTTCATGGACGGCATGGACGCCTGGTTCGGCGTGTCCAAGAGCAGCAAGGTCACGGTGTTCGACGACCTGACCGCGTCCGCGCTGGTCCCCGCGGGCTTGCCGGGCAAGGTGGACGTGAAGGTGGTCAACCCGGGCGGGCTCTCCTCCACGCTGGTCAAGGCCTTCGAGTACTCTGCCAACCCCGTGGTCGTTCCGCCTCCCAAGGTGGCGGACCTCATCCCCGCGTCCGGGCCGGTAGCGGGGGGCACGGTGGTGAACGTCACGGGCAGCGACTTTGTCGACGGGGCCAAGGTCCTGTTCGGCGGAACGCCTGCGCCCAACATGACGTTCATCGATGCCGGAAGCCTGCTTGCCGTGACGCCGCCGGGGGAGGTCGGCTTCGCGGACGTGACGGTGCTCAACCCCGACGGACAGGGGGTCACGGTCAAGGCGGGCTTCCAGTACGTGCTGCCCACCAAGCCGGCTCCCAAGCTGTTCGGAGTGGTGCCGTCGCTGGGGCCTGAGAGCGGCGGGACGACGATCCTGGTCACCGGCGCGTCGCTGACGGGCGACGGGATGCTCTACATCGCGATGAAGCCGGTCAAGCAGTTCGCGTTCATCAACGCGTCGGTGGTCTCTGGCGTCACCCCGCCCGGGACGCCGGGCACGGCCGCGGTGAGCTTCGTTGCCGGCGACGGTCAGGAAGCGACCCTGAGCAACGGGTACACGTATGTGCCCGCTCCCAAGATAGACAGCCTGTCGCCCGAGCTCGGCCCCGTAGCCGGCGGCACCGAGATCACCATCGTGGGGCAGAACTTCCAGCCCGGCGCGCAGGTGCAGTTCGGCAGCAAGGCCGCCATAGGGCTGACCGTGGACAACGGGCTCATCATGCACGCGTTCACCCCGCAGGCCGCGGGGCCGGGACCGGTGGACGTGACCGTGACCAACGCGGACGGGCAGAAGTTCGTGCTCGCGTCCGGGTTCACCTACCTGCTTCCGCCCGTGGTCAACAGCCTGGCCCCGCAGACCGGGCCCGCGGACGGCGGCACCCCGGTGTCGATCTGGGGAGCCCACTTCGTGGACGGCGTCACGGTGTTCTTCGACAAGGCCCCCGCGTCGAAGGTGACCCTGGTCAATGCCGGGCTGCTGCTGTGCGACACGCCGGCTCACGCGGAAGGCAAGGTGGACGTCGGGGTGAAGAACCCGGACGGGCAGGCCTCGACGCTCTCGGGCGGCTTCACGTACATCCCGGCAGGGGGCTTTGCCCCGGTGCTGGACTCCATCGCTCCGGTGTCGGGGCCCGCGTCGGGCTCGACCCTGGTGTCGCTGTCCGGGCAGAACCTGGACAGCCCGGGGCTGGTGCTCATGGGGTCCGCGCCCGTGACCCAGTTCGTGTCCGTGGCTCCGACCGGCGTCGTGTTCCAGACCCCGCCGTCGGTTCCGGGCAAGGTGGACGTCACCTTCATCTCGTCGGGCGGCAAGTCGGACATCCTGGACCAGGCGTTCACCTACATCGCGGACGACCAGCTGCTCCCGCCGCCCGAGCTCTACTCCCTGACCCCGGCAAGCGGCCCCACCTCGGGCAGCACCCTGGTGGCGTTGAAGGGCAAGGCGTTCCAGAATGGCGCGACCGTGTTCTTCGGTCCCAAGAAGGCGGGGCAGAGCACCTTCGTGTCCGGCACCGACATGACCGCGGTGACACCCGCTCTGCCCGCGGGGCCCGTGGATGTTACCGTGCTCAACCCGGATGGCCAGATCGTGGTGCTGGACGGGGGGTACACCTACGTGCCGCCGCCCACCATCGTCTCCGTGTCCCCGGCATCGGGGTCGCCGCAGGGCGGGACCACCGTCACCATCAAGGGGACCGGATTCGTCACCGGCCTGATGCCGTCCGAGCGCACCCACGTGCACCTGTGCAAGGACTTCGCGGGCCAGGTCGGCTGCGAAAAGGTCCTGGACAATGCGGTCTCCGGCGTGACCGTGGACACCATCGTGTTTGCCACCCCCGCGCACGTTCCCGGCTTTGTCGACGTCGGCGTGGTCAACCCGGACGGGCAGAAGGCGTTTGCGGGCGGTGCGTTCTACTTCAACGAGCCGCCTGTCATGGACAGCATCGCACCGGTCTCCGGCCCGGCCAAGGGGGGCACCGCGGTGACCCTGAACGGCACCGGGTTCCAGGCGGGCATCAAGGTCACGTTCGGCGCGGCGCAAGCCAAGGACGTGACCGTGCTGTCGCAGGCCAAGGTGCTGGCGACCACGCCTCCGGGACCGGGCGGTGCGGTGGACGTCGGCGTGAAGAACCCGGACGGCACCGAGGATGTCATGGCCGCGGCGTTCACGTTCGTGGAAGCGCCGGTCATCGACAAGGTCTACCCCGCGTCCGGTCCGGAAGACGGCGGGACGCAGGTCACGGTGGAAGGGAACTTCTTCGTCGGAGGCCAGGTGCCTTCCAAGGTGTTCTTCGGCGCGGTGCAGGTGCCGGCCAAGGACGTGAACGTGGTGAGCGCCAAGGTCATCGTGGTCACCACGCCGCCCGGCAAGGGTCCGGTGGCGGTCAAGGTGGAGAACCCGGACGGCCAGTCCGCGACGCTGGCGCAGGCGTTCGTGTACGTGCCGCCGTCTCCGCCGCCGAAGATCACGTACGTCATCCCCGCGTTCGGCTCGGGCAACGGCGGCTACGTGGTGTCGGTCATCGGCACCGGGTTCATGGACGGCGCGCAGGTGTTCTTCGGGAAGCCGGGAGACTGGACTGCGGCCACCAACATCACGGTCAAGAACCTGGGCACCATGATCTCGCTGCTGGCCCCGCCGCACGCGGTGGGCAAGGTCGACGTGCGGGTGCTCAACACCAACCAGCAGGAGGTGACCGCGGCCAACGTCTTCGAGTACACCGCGCCGCAGCAGCTTCCGCCTCTCGGGTACACGTCCATCAACCCCAACCGTTCCGGGCTGGACGGTGGCATCGTGGTGACGCTGGCCGGAAAGGGCTTCAAGGCCGGCATCAAGGTCTACTTCGGCAAGGAGCCCAACTGGGTCGAGGGGCTCAACACCGAGTTCATCGGTCCCACCATCGTCTACACCACGGTTCCGCCCGCGCCGGGCGGCGTGACGGGCCTCGTGGACGTGATGCTGCTCAACCCGTCCCCGCCCCAGACGCCGGACAAGGTCATCGCGACCAACGAGTTCGGCTACACCAACGGCGGCGTGTTCATCATCCCGGGCCAGCGCCTTCCGCTGGACGAGCGCAACGACATGTCCGTGGAGCCCGGCGACTTCAACAACGACGGCCTTCTGGACGTCGCGGTGATGAAGAGCGGGGGAGGAGCCCAGGGCGAGGTGTTCATCAACGGCACCAACCCGGAATCCGGAGAGGCGGGATGGTTCGTCAAGTCCGCGGACCTCACCAACTGGAACACCCCCGAGCCGTACCACGCGCACGGCGACTTCGACGGCGACGGCGACCTCGACATCGTCATGAAGCGCAGCGACCGCCTGAGCCTCGAGCGCAACAAGGGCGACGGCACCTTCGGTCCGGCCGAGGACAAGGGGCAGATCTTCTCCGAGGCGCGCGCCTTCGCGGTCGCGGACTTCAACTGCGACGGAGCGCTGGACATCTTCGTGTCCACCTACTCCACGAGCAACACGCGGCCCAACCGCATCCTGGTCAACGACGGTGCGGGCAACTTCACCCACCACACCGACGTGCTCCCGGCCCAGTACGAGCTGACCAACTCGGCCGCGGCCGCGGACGTGGACCTGGATGGCGACGTGGACCTGCTCATCGCCAACGGCTCCGCCATGCAGAAGCGCCTCTACTACAACAACTGCAACAACAAGAACTACCCGCCCGCGTGTGCCAACACCATGTGCGCCAACTACTCCTTCGGTGGGCACAACTACGCGGTGTGCGAGGACACCCGCAACTGGGCCTCGGCAAAGGCCACGTGCGAGGCGAACGGCTACAAGATGCTCGTGATCAACGACCTGGCCGAGCAGAACTTCGTCGCATCCAAGCTCACCGGCAACCCCTACTGGATCGGCTACTCGGACCAGGACGTCGAGGGCACCTTCAAGTGGTACGGCGACACCTCGACCTTCACCTACTGGGGAAGCGGCCAGCCCGACAACGGGGGCAACGTGGAGGATTGCGTCGCGATGCGCTGGTGGGCCGACGGCAAGTGGAACGACGCCAACTGCACGGACCTCCGCAGGTACGTGTGCGAGACCACCAACACGGTCTACTGCACTCCCTGGAAGTTCACCGACGCACAGTACGGCGTGGGTGCGAACTTCCCCGTGGCCGGCTTCGACACCCAGACCGCGGCCCTGGTCGACCTGGACCTCAACGGCTACCCGGACGCGGTCATCGGCAACTGGGGCCAGCAGGCCAAGGTCTACATGAACTACGGCGGCAACTTCGTCGCGGACGACCTGGCCCACTGGCCGCAGAACGAGTCCAACCCCAACATCTCCAAGCTCTACCCCGCGGACCTCGACGCGGACGGTGACATGGACTTCGTCGCGGCCGTGGACTCCTCGGGGTACAAGTGGCTGCGGATCTACAACAACGACCGCATGGAGGGCGGGTCCGGCGCTCTGTCGCTGGTCGCCAACGCGGTCCCGGACCGGCGCAGCGAGACCATGGACTTCGCAGTCGGCGACTTCGACGGGGACATGCTCCCGGACATCTACGTGGTCAACAAGAACTACCAGGACCAGCTGCTCATCAACCACGGCTACCAGGAGAACAAGCCGTGGACCGAGCAGAACCGGGTGCCCGTGGGCAAGTTCGCGTTCAACACCATCATCGGCTGGCCCGAGTACTTCCTCGACGTCACCGACATCCAGGCCGGAGACATCGACAAGGACGGCGACGTCGACCTGGTCAAGGCCAACTGGATGGGCAAGCGCCTCATGGTCTACATCAACGACGGCAAGGGCAACTTCACGGACGAAAGCAGCGTCCGGATGCCGGAGACCGACCAGTCCATGGCCACCCAGACCAACGACCTGGTGCTCACGGACCTGGACGGCGACGGCGACCTGGACGTCGCGGTCGCGGGCTACCGTGGGTGCGATTGGGGCCAGCCCGAGGAGGTCGCACGCATCCGCGTGTTCATCAACGACGGGACCGGGAAGTTCAAGGAGAAGACCGCGGGCAACGTGCCCTACATCGGCGGCCACTCGTACCTGTTCCTCGCGGCCGGTGACCTGAACAAGGACGGCAAGACCGACCTCCTGGCCGGAGGCAGGTACCAGTGCTACGACTACGATCCGTACCAGAGGTTCCTCGCGCTGTTCAACGGCGGCGACCCGTTCGCAACCGGCTCGATCTACTTCTTCGACGTCACCGCGACCTGGCTGCCGTCTCAGTCCATCGGGGCCAGCGACGGCCTGCTCAGGGACCTGGACGGCGACGGGGACATCGACCTCTACATGGGCCGCGGGAACAACAACTACCAGAACCGGCTCTACTACAACGACGGGACCAAGCTGGTGGACGTCACCACCACGCACCTGCCCGCGATCGCAGACGACACGCGCAAGGTGCTGGCCGCGGACTTCGACGGCGACAAGGACTTCGACATCTACGCGGCCAACTGGGGCCAGGACCGCCTGCACCTCCAGGAGGTGGACCACAAGTTCGCGGACGCCACCACGTCCAACGTGCCCGCGGACAACACGCAGACCAACGACGCGGTGGTCGGCGACTTCGACGGCGACGGCATGCAGGACGTCTTCGTGGTCAACTGGGACCAGAAGAACCAGCTCTTCCTCAACGGCGGCAGCGGCAAGCTCCAGGACAAGTCGGTCAACCTGCCGTGGGACAGGGACCTCGGCCGCGGAGTCGTGGCCGCGGACTTCGACGGCGACGGCGACCTGGACGTCTACGTCGCGAACAACGGCCTCGACCGCCTGTACATCAACACCACGAAGTAGCCACGGCCTGCGGCGTCACCACGCGGCAGGCGACGCCTCCATGCACACCCCCATCGTTACCCGGAGCGTGAGCGACGGGCTGCGATGCGTCACATCGGCCACGGGTTCCAGCGCCTGTGCGACCCGGTCGGACCGGCTCCGCTCGGGCGCACCACGCGGCAGGCGCGGCCTACAGCGTGTCGTAGTCCCTGCGGCCCTCGCGGTCCGACGGTGCCTCCTGCTCTCGCAGCGGCGAGAACAGCAGGCGCAGC
>Ga0233425_10006948_pt1 | contig 16242 bp, 12 predicted proteins | sample Watercolumn_Towu_2_FD_181712 | JGI IMG/M metagenome (GOLD analysis project Ga0233425, IMG submission 181712) | Freshwater microbial communities from Lake Towuti, South Sulawesi, Indonesia - Watercolumn_Towuti2014_140_MG | ecosystem: Environmental > Aquatic > Freshwater > Lake | place... | reverse complement strand
CCTTAGAAGGATGGAAAAACTTCTCGCCGCACTTGGAAATCCGGAAAGATCGTTCAAATCAATTTTAGTTGCAGGAACAAATGGCAAGGGATCAACAGTTGCCATGATATATAGCATATTAAGGAAAGTAGGATTTTCAGTGGGGAGATACACGAGTCCGCATATTAGCTGCTTAAATGAGCGTATTATGGTGGATGATAAGGAAATAGAAGATGAAAAACTTTTCGTAATTGTAAATAGGATAAGAAAAACAATCGAATTGATGAAAGAAAATCCGGATTTCGAACAACCAACTTTTTTCGAAGCGACAACAGCTGCTGCCTTCCTATATTATAGGGAATGTAAAGTGGATTATGTAGTTTTGGAAGTCGGCATGGGCGGAAGGCTTGACGCAACAAATACAGTTACTCCAGTCGCTTCAGTAATAACAAATATTTCGCTGGAGCACACTAAAATATTGGGAGACACAATAGAAAAAATTGCATTTGAAAAAGCAGGAATAGTAAAGAACAATGGATTTTTAGTAACTGCAGCAGAAGGAAGCGCACTCAGAGTAATAGAGAAAATGTGCAGGGAAAGAAATTCTAGGATTCGAGTTGTAGGTGGAAAGGATGTGCATGGATACGAAGTTGCATTAGCAGGAGATCATCAGAGGAAAAACGCAGCCTGTGCTGTTGCAGTTGCAAAGGAACTTGAGATTTCTAAGGATGCAATCATAATCGGATTGAAAGAGGTAGATTGGCCAGGAAGAATGGAGATTGTCCAGGAGAACCCTACAGTAATGCTTGATTGTGCTAAGGATGCAGAAGCAACACGAGCACTTGCAAAAGAAGTAAAAAAACTCGGAAAAAAAGTAGTTTTGGTAATAAGCATATCATCGGATAAAAAAATTGAGGAAATGGTTGGAGCACTCGGATCAATTGCAAATTATGTAGTCATAGCAAAACATAAAGTCATGGATCGTGCTATTGACCCAAAGATTATTGCAAATTTGCTTGAGGAACAGGAAAAAGAATATGAGATAGTGCTCGATGTGAAGGACGCAGTAAAAAAAGCGATGGCTATTGCAAAATCAGACTGGATGGTGCTTGTAAGCGGATCGGTGTTCACCGTAGCTGAAGCAAGGGAAATCTGGTTTAATAAAAATAAATCAGAACTTGGCTTGGAATTTAACGATACGGTCCTGCCACCGGAAAAGAGTAGGGAGAAACAAAAAAGTTCAGCAGCCTCGAAACAAAAAACAAATTAATTCTACCGGTCTTGCTCCCGAAACTTGGAAAAATAATATAAATTATCGGTGCTTGATTTAGACCATACTACGACAAAAATTTAGATTGCGAGCTAAGAAGGAATATAAAACTTTATGTTCCATTTGTCAACATGAATTATCGCTATATTTTCTTGATTCTAATTTTACTGTGCACAGGTGCAGTTTATGCAGATTGCATTGGCTACCTCGAAAAATTAAATGTGAGGGTTTTAGATGCAAAGTATAGGGCGGTGGAAGGAGCAGAAGTTGTTGTAACATTTGATAGGGGAAGCTCGTTTGGTGATGTGTATTTTACTACTGAACCACGAACAACAGACGAAAACGGTATGATAAACTACACAATACAATACCAAAGCACCAACACTAGGACAATTGATTGTAATATTCAAATAAATGTAAGCGTAGGTGGTTCGGAAGCGACTGCAACAGCAGTAGCAGACGAGCACGGTTCAATCGTAGATGTACAAATAACAGACTTATACCTAGTCAAATTTTATGTGAAAGACCAGTTTTCAGTTGCAATAGAAAACAGCACAGTGAGTATTGATGAGTGGGAGCCAGTTAAAACAGGGGGCAATGGAATAGTGAGTAGATACCTCAAGGCAGGGGACCATGAATATTTTGTTAGCTACAAAGACGCCAGTTTGGCAGGCTTGACAACCGTAGAAGATGACGTTTACCTTGAAATTATTTTTCCACACTACCCAGTAACGATAGAAGTTACGGATGATTTGGGTGACCCTATTAATGCAACAATAAATATCTTCAATGAAACTTTTGTAATGGAAAATGGGAGAGTTGAATATGAGGAAGTGTATGGCGAACAGATCCCGTATAGCATAGAGTACATGGGAGTTGTGAAGGACGGGGTCATAGAACTGGAAAATGAACCACTGGTGCAGATTAGATATGATACCCATGCACCACAGATAACTAGTGTAGAGTCCCAAAGCGAGGGAAACAAGCCAAAGCTAAGCATAACTGTCGAAGATAATGGGATTTATGCAGACGGTTTGGATGTTACGAGCATGAAGGTTACGTATAATGCAAATCAAAATGAAAGCGAGGAGTGGTATTCCGCAGTTGTATTTACCACTGGAAAAGACAGGTTTGCTGCTGAATTTCCTGAGATGGAATCAAATACCATAGTCAACTTTAAGATCGAAGTAAGAGATAACGCGGGTAACCTGGCACAGGTAGAAGGGTCGTTCACAACGATGGTAATAGAAATACCGCAAAATGAGACACAAAATAGTTCGAATACACAGGTAGAACCACCCAAAGACCAGGGAATACCACTTTTATACATAATTGGTGGGGTAATTCTATTGATTTTAGCATTTTATGTAGTAATTCGCATAAAAACCAAAGCCAGGGATGGTGTTTCGTGAGGGTTGTATTTATAAATTGTGTGTAATATAGTATAAACACGTGAGATCACAAATTACAATAATATGAAGGTGATGAAAAATGCCTCGAGGAAAGAAAATTATTATAGAAACCGAAGTAAATGATGATTTTGTGGACAGATTCAAGTCCATAAACCTAGATGAAATAAAGAAAGAGAGAGAAGCAACCGAAGATGGGTTGTCTTCGTCTGTTGCAAGTGTCTTCAAAGTAGCACAAAATCTTTACCGCCAAAAGGCTAGTGAGGATGAATTGGAAGGGAGACATAACTTATATTCTGTTAGGGCAGCTTATGATCACCTTAAAGACAATGGAGTGTTCATATCTTTCCGGGCATTTGGAGGCAGAATAGAAAGAGGCACCATCCCATTTGTCAAAGTTGGAAGAAAAAGATATATTCCAATTAGCGTTTTGAAGGATATTACAAAAACAAAAAGTGATTTCTATACTGTAAAGGAAGCATTTGAGGAATATAAGAGGGCAAATCAAAAGATTAATTTTAGAGCATTCATCGGTAGAATTGAAAAGGGATCAATACCGTCAGTTAAATTTGGTACCAGAAGATTGGTTCCAAAAGACGCAGTTGAGTCCTTGACTCACATTAGCTCTAACTATTACACCGTAAGTCAAGCAATTAAAGAGCTTTACAAGGGTGGCATTAGAATCAAAAGAAATGCCTTTGAACGAAGATTGGACAGGGGCAGGATTCCGCATGTTAAGATAGGCGGAAGGAGATTTATCCACGAAGATGTTATGAAAGAGCTTGTGGATAAAGAAGTTGCTCTTAAAAAATAATTTTTTGTGTAGGGGCACTAATGAGATAGTTGCCCCTACAACCCCTAGTTTTTTGTTTATTTTGTTGTTTACGTTTCTTTTTTCAATTTCGTTCACTTATGGCTTTTTTGTTTGAGGAGCGTACACTCCTCGAACCCCAGAACACTCTTCTGGGGGGTTCGGGGGCGTCCCCCGAAATAAACAAAACCTATTTAAGATTAGGAGAATTTATCCAAATAATGTCTAATGAGTTCGTGGGTATTGAGATTGCAGTCGTCATTGTTATCGCGTCAATCACTCTGGCAGGCATACTTATAGGCATAGGACAGGCAATAGGGAGCAAAAGATTAGAACAATTCGGTCTGGAAGAACTAATCCAATCAGTCATCAATGCTGCAATAATAGGGTCATTTACCGTCATTATTGAAGTTGTTGGAACAATTAGCTCATCCATAGTGAATGAATCCTGTTCCTCGGGAAACGTAGTCAGTCAGTTAGCATGCAGCCTTAATAATGTAAACAATTCTGTGTTTCTTCAATTTCAACAGCTCACACAAATCCTTAACATCGTAGGATATTATCAAAATATTTCTCTTGATTTTGGCTCGTTTGCACTCTCCCCATTTGTAAATCTTGATTCTATATCAAGCATCCTCTCAATGCAGCTACTCAGTATTAATACGATTATGATGCTGGGTCAGCTCAATGCCCAAATCGCATTGTTTATTGGTCAAAATGCCCTGGGTCTGATTTTCCCGCTTGGCTTGGTTCTGAGAACATTATTTGCTACCAGAAAGCTGGGTGGATTCCTAATTTCGCTTGCAATAGGATTGTATATATTCTATCCGACGTTTATACTCATATTCCCAAATCCTGCTCAGAGCATAGATGAAGCGATTGTAGAGATGGAAAATTTTACAACTAACGAGTATTACGCTACTGTACCAATAATTGACTTGAATGATAATTATGCACTTGCTGCAAAATTAGACCTTATGAGCGGGCGGTGTAATCTGGATGACAGCGAGTTTTATATAAATGGAACCATGCGCAATAGCACAACGAGAATGGTAAATGGCTCCAGCGTGAACATTACAATAGATAACAATGGAACTGCGTGCGACGTTTACTTATATGCCGAGGGGGAAGGACTCGAAGATAATTCTGCGGATTTGACTGGAGATCTGACAACGATCAGCCAAATGAATAGCAATGCCATTGCCCAATCTGCCCTATATAATGTCATAGCGCCCATATTTGCAATAATCATTACTGTTGTTTTCGTGAAAGAATTGACTGGAATTTTAGGTGGCGAGATAGGGATAAAGACATTCGCGTCAATATGATTTTAAACCATGTACGAGTATCCCATAATATGTTTCTCAATCGAACAATAACTGTGGTAGTGCTTATGGGCGGCATTATCTCGGTAATATCATCCTTGTTATACGGTAATCCAATTCTCCCAATAATAGCTTCATTTTTCTTTTGCATGACCTTGCTCCTGTGGAAATATGGATACTTATTAATCCCGTTTTTTACAAGAGCAGCCAAAGTAGTTGAAATGCATGATGGGTATGAAGTTCCGCCAACAAGAGACTACATTGCTAAGAAAAATGAATCTGGATATTATGTTTCTAAATTCCTGGAAATTAGGTTCTATGAAAGTTCCATGGACAAAAATAATGAGGAAAAAAAGACTATGTTCGATTCATTTGAGAAGGCCGTGAGTTCTCTCAAGTATATAGTAAAGATTTCATTGATGATCAGTACTCTTGATCTTTCAAAGCATATAGATGATATAAAAACAAAGAGGAGTGCAGTGGAATCAAAGAAGGCAAAAGAAGTCAAACTAGCTGTTGATGAATCCATGAGGATGGACCGTGAGTTGGCCTATTGGAATCGCCTCCTGGATCGAATCACCCAGGGGGAAAGGCCAGTGGAAATAATTGCATTTGCAACAACAACTGCCTTTGGGCTTACCCGTGAAGAAGCAGTGAGCAGGGCGAACAGACAGGCAAAGGAGCTCAAAACGATACTTTCAAGCTCCCTGGGCTGTGATGTAAGAGACCTCTCCGACCTTGAAATGATGAAATGCTTTGAATGGGACTACTTCTTCCCCACTTCTGCCGAGGAAATAAAAGATGCGTTATTCTAGATTTTGTCCTTTGTTATCTGTTCTCTTGTTGGGAATCCTTATGGCGGGCTGTTCTGGCCTGGATACTGATAGTAATATGGAACTCGGCAAAAATGAATCAGTTAATCATACCAGCCAGTATCAACCAACAGAAAAAACTTTGCCAGACATATCCAATGCCAGTTATGGAAATAACATAAAACAAAAATTTGACTATTATGCCCCTGGCAGCGGAACATCAGATACTCTTATTATAGTGGTTCATGGAGGGGCATGGACTGGCGGAGATAAAAAGTTCCTTGCAGGAGTTTCTGGATTTTTTGCTGGTCGGGGTTATTCGGTTGTAGATATGAATTATCGCCTTGCCCCGATGTATAAATATCCTGCACCGCTTGAGGATATTGCAACAGTAATAAATTATGTAGGGAATCAATCGGATGAGTTCGGCCTAAGCGAAGGGTACCAGATAGTGCTTCTTGGCCATTCTGCAGGTGCCCATCTAGTTAGTTTGTATGGGTTAAGGGAAGCGGAATTTGGAACAAAAAATGTGGAGATAGTTGTTGGACTCGCCGGGCTTTATGATTTTGCAAACGGAATAGTGGATAGTGAAAGTGATCTTGGCAAATTCTTGGGTTCTGCTTCACCAGCGGAGGCATCACCAGCATCCCAAATAGGAGAGGGAGAATCGACAAAGTACCTGCTCATTCACGGAACAGATGACAGTAGTATTCCATCCACTCAAACAACTCTCTTTGACGAAGCATTGCAGGAAAAAAATGTGCCTGTCGAAACCTTGCTAGTGGATGGGCGAGACCATTTCGGCATTATGGAACAGATACCACAGGACGACGAAGTCGCCGAAAAAATCATCGAATTTATAGGATAGGACAGAAAAATAGATAGTAAAGGTAGAATACAAAAACAAACTCTCGTCGTCCGAACAAAAATCATAAAGTCAAATCGCTCGTCCCGTCGAACCAAGTTGTTTTCGAACCGAATGGATTTTCGACTGTTTTTTGGTTTCGGTTTTTGTTGTTTGTTAGGAGCAACATTTATATAATCTGCAAGGTTACGAGTATATAGAGAATACGTGGAGGACGCAACTAGATGAAACCATCTTACATGCTATCAAAAGAAGTTGCACGAAAAATGATACTTGTCCACCCCCCAGAACCACGCAAAGACCTTCTTCTTTCACAGCCATCCAACGGAGTATATATTGGAAAGACCAGGTTTCTTAGAACACCAGTTTTCTGGGATCCTAGTAAGCTGATTAATCCCCATATTGCAGTCATTGGGATTACGGGTTCTGGTAAATCCATAAATAAAAATGAGACTGTGCTCGCTCGAATCAATGGAAAAGTAAAAACTATCAAAATCGGTAAAATGGTGGATGATCTTGTTTCCAGTTCGCCAGTTGTATGCAAAATAGATGAATTGGAAGGTATTCGTGAACCGAATATGGAAATTTTCTCATTTGATAGTAACCTCAAAGCATCCTGGTGTAAGGTATTGTTTGCGGGCAGAAAAGAAGCTCCACAACACCAATACGGCTTCGAGACAGCAAGTGGAAGAAAGGTAACAACAACCGGTGACCATAATTTAGTTGTATTAAGAGATTCGAAACTGATCATGGCAAAAGGTACAGAAGTTAATGTAGGAGATTATGTTCCGGTGCCACGACAAATAGATTACGAAGGAAACATCGACGGAATAAACCTGCTCGAACTGCTTGATTCAAATGATATCTTTGTAAGTGGCGCAGAGAATTTGGCAGCTTTTGCCCACAATAATATAAAGAAATTTCCAATCAACTCGAAATATGATAAATATCTTAGGTTCTACAAACAAGGCAGGAGTATACCATTAGGATATTTCAAACAATTAGCTAGATTTTATCCAAAATGCCTGATCGATATTACCAAACTATATGTAAAGGCGGCCAAAAGCAACAAAAAATTTCCTGCAGTCATAGAAAAAGCAAAAATGACATACCTTTTCAGGCTTCTTGGATATATAGTTGCTGAGGGGGCGATTACAAGCAGAACGATTATAATCAGTGCCATGGACAGGGAGGTCATCGGTGATATTACACACTGCTTTAATGAAATTGGCGCAACCTGTTTCCAAACAAAGACCAGCGTAAATACTGGTTTTAAAGTTTTCTTCAGACTTGTCCAGGCTCTTGGCTTCATTGGCAAATCCCATCAGAAAACTATTGGTGAGATTGTTATCAATGCACCAAAGAACTATCTTTCTGAATTTTTAAGCGCTTATTACGAAGGCGACGGTGGGGTTGAACATAGTAGTATATGTTGCACTACCAAATCACACGAACTCGCAAATCAGCTTGGCTATATGCTATTGCGGTATGGTATAATTGCTAGAATACATGATTCTTGGAAAAGAGCAACTAATTCTTCCCATTCGGGTGATTTATACTATCGTGTAAGCATATCAGGTAAAGAGCAATTGAATAAATTTAAAGAAGAGATAAACTTTGTTTCGGCTGTCAAAGCCAAAAGACTGGAAGAAGAAGTAGCCAAGATAACAGTTCAAAGTACAAATGTTGATGTGATACCAAACGTCTGCACCGTATTCGAAACAGTAAGAGAGAGGTACAAAATTCCACGTTCGCATATGTCATATTCGATAAAATCTGGCTTAAGAAAACCCTCAAGAACATATGTTCGTTCGTTTATACAGTCAATAGAGGGTGGAATAGAAGACTATGATTACGAATTCCTCAAATTACTTTCAGAATCAGACATTTTTTGGGATAGGATTACCATCAAACGCGAATTAGAATCTACAGATAAATTCGTATATGACCTGACTACAGAAAATGAGGTGTTTCTGGCTGGTTTCGGTGGGCTTTTTGTACATAACTCATATACTGTCAAAACCTTTCTCACCCGCGCTTCCCTTATCTGGGATACAAATGCCATAATACTTGACTGGGTGGGGGAGTATGGCCCCTGGGTAAAACAGGCCGGCGGCCACATAATAAATCTTGCAAAGGAAAAGCTAAACCTGCTCGACTTGGTTGGCCTTCCAAAAAGAAGCAGGATTAAACAGATAATTTCTGCATTGGATGTTCTCCTTGATCTTAAAAATTTCCCAAACGAAAGAGATGATATAGAAGAGGCGCTTGAAATTGCTTATTACGGGGGCAAGAAGGGAGCGCCTCAGGATATGGATGAACCAGGAACCGCGGAACCAGCAAAACCAACCCTTGTGGATGTGGTTGCCGCACTCGAGAGATCAGGAAAAAAGAAGGCCGCACGATTGCTAAAACGATTTACTGCGGAGGGTTCAGATTTCTTTGCCGGTACGTCAACCATGGACCTTAAAAAGTTGACTTCAAGCGGATTGGTCTGTATTGACCTGCATGAGCTTCCAAGCGAAGAGATACGCAGTCTTGCTGGCCTAACCATACTTCAGTACATAAAGGAGCTTATGCGCGCAGAAGGGATGCAATCGAACAATAGGAATGTCAAACTTTTCGTGGTTCTGGATGAAGCATGGAAAATCGCCCAGGATGAAAGAAGCGATGTCATTGCGATTGTCCGTGAAGGGCGCAAATACAATTTCTCGCTAGTAATAGCCACGCAAAACCCTACAGACATGCATAAAACCATATTCAGTAATATAGGAAGCGTCTTCATATTGAGGATCATCCTGAAGGAGTTTAGGGATTATGTAAAGAATTCTATAGGGTATTCTGACTTTATCGATGGGGAGATATCAAAATTCGGCGTTGGTGATGCTGCAGTGAACATGATATTTGCAGAACGCCAAACGCACATTATGACATTCTTAATGGAGAAGATAGATGGGGAGGAACCCCTTTTCATATACAAGATAAAAGGTGGGGACATGATAGTTGAAATCGAAAGAGAACAGTTTGTTAGAATGCTCTATGAAATAGGGCTGAATGAAAGCCAGCTCAATTTGATAAAAGATCAATTTTCAAAAGGAGACGGCCTTCTTGATGGTGAGCAACTGGTTGCCATATTGGAAAAATTCGGGTATGCCAGGCCATCAATAATATCATTCCTGCGCCAGCTCGGAATAGATGAGAAGAATTTGATAAAGATTTTTTCACTAGTTAGGATGAGAAAGGCAACAAAGGGCGTGGTAAACGTCGTTCTGGAGGAAGAAAATGACTGACGAAAGGATAATAGTAATGGCAAAACAAAAGAAGCAGCTCAAAAACCTAGCCAGCCTTCTAAGCGGACTCGGGTTCACAAAAATAGCGTTCATGAGAAATGTCCTTTCTGTCGAGAAGGTGAAGGGATCAGACCTGCAGGGTAAACCCTATTTGGAATACAAAATCGAATTTAAACCAAATTCAGTCGAATTTATTTACAGCTATTCTGCGAAAAGAGGGAAGTTAGCTAGATTATTGGATCTGATGCCAACCTTTCTGAACATATTGCAAGTTGCAGATGAGTATTATGAGATAAAATCATCAAGCATGTTTTCGAATATAGTTGCAGTGTTAGCTGAAACTTCGAAGATTGTAGATAGGGATGCTATGGAATTTTCCACCCAGCTTACTGAACTCAAAACAAAACACGAAGACCTCCTGGCCAGGTATGATGATCTGGTAAGATCAAGCGAGACCAACACACGACTTTTGCTTGAGTGTGAGAGAAAAAGGGATGAGTTAGATAAGAAGCTAGCGCAGATGACCGGAATGAGTGATGATCTCCTCAAAGAATCATTGTACAATTGGATAAAGGTACACGGAGGAACAATTGATCTGAGGGATTTTGCTAAGGCAAATGCAGTGGCAATATCGCGCGTGGAAGATGGGCTCAATATACTCATAAGAGACGGGTATATCAAGAGGCGGTTTGAGTGAGAAGAAAGGAAAGAGTAATCTATGAGGAGAAGGAAGAAAGGGGAGTGCTCAGCGATTACGTATTCAGCTTTGAATTGATAAAGCAATATCCATCCTTGCGTTCGTATATAATTAAAAGACAGTTAAAAAAATCATTAAACGACAGTATTTTAGAACTTTTCACAAACATGAAAGGCTAGGGATTAATTATGAAGGTCTTACTTATAGGCAATGGTGCGCGAGAACATGCCATCGCAGAAAAACTTGCTCGGGATTGTGATCTTTATACAATAATGTCAAAGAAAAACCCGGCAATTGCACAATTATCCAGAGAACATTGGATATGCAATATCGAAGACCCGGAAGAAGTGAAAAAGGTCATTTCAGGAAAATCATTTGATATTGGTTTTTCAAGCCCAGACGCCACTCTAGCCGCTGGGGTAAGTGATGTGTTGGCTGCCACAGGCATGGCAGTCGCTTCTCCTTCCAAGGCAGCATCTAGAATAGAATGGGATAAGGGGTATATGCGCAGCCTGATGAAAAAATATGGGATAGGGGGGTCGCCAAATTATGAATTAGTTAAAAGCCAGGAAGATGCCGCCAGGGTGTTGAGAGATTATGAAGAAGTTGCAGTAAAACCACTTGGCCTTACTGGTGGAAAGGGAGTGCGGGTAACTGGAGACCATTTTGCAACAGTTGAGGAGAGTATAGAATACGCAAACATGCTCGTAAAAAAGGATGGCGTAGTCCTTATAGAAGAAAAGTTAGTTGGGGAAGAATTCACATTACAGGCATTTTGTGATGGCTCGAGGATAAGCATAATGCCCCCTGTCCAAGACCATAAAAGGGCATTTGAACAGGATAAAGGACCCAATTGCTACTCATCGGATACGGAAATTCTCACAGACAGCGGATGGAAAACATTTGACAAACTAGGTAAGAAGGATAGAGTGATGACATACGATAAACACGGGAAAAGTTTTCAGTTCCAGAAGCCACGTAAGATATATTGGATGAAGCACAATGGAACAATGATTCACTTCAAAAATAGAGATGTGGACCTGGTAGTTACCCCCAACCATCGTATGCTGCTCCAACAAAGAAAAGGAAGAAAAAAAATATATGTTGTTGAAGCTGCCGAGTACAAAGGAGAGAATTACATCCTTCAGAGTGCAAAATGGAATGGACGAGGGAAAAAATGGTTCATACTGCCTAGATATAGAAAACATTTCAAATTCAATAGCATGCGTCTGAATTTCAAGAGTTGGATACGATTTATTGGTATTTTCTTAGCTGAAGGATATGTACAGTTGGATGGGAATAGTGGACGCGTATATATATGCCAGACTAAGAAATCAAGACATCTGTCATCGATCAAAGAAATATTAGACAACCTGCCATTCAAATTCAGTTATGAAGAGAATAATAGTAAGTTTAGAATAAACTCAATCCAATTGGCAGTTTATCTTAGTCAATTTGGGGACTCTTACCAAAAATATGTCCCGGATTATATAAAGAATGCAGATCAAAAAACGATTATTGAATTTCTCAAAGCATTTTGTATTGGAGATGGAGATATTCACCATAGTAAGATGAGATTTCACACTGCATCTAGTGCACTTGTCGGTGATCTGCAAGAGATGTTTGCAAAGGTTGGGTATAACGGGATTATTAGCATAGATAAAAGAACGAGTATGATTGACCCACTTAGTGGAAGGAGGTATAAAGCTAGGCCAGTCTTCAGCATAGAAATGAAAAAAAGAGCTAGAACATCCATTGGAAAGGGCCATATGAAAGAAGTGCGATATAATGGGTATGTTGGATGTGTTAATGTTAGTACAGGATTTGTTCTCGTTCGACGCAATGGTCGAGTAGCCATTTGCGGTAATACGGGCAGTATGGGCAGCTATTCAACAGGTAAGAGATTGCCCTTCTTATCAGAATCAGATATCGAAGCTGCGGCAAAAATAATGTATGATAGCGTGTATGCACTGAAGAAGGAGAATGCAATATTCAGGGGAGTCCTGTATGGCCAGTTCATGGCCACAAAAACCGGCCCGAAAGTTGTTGAGTTCAATGCTAGATTCGGCGATCCGGAAGCCATAAATGTGCTTACGCTTCTTGAGGACCAATTAAGCAACATCCTCCTTTCTATGGCAGATGGCCAATTAACTTCTGCTAAATTTTCCGATGATTGTACAGTAGTAAAATACCTTGTTCCTGATGGTTATCCAGAAAAACCAATTAAGGACAGGGAAGTAACAATTGATTCTGGGAACATGGAAAGTTGCGGGGCCAAAGTGTACTATGCATCAGTGTATGAATCAAATGGAAAAATTTTCACAACAGGTTCCAGGTCATTCGGCATAGTAGGAAGAGCGGAAACGCTTGAGATGGCAGAACAAATTGCAGAGAGAGGCTGTAAATATATTCACGGCCCAGTGTGGCACAGAAAAGACATTGGAACAAGGACTTTTGTGGATACAAAAGTAGCACGGATGAAAAAATTGAAGGGGGGTCAGATATAATGAGGGCTATACTCTTTCTCTTAGTCTTGCTTACCGTGAGCTATGCGGCTGGTTTTGGACAGGCACGGCAGATATTAGAAAGAACATGGATTGTAACCAATAATGGCAGTTTTGACTTCACCGCGTCAATGATAGTCAATAACAGTAATCAGCAGATTTTTTCAATAAAAACAGAGCCGGAAATGACAGTCACCAGCAATGAAAACGGACAGTTTTGGCTTAATTATAGCGGGGAGGGAGTTGCGATACTCAGAGCAACAATAGTGGTGGATGTTGATTATGACCCAAAGATAATTTATGATGCCCAAGTCCCAAAAAATAATATTAATTTCACTAATCTCACCCTGCCCGATGAGAAGATAATATTCAGAACAGAAAAACTTGTGAATGATAGTTCACTAATCACGATTTACAACATAGTTGACTGGGTCCATAATTATGTCACTTACGACCTTACCTATTGGGATAAAACAAAATCAGCTCAGGAAGTTTTTGTAGAGCGAAGAGGTGTTTGTGTTGAATATTCCCACTTGCTTTTATCAATGCTTGGGGCTGCAGGATTCGAGGCAAGATATGTTTCAGGGTACGTATATACAACAGCATGGCAGCCACATGCCTGGGTAGAGATATATTTACCAGAATATGGATGGGTAGCTGCAGATCCAACATTCAACCAGATAGGTACTTTGGATAGCAGCCATATTGCAATTGCCTATGGGCCGGACCAATCATATATATACGATAGCATAAGCACTTGGGATTATAATGCAACCCTTAGTCTCAAGGATGACATCCGCACAAATTTTGAAAACGCTGACCCAAAAGGGATTGAAATGAAAATATTTTTCGAAAATGATATAGTGACGTTTGAAATAACAAACACCAGGCCATATTATACGTACGGCACCTATGGGTCCTCTATGGCAAACGTACAGGATAGCCAACTGCTGCTCATCAATCCAAGTAGTAGAATGAACATAACCAGGAGTTTCGATGAGTCGATTTTCAATGATGAATTTGTATACACTGTGCCAGTAATTGCCTGGTTCAATGATGCGCAGACAAACAAAACATTCCAAATAGCAGTAAATGACGAAGAAGGAGTTTCAGAGGCAACACCACAATGCCTTCCCATGTTCCTGCTTGCTTCCTTATTTTTATTCGCGATCAAACAATAGTTTTCCGTCTACTATCACTTTTCTTACATTAGCAGGTTTGCAATGGTTGACGATACGGTCTACTAAGCTGCGAGTACCTACTCGGCCTGGTTCGAGAAGGACAATATCTGCTTTTTTACCGATTTTGAGGCTGCCAGTCTCTTTTCCAAGGCCCATAGCATCTGCACTACCCTGAGTTGCAAGGAAGAAAGACGTTTGAGGCCTTAGGAACTTGTGGTTTTGCTTTTGCACTCTGATAGCAAGCTGCATCTGGTCAAATTGCCCAACTCGCTTATAGGCACCGATATCGCTTCCCAAGCCAAGGCGGATTCCTGCTTTTAATATTTTATTGACATTGGCAGACCCACTCTTCAGCATTATATTCGAACCAGGACAATGAATATATGCTGTTTTTGTCCTTGCAAGAGCCTCGAGCTCGTTTGTAGTGAGCCATACACCATGCACAAGGAGGGTGTTCTCCCCCAGCAAACCAATATCATCAAAGTGCATTATGGCAGATTTACCTTGGTAATTTTTCTTATCATAGGCAATCTCGCCCCTGTTCTCGTGTGCATGAGTAGTGATGATAGCGCGGTATTTTTTTGAGAGTTTTATTGCCCCGCGAAGAAGCTCATCAGTACATGTGATGCCAAATCTAGGAGTAATAGAATAGCGAAGGCGGCCTTTGGCTGATCCATGCCATTTTCTTATGAGTTTTTCTGTTTCTCTGAGCGACTGGTCAGTATCTTCAAGGAGAGCAGGGATTGAATTTCTGTCCATCATTGTCTTGCCAATGGTTGCGCGCAGACCGATCTTTTCTGCCACTTTGAATGCTTCATTAGTATGCCGTACTGAAGTGTAATCCAGGAAAGAGGTAACGCCAGAAGCAAGCAGTTCCCTGTAGGTGGTTTCAGCACATTTTTTTGCATCGGATTTTGTCATGCTGCCTTCCCATTTCCAGATAGCCTTGAGCCATTCAAGAAGTTTAGCGCTTTTTACCTTGCCAATAGTAGGACGCTGTGAACTGTGAAGATGACCATCTATGAAACCAGGAGAGATGACCCACTCTTTCGAGCCAAGTGAATCTGAGAATTTGTATTTTTCGCGGATGTTTTTTGTTTTGCCAATATCGATAATTCGGTCCTTCTCAACGACAAGAGAGATATCTTTTTCCACAGTAGGCCTAGACTTAAAACCCGAAACTCGAGACTGATCCAATATCGCCCAGCCACCATAGATTTCGTACATATTTCACTTCCCCAAAACAGAGATCACTGCAGCAGTTGCTGCCAGGACAAGGGCAAATATGTTGAGTGGGGTTGGGATTGTTTGAAAGATAAAATAATTCGCAATAAGCGTACCAACAACCAGTGCGGCAGTCCAGAGGATATGTGCAGTTATGAAATTGGTTTGCTCTGTTCCATCGTGATATCCTAACGAAATGAGGTATTGAGTAAGTACGAAAAGTGGGACGACAATTGCAAAATTTTGGACAGTAAATTCGTTTTTCGATAACCACCCCAGGATCAACTGTACCATTATGGCTGCCAACATCATTATAGCTACGAATACCCACATGCGAAAAGCACCTTTTTTCAGTTTGGATTTACCCATACTGGGTTTTTTAGACTGGCCAGACTTTTTCTTTAATCCCACAAAAAGTCATTTCATCCTTAGTTAAAAAATCTTCTTGTCAACTATGAATTGATCAAATGGCAGATGTTCATATTGTAGGTGCAGGGCCAGCAGGGTCTATCGCGGCCATCAGTGCCACACGGAATGGCCACTCGGTCATCGTTTCAGAAGACCATGCAGTATCAGGACTGCCGGAAAACTGTTCTGGCCTTTTTTCCGTGGACGGGCTGGAGTCCCTAAAAGAATTTATTGATTATAAATCAGCCATTATGAACCGAATCTACGGTGCCCAGATCCATTTCAGTAAAGAAGCCCTAACTATCAGAAGCAAAGATCCGGTGGCCAACGTCTGCGACCGGGCAAAGCTTGATTCCATCCTTGCATCAAATGCAGAGAATGAAGGAGTGAAAATTAATTACAGTGAAAGGATAGCTGGAAATTTCCACGCTGAGAATATAATAGGGGCTGATGGCCCGCTGTCACAT
>Ga0233425_10006946_pt1 | contig 16243 bp, 13 predicted proteins | sample Watercolumn_Towu_2_FD_181712 | JGI IMG/M metagenome (GOLD analysis project Ga0233425, IMG submission 181712) | Freshwater microbial communities from Lake Towuti, South Sulawesi, Indonesia - Watercolumn_Towuti2014_140_MG | ecosystem: Environmental > Aquatic > Freshwater > Lake | place... | reverse complement strand
CACTATTCCCGATCAATCATTATACCCCGGCAATTTACTTTCTCTTGCGGTAAAGCTAACTGATATTTTCCATGATCAGGATAAAGGAGACACGTTATTTTTGTCCTGGCGCAATGGAATAAATCCGCGTCCCGCCTGGCTAAAATTTGGAATTGAGCCGTTTTTTATGGCAAGAAAAACTGGTTTTTATAGTGTGGCTTATGGCATTACCATCCAAGGCAATTTGGCTTATGTTGTTGGTGTTGGATTAAAAATCATCGATATTAGCAATAGTAAGAGTCCCAAAGTAATCGAACCTGGCGTACCAGGATTTTGGGCTCAAGGCGTCACAGTCAGCGGCAATTTGGCTTATGTTGCGGCTGATTATGGTCAAGGATTAAAAATCATCGATATTAGCAATAGCAGCAGTCCATTTGTAAGATCTGGCGTGCTAGGATTTAATGCTTTGGGCGTCGCAGTCAGCGGCAATTTGGCTTATGTTGCGGCTTATAAAGGATTAAAAATCATCGATATTAGCAATAGCAGTCATCCATTTGTAATATCTGGCGTGCCAGGGTTTTGGGCTCAAGGCGTCACAGTCAGCGGTAATTTGGCTTATGTTGCGGCTTATAATAATCAAGGCTTAAAAATCATCGATATTAGCAATAGCAGTAGTCCCAAAATAATCGAACCTGGTGTACCAGGATTTTGGGCTTATGGCGTCACAGTCAGCGGCAATTTGGCTTATGTTGCGGCTAGGGATGACGGATTAAAAATCATCGATATTAGCAATAGCAGTCATCCGTTTGTCATCGAACCTGGCGTGACGGGATTTAGTGCTCTAGGCGTCACAGTCAGCGGCAATTTGGCTTATGTTGCGACTTATAATAACGGATTGAAAATCATTGATGTAAGTCAACCCAGTAGCCCAACTATTGTGGGTGAAATTAGTAGTGATCCGACGTATGCTACTGCAGTGTTACCGGCAAATATGGTGTGTACGGTTGGCAGTACTTTTAGTATTCTCGACCTTACTAATTATAAATTTTTTGGTGTTCCAACAAATTCTGATGCTGGCAATTACCCAATCACGGTTATTGCTACTGATCCGGATGGAGCTGCAGCACAGACGAAATTTACCATCCGCGTCGAAGGCGGGCCAATCCTTGATCGCCAACTTCCACCGCGAATTGCGTTAGTAGGACAATCAGCTAATTTTTTCATAACTCAGGGAACTTTTTCCGATCCCAACAAAGATGTTATTACTTATACAGCAATGTTGGCACATAACCGAACGTTACCGTCTTTTCTAAGTTTTAACCCCAGCAGCGCTACTTTTTCCGGCATACCGACAGCATGGGATGAGGGGAAATATATGGTAACTATTTTTGCCTCAGACCGCATTGTCTATCCGCCAACTCCAGTTAATTTTACTTTAGTGGTCGAAAAGCCAATTGCTGATCAAATTTTTATCATTGATAGGAGTAATTCTAAAATTTTGCCCATCCCACCCGATTCAACGTTTGAAGAGCGCTCATTAGTTTATGGCGTTAAACTAAGAGATGCTGAAAGTTTACCCGGTTGGTTACATTTTGACGCGACCAATCGAAGATTATTTGGTATTCCTGGAAGAACCGATGAAAGTATTTTATCCGTAAAAGTTACGCTCAACGATGGTTATGGGGAAACATTTTTCTTATTTAATTTAAAAGTCAAATTCAATACCCCGCCAGTTTTATCATCAATGATTCCTGATCAAGCGGTTTCTGCAGGAAATTATTTTCATTTAACTTTTAGGGACGATACTTTTACCGACGCCGATAGTGATCCGCTGAAATATACCGTTGGTTTAGGTTCTGCATCTAGTTGGTTAACATTTAATGCAGAGAACCGGACATTTGGCGGAACGCCCAATGGCTGGACTGATGCATATCCATATTTCACAAGAACTTACGCCATAACTATAAACGCAACCGATCCATCGAATGCAACGGCAACGGGAATATTCAATGTGAATCTAAGCGGCTCTCACTGGACAAAGCTAATTACTGCGGCAACTGTAGTTTTAGGTACGATGGCAACGAGTTATGCCTACGCACAGAAAAAACATTTATTATGGGATTTCTTTAAGAAAAGTAAATACAGAAAACCACCTGAACTTTTGGCTTTAGGAGACACAACGTTTTCTCATGAAATTGCTTTCCCTGCACAAAGAATAAAATCTATCACAGTTACGCTTACGCAAGAACGCGCTTGTACCCAAGCTATTTGCTGTAAAAAAACTTTAGGATTTTTCCCACTTGTGGGAAATGCATTGCATGACTCGCAGGTTGGGATACTTCCGTGTAGGGGCGTTAGCGCCTATCTTTTTCCCTGGTTATTTTATGATGCAAAAACCAATACTTTAAGATCAGTTGAAGGCGGACCAACTGAAGAATTCATCGGCAAAGACATCAAAATCCAGGTTCGCGGAACGGATAATCGCATTATGGAAGAGTTTCACATTAGGGTTAACGATCCTCAACATGCGGCCAATGAGGCGCCGCACAGTCGGGAAAACTACGCAAATGGACCAGATGAATTAAGAAAATCTTTACTAAGATTCAGTGCAGATGTTTCGTGAATTTAGGGGTTTTTAAGTGATTTTTATTAGGCTGAAATTCTAACTCATTGATTTTATTAATAATTTATTTTGCATGGTCGGGTGCATTCTCCTGGCAGAGTGACAGGCAGTGACATTGTGGCATTCTTTGGGTAGGCAGAGTGCCAGGCACTTTGTGGCACAGGAAGGTTAATAGCTAAAATCTGAGATATTTTTATTATTGATGAGCTTAAAACCAAGTGATAAGCGTACTGTGTCTTTTTTGTTTTGTCAGTGGTAGATTCTAGGAAAAGCATAATTTATCGGATAAAATTAATACATCAAAACTGCTGTATAACATTTTTCATTTAATTAATTATTTATTGTTTTCCCGCGGTGATTTATGCCTAAATTGCAACTTTGCCTGGGAGTTGATAGCTTTGCTGAAATTCGCTCGAATGTGAATTATTTGTATGTTGATAAAAGTATGTTAGTTAAAGCTTTTATTGAAAGTATTGCCGAGGGTGAGGGCGCTGTGGCAAGTACTAGTAAAGCATCGCTTATTCTACGCCCACGTCGCTTTGGCAAGACCCTTAATCTCAGTATGCTTTGTGAGTTTTTTTCGAATCGTCGAGGTGGCGCGCCGAATTTATTTACGGGATTAAAAATAAGTGAGGACGTGTCTTTTTGTACGGCATATCAAAATAAATATCCGGTGATTTTTATTAGTTTAAAAGGGTTGGAGACGTTATCGCTGGATGCGCTGCTTAGTGCGGTAAATAATTTAGTCGCACACTTATTTTCCTCTTTTACTGCAGAGTGTCGGGCGGTGATACAGCAGTTCCGAGAGAGCCATGTGGATGTTACAAAAATAGAATTAGATTTTACAGTATTAGTGGAAGGCCGAGCTGGGCAGCAACAGTTAGAAACCTCACTGAAATTTCTTTGCCGATGTTTAGAATTGTACTACAACCAAAAAGTGATTATTTTAATTGACGAATACGATGCGGTATTGAATTTCGTATGGAGGAATTATTGTGGAAAAAAGATAGATGTCCATAAATGCGGGCGGGAGCTGTCTCGGGAAGAACAAGAAAATTGGCTGGGGCGCATTCGGGAGATAAATACCTTCATCCGCCATTTTTTAGGGTCAGCTTTAAAAGGCAACGATCACTTGTTTAAAGGACTGATGACGGGGATATACCCGATGGCGAAGCGCGATTCAGCGTCGGATTTGAATAATGTGCAAGTTTACAGTTTGCTCGATAGTGAATTTAGTCAATTTTTTGGTTTTACTGAAGATGAACTAAATTGGGTGCTGGCATCAGTTGAAAGCCGAATGGATCCAAATGAACTGAAAGGTTGGTATAACGGTTATCAAGGAGGGGTAGATACATCAACAAGATTATATAATCCTTGGTCGGTTCTTACTTGTCTAAAACGGAATAAAGTCAAAGCATATTGGGAAGAAACCGGGAATCACGATTTAATTCATGATCATGTTTTGGAGGATCAAGATGAGGCTTTTAAAGAAGCGGTAGCTAGATTAGCGCAAGGAGAGACAGCCGAATGTAGATTAAATACATTTATCAATTTTGAGCAGGAAGAAAAAGGATATGAGAGTGTAATGACGACTTTGTTTTATACTGGTTACCTTACAGTAGTTGAAGAAGTTAAGATATCTAAACATACTTATCTAGTACGAGCCCCTAATCAGGAAATAGTCGATGTTTATGAAGAAGTAATCCAAGAATGGCTCAAAACGAAACTGCCGCCAACCCGCTATGAAGCTTTTCTGGTTAATTTATTGCGTGGTGATGTTGAAAGTTTTGCAAGAGAGTTAAATGATTTTCTGCTCCAAAGTATTAGCGTTTTTGATGCAACAGTAGAATCAAATTATAGTATGTTTATGGCGGGATTATTGATAGCTTTACACAATGCCTACGCTATACAATTTAACAATATCGAATCTGGCCATGGACGACCTGATGGTTTAATTTTACCGAAGGACAGTCGCTATCATTGTGGATTTATCCTGGAATATAAACATCTTAGAGAAGCTGAAGTTCCGCTACGGAGAAAGAATGATAAAGCTTATCTTGAACAAAAACTTAAAAGTTCGGCGTTAGAAGGATTTGAGCAAATTGATAGTCATAGATACGATGCGCATGTGCGAGCATTCCCGCATGTTAAACAAATTTTGCAAGTTAGCTTGGCATTTTATAAAAAGCGCGTGGTCATTGTAAGCCAAAGGAAGATTTTAGAAACAATGAGCCCAGGTGAAATTGAGCTTTATTTGCCGAATAAGCCTAAGAGGATTATTGCGACCCCAGAAACTACAGAAACGAGAGCTGAAGTTGTTCCTATCGGCAGCGTTGCATCGTTCTTCCACGAACACGAAACCCGTGCGCAATCGCGTAAACGCACAGCGGAGCAAGCTGAAATATCTCGAGAACTGGAAGAAGGCGCGCCTGCGACAAAAATGGTGCATGGTGGGAAAGCTGTGTAGTTAAGTTAATGGTCGGGTATTTATTGTTTTTGGAGCAGAGTACCTTATACAGGCAGAGTGCCTTATACCATACAAATAAAAAACGTAATAAAATCAACGAGTTATATTTTTTAGTAAAAATTTACAATTTAAAATTCAAAATTTTAGATTTATGTGATATAAAAAGCGCGCAAAAAGTATTTATTATTAACACCGCACACATATCTGTACATAAATTCTGGGTGCTAGGCAACTAGTTGAATTTATGAGATATGTGGAGGCTTAACCCTGGAGATTACTATGACCGATATTACTATGCGTCAGATGTTCGAAGCTGGCGTTCATTATGGCCATCAAGCACGTTATTGGTGCCCTGAGATGGCTCCCTATATTTATGGCGTCAAAGACAAAATTCATATCATCAATTTAGATAAAACTTTACCGCTATATCAAGCAGCAATTAATTTTGCCGGAAGTGTTATTGCAAAAAGAGGTAAGATTTTATTTGTCGGCACTAAACCAATCGTAAGTGAGATTATTAGCGAAGAAGCTAAGCGTTGTAACATGCCTTACGTTAATTATCGTTGGTTAGGTGGAATGTTGACTAATTATAAAACTATTCGTCAATCAATTAAGCGCTTAAAGGATCTTGAAGAATTTCGCGATAGCCCGGTTTTTAATAGTTTGTCCAAAAAAGAAGCGTTATCCATTACTCGCGATATTGCCAAATTAGAACGCAGTTTGGGTGGAATTCGCAATATGAATGGTCTACCCGATGCGATTTTTGTGGTGGACATTGGCCATGACAAAATTGCCGTTAGCGAAGCTGCAAAATTAAGAATTCCCATTATTGGCGTAGTCGATACCAATCATAGCCCCAGGGGAATAGATTATATTATTCCAGGAAATGACGATTCAGCGCGTGCGCTTAAATTATATGTTCAGGGGATTGCCGATATAATTGCTACAGTACGTAGCACTTTGCCAGTGGAAGTCGAAGAAAAAGAAATAAAGAAGATTACCAAAAAACCACCGCGTACGGGCAAGAAAGTTCCTGAACACAAGGTTGCAGAACCGGTGGTTGAGGATATTCCTGTGGGTGAGGTAAAAGATAAAGTCGTGCCTGTTATAGAAGAAGAAAATGAGCCGCAAAAAGCCGCGCACAAAGTTGTGAAAATCGTGCGTAAGCCTGTGGCTACAGAGAAAAAAGCTGAAGCAGCAAAACCAAAGCGTACGGTAAAGAAAGTTGCTGCTAAACCTAAGCTACATAAGAAGCCGACTAAGGAAAAAGAAACAACTAAAGAGCAAGAAATAGCTAAAAATTCCGCTTCTGTTAATGAGGAGAAGGAGTAAGTTATGGCAATTACAGCATCCTTAATTAAAGAATTACGTGAACGCACTGGCGGTGGTTACATGGATTGTAAAAAAGCGCTTGAAGCATCTCAAGGGGATTTGGAAAAGGCGATCGAAATTTTACGTAAATCTGGCCAAGTCAAAGCAGCAAAAAAAGCCGGTCGAATTGCCGCTGAGGGTATTATCGTAGTTAAGCTGAATAATGAGAATAATGTCGCAGTTATGGTTGAAGTAAATACTGAGACTGATTTTGTTGCGCGCGATCAAAATTTAGTTAGTTTCGCTCATAAAGTTGCCGATTTGGCTTTGCTGCAACATTGTACCGATGTAGAGAAATTGCGTGGTTTAATCCTGGAAGGGAATAAAACCGTTGCCGATTGTTTGCAAGATATCATTGCAAAATTAGGTGAGAATATTAATGTTAGACGCCAGATTTTAATGAGTGCTCCATATATTGGTTCATATGTGCATAATACCCGTATTGGAGTATTAGTTGGATTATCGGCAGCTGACGTTCAATTGGGCAAAGATATTGCCATGCACATTGCTGCAAGTAAACCGCAAGCAGTCGCGATTACAGATTTCCCACAAGATATTTTAGCTAAAGAAAAAGAAATTTATTTGGCGCAAGTCGCTTCTTCAGGCAAACCGCAAGCTATTTTGGAGAAAATGATTGCGGGTAAAGTACAAAAATTTGTTAGCGAGAATACCCTTTTGGGTCAACCATTTGTTAAAGATTTAACGGTAACAGTAGCTGATATATTAAAGAAAGCTAACGCTAATGTTCTTGCTTTTAATCGTTTTGAAGTAGGCGAAGGAATTACGCGTGAAGCAACTGATTTTGCTGCGGAGGTCAAAGCTACAGTTGCTAAATCACAGTAGAGGAATTTATGCAAAAACCGCAATATCGACGCATCCTGCTAAAAATTAGCGGCGAAGCGCTTGCCAGTAAACAAGGGCAGGCATTTGATTTAGAAATGATGCAATATTTGGCGAATGAAATTAAACCGTTGGTGGATTTGTCAGTGCAGTTGGGCATAATTATCGGCGGAGGAAATTTGTGTCGTGGAGCGGAATTAACTACCGATTTAGTTGATCGCGTTAGCGCAGACCATGTGGGTATGATTGGCACGTTGATGAATGCTGTGGTATTGCGCGCTGTTTTTACTGCCAATCACATTACGGTTGCTGCTTTGTCAGCTTTGCCTTTGGCGGGAGTGATTGAAGCTTATAGCATACGTTCTGCTTTAGCTAATTTAGAGAACCATAAGGTGTTAATTTTGGCGGGCGGCACGGGAAATCCTTTTGTTACTACGGATTCTGCATTAAGTTTACGCGGAGTGGAATTACAGGCTGATTTATTGTTGAAAGCCACTAACGTCGATGGCGTCTATTCTGATGATCCTAAGAAGAATTCACAGGCAAAACGTTATAACCATTTAACTTATACGGAAGTTTTACGCCAAGAGCTTAAAGTGATGGATTTAGGAGCGTTTTGTCAGTGCCGTGATTATGATATGAAGTTAAGAGTTTACGATTTGCATAAGCGCGGAGCACTGTTGCGGATTGTGTTAGGTGAGGATGAAGGAACGCTAGTGGAAAGCAATTAACCATTAATAATTGATGATATTTTTTCGACGTAAGCGAAAAAATAAGGAGAGGAAATATATGATTGATGAGATCGTCAAAAATGCTGAAATGCATATGAAGAAAAGCATTGAGGCTTTAAAAAATGAATTTAGTAAATTACGCGCAGGTCGTGCACATCCGGGATTGGTCGAGCATATCAAGGTGGATTATTACGGCAATGAAACACCATTGAGTCACGTTGCTAGCGTTACTGCCAGTGATGCGCGAACGCTTACTATTACGCCGTGGGAAAAAACCATGATTAAACCAATCGAGAAGGCGATTATGACTTCCGATTTAGGACTTAATCCCATGAGTGACGGCAATGTGGTACGCATTCCATTGCCTGCGTTAACTGAAGAGCGCCGCAAAGAATTGGTTAAAGTGGTAAAAACTGCTGCTGAACATACTAAAGTCAATTTGCGTAATGGACGCAGAGATGCCAATGATCAGCTAAAAAAAGAACTTAAGGAAAAGAAAATCAGCGAAGATGAAGAAAAGCGTGCACAGGACAGAGTGCAAAAAATTACGGATTTTCATGTCGCTGAAGTAGATAAAATGACCAAAGCTAAAGAAGCGGATTTATTGGCAATGTAATGGAAAAATTACCGCAACATATTGCAATTATTATGGATGGTAATGGTCGTTGGGCAAAGAAACGTGGTTTGCCGAGAGTTGCGGGACATAAAGCGGGTGCTGACAGTGTGCGCGAAGTAATTAAAAATTGCGCTAAATTAGGGGTGAAAGTTTTAACATTGTTTGCTTTTAGCACTGAAAATTGGGGTCGTCCGCAAGAGGAAATAAATTATTTGATGGAGCTATTTTTTAATGCTTTGCAAAAGGAAACAAAAGAATTACATCAAAATAATGTTAGCTTACGTTTTATCGGTGATCATTCACAATTGGCGGAAAATATCCAAGAAAAAATTGCTCAAGCGGAAAGCTTGACCGCAGCTAACACTGGTTTGAAGTTGGTAATTGCTTTGAGCTATAGTGGCCGGTGGGATATTGTCGAAGCGGCGCGTAAGCTTGGAGGAAAAATCGAACGCCAGGAAATTAAAGTCACCGATATAAATGAAATAATATTTAGCAGCCAGTTGTGTGCGAGTGATTTGCCAGAAGTTGATTTATTAATTCGCACTAGCGGCGAAATTCGTATTAGTAATTTTCTTTTGTGGCAGATAGCTTATGCGGAACTTTATTTTACCGATGTTTTATGGCCCGATTTTCGTGAAGTGGATTTGATGGTGGCGCTTGAGGAGTATACTAAGCGGCAACGACGTTTTGGATTAATTTAGTTAGAGTGCAAACATGTTGACTCGCATTATTACAGGATTGGTTTTATTGGTGGTGATTTTGACGGGGATTTTTTATCTTCCCGAAAGGCAATTTGTTTGGATAGCAATTATTATCGTGGGATTGGCTGCATGGGAATATGCAGCTTTAATGTGGCAACATAATTGGTTGAAGATTGGTGTTTTTTTGGGCATTTTTTTGGTTATCAGTGTAATTGAAAAAATGTTGCCCGTAAGCATTGTGCTGTTTTGCGGAGTGGCATGGTGGGTTTTAGCTCCGGTGTTTTTATGGCATTATACGCGCACGCAACGGTTTTTGTTTAGTAACTGGAGCTATCAATTGGGTATGGGCTTGGTGATGTTTATCGCGTTTTTGGTGAGTTTAATCGCTTTACGCCGTTATTTTGGCATCGCATATTTATTGTGCGGATTATCTATAGTATGGGCAATGGATATTGGTGCTTATTTTGCAGGTAAGACATGGGGTCGCCATTTGCTGGCTGTAGTAATCAGCCCCAAAAAAACGATTGAAGGATTGATAGGCGGTTTATTTTTATCTTTAGCAGTGGCTATTGGTTGGGGGATACGGTTTGAGATTAGAGGAATTGCCTGGTTATTGTGGATAACGTTAACTTTAGTGGTAGCTTTATGGTCGGTAATTGGTGATTTATTTGAAAGCATAGTTAAGCGCTATGTAGGAGCAAAAGATAGTGGCAATGTACTGCCTGGACATGGCGGCATTTATGATCGAGTCGATAGTTTAATTGCTGCCTTACCTATTTTTGTCTTTAGTTTACTATTTTTGAAATTGTAAAAATTGAGGACGCTATGAAAAAAATATTAATTGCAATTTTAGTGTTTTTCATGACTATTTCAGCTCTGGCTGATTTTGTGGTGAAAAAAATTAACGTTGAAGGATTGCATCATATTACTCGCGAAACCTTTTTAACTTATTTGCCGGTTAAAGAAGGTAGCCAAATGTCCAGTGCTAAAACTGCTGAGGTTATTCGTGCTTTATATAAAACTGGTTTTTTCGATAACGTTAGTATTTCACGCCATGGCGATGAATTATTTATCTCCGTGGTTGAACGTTCAGTAATTGGCTCGATTAATATTTCAGGTAATAAAGAAATTACTAAAAAACAATTAACCGATGTTTTACGTGATGCGGGATTGGTTGAAGGAGAAATCTTCAGCCAAGCGGCATTGACAAGTTTTGAAAACAACTTAACGCAGCAATATTATAGTATGGGGCGGTATAATGCGACGGTAAAAGCTGAGGTTGTGCCTGCAGAACGTAATCGCATGTTGATTAAGATCAAAATTAATGAGGGCGATGAAGCCAAAATTAAAAGCATCAAGATTGTTGGGAATAAAGCTTTTACCACCAGTCAGTTATTGAAAAATTTTGCTTTGACCACTTCGGGATTGTTTACCTTCTTTACTCATTCCGATCGTTATGCCAAGGAAAAGTTAGATGCTGATTTGGAAAAGCTGCATTCTTTTTATCTGGATAACGGATATTTGCGTTTTAAAATTGACTCCTCAAGTGCGGATATGACGCCTGATCGCAAGGGAGTAAATATTGTGATTTATATTACTGAAGGCTCGGTATATCGCATTAGCGGTTTTTCAGTCAACGGATTTTTATTGGGTAAAGATGCAGAGATCACGAAATTAATTACGTTAAAACGTGGGGAAATATTTTCGCGGCAAACAATGGTCGATATCACCACTAACATTGAGCGCTTTTTGGGTGATTATGGTTATGCAATGCCGGTGATTAGTACCGCGCCGGTGGTTAACGATGCAGAAAAACAAGTTTTTGTGAAATTTAATATTGACCCCAAACAAAAGGTATATGTACGGCGCATTAGTTTTTCAGGTAATACAAAAACTAATGACGAAGTATTGCGTCGTGAAATGAGACAGCAGGAAGATGCGTTATTTTCATATTCCAAGATTAATGAATCTAAGCGGCGCTTGGCGAATTTAGGCTATTTACAAGATGTTGAAAGTAAGATGGATCCGGTTCCTGGAAAAACAGACATTGTGGATTTAACTTATAAAGTTAAAGAAGTTTCTTCAGCGATGGCAAATTTCCAGGTCGGTTATTCCGATGTTGATAGTTTCTTGTTCGGTATTTCAGTAAATGAGCGTAACTTTATGGGTACGGGCAAAGAAGTGGGAATACAATTTAATAATAGCGCTTATAACCGGATATATGCTTTTAATTATTATGATCCTTATTTTACTCCGGATAATATTAGCATGGGTGTTAATGCTTATGCTGAGAAGGTTACTCCAGGTCACATTGACTTGAGCTCGTATACGTCTAACAACTATGGTTTTACCAATACTTTTGGCATTCCTTTGTCGGATAATATGCGCCTAAGTGGTGGTTATGGATATAATTATACTGAGATTAAAACCAATAATGGTACTTCTACTGAAGTAAAAAATTTTGTTAAAAAGAATGGCAGAGTATTTAATCAGGCAAAATTGCTGGGAGGTTGGAGTTATAATAATTTAGATCGGGCGATTTTTCCTACCAATGGTTGGGTGCATGCGGTCAATGCTGAAGTTGATGCGCCTGTTACTAGCGATAGTTCCCAATATTATAAAGGTGATTACGTAATGCACTGGTATTTGCCGTTATTTAAAGATTTTATTTTTCATCCACGTGCCACGGTTGATTATGGAAATGGTTTTGGCAAAACTAAAGATTTGCCGTTTTACGTGAACTATTATGCAGGTGGTATCGGAACGGTGCGTGGTTTTGAAGGCAGTAGCTTAGGTCCACGCGATTCCAACAATAATCCGATCGGTGGTAATTTTGCAGCCAGCGGAAGCTTAGGTTTGATTATTCCCACTCCCATTCAGGATGTGGTGCGTACTACGGCATTTGTTGATGCAGGTAATGTGTATGATCATAAAATATCTTTAAATAAATTGCGCAGTTCTTATGGCGTGCAGGTTGAATGGCGTTCTCCTTTGGGAGCGGTTTTGGTTTTTGTATTAGCGCAGCCAATTTCGCGTTATACTGGGGATAGAACACAAACGTTTGATTTCTCGTTTGGTACAAGCTTTTAAAAAAGCAATTAATAATGAATAACGAACAATGAATAATTAATGAGGAGAAAAAAGTGTCAAAAATAGTTGAAATTTGTGGTCGGGAAGTGCTCGATTCACGTGGTAATCCAACAGTTGAAGCTGATGTTGTTTTAGCAAGTGGTGCTGTTGGCAGTAGTATAGTTCCGTCAGGGGCTTCCACTGGTTCGCGTGAGGCTTTGGAATTGCGTGACAACGATCCCAAGCGTTACTTGGGTAAAGGTGTGTTAAAAGCAGTAGGTTATGTTAATTGCGAAATTCGCCAGGCGTTGCTGGGTAAAGACGCTTCCGATCAGGCCGATATTGATAATACCATGATCAAGTTAGATGGTACTGAGAACAAAAACCGTTTGGGCGCGAATGCCATTTTATCTGTTTCAATAGCTGCAGCCAAAGCTGCAGCACAAGAAACAAAATTGCCTTTGTATAAATATTTAGGAGGCAGCGGTCCTTTTGTATTACCAGTTCCAATGATGAACGTCATTAATGGTGGCGAGCATGCTGACAATAATGTCGATATTCAGGAATTTATGATTTTACCAGTTGGCGCACCAACTTTTGCTGAAGCCATACGCTATGGAGTAGAAGTATTTCATACGTTGAAGAAAGTGCTTAAGCAAAAAAATCTTAGCGTTTCTGTTGGTGATGAGGGCGGTTTTGCCCCTAATTTGTCTTCTAATGAGCAGGCAATTGAGATGATTTTAGAAGCAATTACCAAGGCGGGATATACTCCAGGGAAGGATGTATGTTTGGGATTAGACGCAGCCAGTTCGGAGTTATATGAAAATGGAGTTTATAATTTATCTTCAGAGAACAAAACCTTAACTTCAGCTGAGTTTGTTCAATATTTTGAAAATTGGGTTAAAAAATATCCAGCATTAATTAGTATTGAAGATGGCTTGGCTGAAGGCGATTGGGATGGCTGGAAATTAATGACGGAACGTTTGGGGAATAAAGTTCAATTAGTGGGGGACGATATTTTTGTAACTAACACCAAAATTTTTGCTCGCGGTATTCAGGAAAAAATTGCCAATGCGATTTTGATTAAGCTTAATCAAATTGGTACTATTACTGAGACTTTAGCTGCCATTAATATGGCGAAGCAAGCTGGTTATAACTCGGTAATTTCTCACCGTTCTGGAGAAACAGAAGATACTACGATTGCCGATTTCGTGGTGGCGACAGGAGTAGGGCAGATTAAGACGGGGTCGTTGTGTCGCAGTGAGCGCGTTGCTAAATATAACCGCTTAATTCGTATTGAACAAGAATTGAAAGGCAATGCGAAATTTATAGGCTATAAAGCGTATAAAAAGTAATAATGAAAAAGATGTTAGTAATTTTGCTATTGTTGTTATTGGTTATTTTACAGTATCAGCTGTGGATGTCTGATAATGGTTTAATTCGGACAATAAAATTGCGCCATGCGGTTAATCAGCAAAAAAATCTCAATGCTGAATTGCAGGGTAAAAATGAAACCTTAGAAAGAGATATTGTCAGTCTAAAACAGGGCGTAGATGTGGCTGAAGGAATAGCACGTCATGATCTGGGAATGGTGAAAAAGGGAGAGACTTTTTATCGGATTGTCAAAAAACCTGAGGCAAAATCATAGCTGTGAGGAAATAAGACATATGACAGAAAAAATCCGTGAAGTTTTAAAATGCGCTAAATGTGTTTTTACTGAAGTTGAGGTGGAAGCTGCTTTGGATAATATGGCGGCTGACATGAAAAAACGCATTGGCGATAGCAGTCCAATTTTTTTATGTGTATTGGTTGGAGGGATTATTCCTTTGGGCCATTTGTTGACGCGTTTGGATTTCCCGTTAGAAGTTGATTATATCCATGTTAGTCGTTATGGGGATAAAAGCCGTGGCAGTAATGTGGTAAATTGGAAAGCCAAACCAGCTACCAATTTATATGATCGCACGGTAGTAATCGTTGATGATATTCTGGATGAAGGCGTAACATTAGCGGCTGTCATGGATTATTGCCGTTCTTGTAAGGCCAAAGAGATATTTACTGCTGTTTTATTGGATAAGAAAAAAGAACGCAGTCCTGGTGGCGTAGAAGATGCTGATTTTAAAGGCTTGAAGATTGATAATCATTTTGTTTTTGGATATGGATTGGACTATAAAAATTATTTACGTAATGCTCCTGGAATCTATATTGTAGCTCCAGAGCATCTAGATCATTAATTTTAAAGAAGATTTTATAGGCTTGCCATTTTCGTATAACCATGTATTATCACCTTTTTTTAGGTTTCTTTGTAATAAAGTTGGGCCGTTAGCTCAGTCGGCAGAGCAGCGGACTTTTAATCCGTTGGTCGTGCGTTCGATTCGCACACGGCCCACCAGAAAAACAATGAATAGTTAATTTTGATGAAAACCTGTTTTTAGCGAAAATATTTGATTGGATTCGCTTTATTTAAGTTTTACAATGTCCGACATGATTGAATTAAATCCAGCTCTATATCGTATCAAAACTCTCAGAGAGCGCGAGCAGGCGCTTCGGGGGTATCTTTGACTTGGAAGTTAAGGGTGCGCGTTTGGTGGAAGTTTTAAAGGAATGGGAAAGCCCACATATTTGGGAAAATAAAGAACGTGCTCAGGTTCTGGGAAAGGAACGAAGCGAACTGCAAAATCTAGTTGATATTTTTAATAATCTTCACTCTTCTTTAGCCGATACTGAAACTTTCTTAGAATTAGCCGCAGCAGAAAGTGACGAGCAAAGTTTTAAGCTTGCTTTACAAGATTTAGATAAAATTGAGCGGCAAATCCATGATATCGAATTTCGCCGCATGTTTTCTCATAAAATGGATCCCAATAATGCTTATATGGATATTCAGTCGGGATCGGGGGGTACGGAAGCGCAAGATTGGGCAGAAATGTTATTGCGCATGTATTTACGTTTTGGTGATCGCCATGGTTTTAAAACGGAATTATTGGAAGCTTCGGCGGGAGAAGTTGCCGGCATAAAAAGCGCGACGATAAAATTTAGTGGCGATTACGCTTATGGTTGGTTGCGTACTGAAACTGGGGTGCACCGCTTAGTGCGCAAATCGCCGTTTGATTCAGGTAATCGGCGTCATACTTCATTTGCTTCAGTTTTTGTTTCTCCTGAAATTGATGATGACATCACCGTGGAAATTAATCCCGCCGATTTAAGAGTCGATACTTATCGTGCCCAAGGAGCGGGCGGACAACACGTTAACGTTACTGATTCGGCAGTTCGTATTACGCATTTGCCAACCGGAATAGTGGTACAATGTCAAAACGAGCGCTCGCAACATAAAAATCGTTCCCAGGCGATGAAGCAATTAAAAGCCAAGCTTTACGAAATTGAGTTACACAAAAAAATGTCCGAGCAAAAGGAACTTGAAAGCTCCAAATTGGCAATTACCTGGGGTAGTCAAATCCGTTCTTATGTTTTGGATGATTCGCGCGTCAAAGATTTACGTACTGGTGTTGAATCGCGCAATCCTCAGCCTATTCTCGATGGTGATTTGGATATGTTTATCGAAGAAAGCTTGAAGCGAAGTGAGTAATTATCCTAGAAAGAGCAGTTGAAATCGGAGTGAGAGCGCCTAAGATATTGAAGATGGTGATTATTGTGGCGGTTGAGGTGTTCTGCAATATTTACTAACCCTTTCTTGTAGATCTTCGTATTCTTGGCGGTAAGGATGGTAAATCAAAAGGATTCATATTTTTTCTCTCTTAAGATTTGTTGCAACATTTTGTTCACTTCGAAATAATTTGCTAAAAATTTCCGCGCAGAACTGGGCCGCTTACAAGAGAAGGTGGCGCTGCTTCT
>Ga0233425_10006945_pt1 | contig 16243 bp, 12 predicted proteins | sample Watercolumn_Towu_2_FD_181712 | JGI IMG/M metagenome (GOLD analysis project Ga0233425, IMG submission 181712) | Freshwater microbial communities from Lake Towuti, South Sulawesi, Indonesia - Watercolumn_Towuti2014_140_MG | ecosystem: Environmental > Aquatic > Freshwater > Lake | place... | reverse complement strand
CTTAAGGGAGACTTTCATCTTGTGTATAAAGTCAGAACGAGATTCTGCGCTTTGAGCTTCACCATAATTGGGAGCGGGTGATGTACCGCAGCGAATGAGTTGCCCGGCAATGTGATTTCCCGCCTTGTTTTTTGGCAAGGATTCAGATGTACGAATAATTCTGACGGCAAAATCTAATAAGCGTTCTTCAAGATCAAATATTCTATTATCCTTCGACATTCATTATTCCTTGTTCGATATTCGTTATTGGAATCCTCATAAAAAGTAATACCACTATCCCAACCTGATAAAAAATAGCCAATACAAGTTAGCGCTTATGGGGATAACTCCCTGCTATATACTGACGGCCTTTCAGGCCTAACATTGAAACTCCTTAAACCTCAGGCTATGCAATTGCATGTTTGTTTTTTATGACCACCTGGTGTGCTGTGTTGATCCATTCAAATCAATGATTTGTTCTTGTGCAACGGCGGCTTCTGTCTTTTCAATTTCTGTCCCGAAGATTTCTGATTTTGTCCTCTCCTGAGTGCTGAACTGCATCTCAAAGAGTTTCTTGTAGAGTCCCCCATTTGCAAGGAGTTCATGATGGAGTCCTGTTTCAACGATTCGCCCCTTATCCAGCACCACGATCAAATCCGCATGTAATATGGTTGACAGCCGGTGCGCAATGACAAAAGTAGTGCGGTCCTTTACCAGCCGGTAGATGGCGTTCTGGATGAGTTGTTCCGTCTCCGTATCCACCGACGATGTGGCTTCGTCCAGGATGAGGATGCGTGGATTGGCAAGGATAGCACGGGCAATGGCAATGCGTTGTTTCTGCCCTCCGGAGAGCTTTACCCCGCGTTCTCCTATGATGGAGTCGTATCCATTCGGTAACGCTGCGATAAAATCATGCGCATTGGCAGCATGGGCGGCGTCTTTAATTTCTTTATCCAATGCGTCAGATCGGGCATAAGCGATATTTGTTCTGACGGTATCATTGAAGAGAAAAGGCTCCTGGAGTACCATGGCCATTTGCCTTCTGAGGGAATGGAGCTTGACGTCTTTGATGTTATATCCGTCAATGAGGAGTTCCCCTTTTGTAGGGTCGTAAAACCTGGGTAACAGTTTTGTGAGGGTGGTCTTACCGCTGCCGCTTGGACCAACAAGGGCAATCATCTGACCTGGTCGTGCGGTTATGTTGATATCGGTGAGGACTTCTATACCCTGGTTATACATGAAGTTGACATGCCTGAACTCCACAGTTCCATGTACTGGTGGTAACTCAATGGCATTGGGTGTATCCTTTAAATCGCTTGGGGTATCTAATATCTCAAAGACTCGCTCGGTTGAAGCGATGGCGCGTTGTACCTGGTTGTAAAAGCGGGTTAATCCTGTAATGGGGCCGTACATCATCTGCAGATAGGGGAAGAATATCACAAAGGTACCGGCGGAAAGTTGTCCTTGTAATACCTTATATCCACCTAAACAGATAACGACCACTGCCCCGATTTCGGTGATCAGGTCGACTACCGGCCGCAAGGTAGAAACCAGTTGCAATATCCGAACGTAAAGGCTATAGTTCTCGTAGTTCTTCTTCTGAAACCGTTCCGATTCTTCGGCTTCTTTTGCAAACCCCGCAATAACCTTAATACCTGAGATATTATCCTGAATCAGGGAATTAAGTTCTCCCGTCTTGTCCCTCAAAGAGCGAAATACTCTTCTGATCCTTTTGCCAAAGTTATAGGTGCAGAGTGAGATGAAAGGGCAAACTACCAATGCAATACAAGTGAGCTGCCAGTCGAGCTTCAAGCAGAAATAGAGTATCCAGCCAAACTTGAACATGTCGGTAATAAAGGTAATAATTGGGCCGACAATTGCCTGTTCGAGTGAATTGACGTCATTCATAAGACGGCTCATAATATCGCCGGTTTTGTTATTTTCAAAGTAGGTGAGCGGAAGCCGCTGAATGTGGTCATAGAGTTGATTCCGCAAATCATAAATGAGTTTTTGGCCCAATTCCGAGGTAAGGAAACCATGCGTGAGTGTAAGTCCGCCGTTTGCAGCATGCATGATAATAAAACTCACAGCGAGAAAAATCAGCGTGACGATGGTGGAGTTGTAGCTTTTAAACCAATGTGTGTGAATATAATGAGAGGCTGTTAATATAGGTTTTGAAAGTGGGATAGCGCTTTTTTGCTCGTGAGCATGAGTTTTGTTTGGGAGTATTTCTTCATGCAGTTCAGTTTGGGTACTTTTCAAATATTTATCAGCTATCTTGATTTCATCTACCGCAATGCCCAATATCTGTGTCGGTAAAACGGCAATATAAGCGCTGAGGGCTGAAAGGAGGAGGATGATTATGGACTTCCGCCAATACGGCTTGAGATAACCTAACAGTCTGATATACGTGCTTTTCGATGGGACATCTTTTTTCATATGTAATATTATAAGTAAAAAATATCTTTTTACAAACTTTAGATAGTATGTGTGTTGCAAGTTATCAATTATCCATTTGAATCTTGAACTCGTAACTTTGAATAATTCCGCTGATTTTTGTTTGACATGCGCTATGTCATACGATAGCATGCCAACAATTATAAGGAGAATAATAATGACTTATAATTTATTTGAGGAAGTTGTTTTGTTAAAAGATATATCTGAAAAAAGATTGAAGAAGGGTGATGTGGCGACAATTGTTGAGCATCATCCTGTTGCCAATGGTGAGGACGGATATACATTAGAAGTATTTAACGCACTGGGCGATACCATAGCCGTAATTACGGTGCCAGAGTCTGCTATCGCACCATTGACTAAGAAAGAGATTTTCAGTGTGCGGTCATTGGCGGTATAGGTGAAAAAATGTTTATAGTACTACCGTGTAAAAACTTCTTTTTTTAGCAAGTTTTTTACCTCCCCTTTATCCCCTCCTTGCGAAGGAGGGGGAAGAGGGGTGGTTTATTAGGTTGCGGCTTGCTGCACTATGGGATATTCCGAAAAGTAACTTTTAATCCACCTCGTTGTTTTATTCATACCTGAGCGCTTCAATCGGATTGAGTCTCGATGCCTTCCTTGCAGGGTAATAACCAAAAAAGATGCCGACTATATTCGAAAAGAGAAAGGCAACGGCAACGGACAGCGGGGATAGTAATGAAGGCCACTCTCCGTAATAAGAAATCATTTTTGACAGGACAACACCTAAGATTACTCCGACTACCCCGCCAATGGAGCTTAAAACCGTTGCTTCCGTCAGGAACTGGAAAAGGATATCCTTTTCCCTGGCGCCGACAGCCATCCGTATGCCGATCTCCCTTGTCCTTTCGGTGGTAGAGACCAGCATGATATTCATAATGCCAATGCCGCCCACAATCAGGGACACCGATGCAATGCTTCCGAGGAGGACGGTCATGGTATGGCTTGTTTCCATGATAGTTGAAGCAAACTCGACCTGGCTGATAACGGTAAAATCGTTTTCTTCGTTGGGCCTCAATCGGTGGCGTTGTCTCAACAGGGAGGTGATTTGTTCGATTGCCTCAAATCGCGCTTCTGCAGAGACCGAGGCGGCAAGGGCTACACCGATATACGTTACCCCCATAATCTTTCTCTGAACGGTTGTATAAGGCATAAGGACAACATCGTCCTGGTCTTGTCCGGTGGGGGATTCTCCTTTGGCGCTCAATACTCCGATGACCTTGAAGGGTACATTATTTACACGAATCCACTTGTCGATGGGATCTAACGTGCCAAATAAGTTGGTCACAACGGTTTGTCCCAGGACGCAAATCTTAGCCATAGTATTTATATCCTGTTGATTAATAAATCTCCCGGATTCCATTGGCCAGTTCCGAATAATAGGGTAGTCAGCTCCTACACCGGATACAGAAGTTGTCCAGTTCAAGTTGCCGTAAACAACCTGGGTGGTTGTTCTGACGCCCGGCGAAACATAACTGACGGCGCTGCATTCCTTTTCTATAGCAAAAGCATCTTCTGCCGTTAGGGTAATAGTGCCCGTCGTTCCTCTGGTTGCAGTGTGTGTTGTGCTTATGGGGATAATGATGAGGACGTTTGTACCCAGACTCTCAAGTTGTTTTTCGACCATGACCTTTGCGCCTTGCCCGATACTTACCATAGTAATTACAGCGCCTACGCCGATGACGATGCCGAGGATTGTCAGTGAGGAGCGCATTTTGTTCCTCAGAATTGCGCGTAAGGCTATTTTAAAAAGCGCTGGCATAGTCGAAAATTCTTTAGAAATCTAGAACACCACGAAATATAAAAACTGGTTTACCACAGAGACACTAAGGACACAGAGAAAAACAGGAAACAAGATACACGATGCAAGACTCGTAGGCTGGGTAAAACATAGCGCACCCAATAAAAATAATGATGATGGGTTTACTTTGATTCACCCATCCTATTTTTCTGAGGACAGGGGGATGTCTATGTCCCTCTCAAAAAATCCAGGAGTGGATTCAAGATGGAAATCACGTATGATGCGTTTAAGTATTTCTTTCTTCATTTGAGAGAAATTATATTAAATATTTTCCTTGATGCAAAGAAATAATGTCAAACTTTATGTTTTTTCTCCGTTTTCTTCGTGTCTTAGTGGTGTAAGAAGGTTGCAGAAGGCGGGTAGCTGCCGGACACCGGGGATTGGGAAGGTGTATCGCTCAATACCTCACCATCCTTGAGAACGACGACCCTGCGGGCATGTTTAGCTATATCACTTTCGTGGGTGACAAGCACAATAGTAATACCCATGTTATGGTTGAGGTCATTAAGGACGTTCATGACTTCTGTGCTGGTAATGCTGTCAAGGTTTCCTGTAGGTTCGTCGGCAAGGAGCAAGGTGGGATTGCTGACGATAGCCCGTGCAATAGCAACACGCTGCTGTTGTCCGCCCGATAATTGATTGGGATAATGCCTTTGAAATTCTTTGAGACCCAGAGTTGACATTATCTGATCGATCCTGTCTCTGTCTATTTTGGATAATTTCTTACTGTAAACAAGAGGAAGTTCAATATTTTCTAATACCGTGGTTCGACTTAACAGATTAAAACTCTGGAATATAAATCCCAGCTTTTTATTACGAATGTCGGCTAATTCATTTTTTGAAAATTCCGAAACGTCTACGCCTTCCAGATAGTATTTTCCTTTTGATGGTCTGTCGAGACATCCGAGGATATTCATTAAGGTGGACTTGCCTGAGCCTGATGCCCCCATGACGGCTACGAACTCTCCTTTTTTTATGGTCATGGAAATCCCGTTTAGAGCCGTAACCTGGACATCTCCCATCTGGTATATTTTATAAACTGTCTCCAACGACACTATGTCTTGCATGATTTAATAACGGCTTCTGCCCCAAGGGACTTTTTGTGTGGCTTTGATTGTTGATTTGGGAGCAATTTCGGCAATCACGGCATCCTGTCCTTCTTTTATATCCCCTTCCAAAATTTCGGTAAAATTATCATCGCCTATTCCCAGCTTTACAGCAACCTGCTTCGGTTGCCCACGGTCTAAAATCCAGATGTGCGAACTGCTTTTTTTGGCAAATTTCCTTTCGGTAAGGGCTTTTTTGTCCGCCTCGCTTTGTAACATTTCCGATGGGGTATAACGAAGCGCTGAATTTGGCACTCTCAAGGCGTGTTCGACTCTGGCTACTAAAATAGAAGTATTTGCCGTCATTCCTGGTTTGAGTTTAAGAGATGTGTTATCGACGTTAATTAACGTATTATACGTCACAACGTTTTGGAATATAACAGGTGACATGCGAATTTCGACAACCTTGCCCTCAAACACATCGTCTGGAAATGAATCTACGGTAAACTTTGCGTCCTGCCCCACCTTGACCATACCGATATCGGCTTCATCTACATTGGTGTTGACCTGCATGTGAACCAGGTCCTCGGCAATATGAAACAGGGTAGGGGTTTGAAAGCTGGATACTACCGTTTGTCCGACGTCGACGTCTCTGGAAATTACAATACCGTCTAACGGGGACACAATGACCGTATGTTTCAAGTCTGTTTTTGCAATCTCTAAGGCCGCTTTGGCTTGCAAAATCTGGGATTCTGCCAGTTTTTCGTCGGCCAAACCGGCTTCATATGTTGTTCGTGCCGCATCAAGGTCATTAATGGAGATTACTTTTTTGGCAAATAACTTCTTTGATCGAAGATAATTTTTCCTGTTATTTTTAGAATTCACCTTTGCTTTTTCAAAGGAGGCTATGGCAGTGGCAAGGGCGGCTTCCGCCTTTTTAACCTGATGTTCAAAAGGGACGGGATCAATTTGCGCTACGACTTGCCCCACCTTGACAACGGAGTTAAAATCAACATACAATTGCGAGATGAGACCTGTGACCTGACTCCCGATTAACACCGTTCTTACAGGGTTTATGGTGCCAGTCGCCGTAACGTATTTGCTGATGGCGCCCGTATCAATTTTTGCTGTTTTATATTGAATGGCGCTTTTGTTGCCAAGAGAATAAAATAATGTTACGATAATGGCGATAAGACACGGAATTCCGATAATGATGTATTTTCTCATATTTCGTTAGAATAATAAAATTTGCCATCGATGGCAATTATAATTTTAAAGTATGTCTTCGTGTAAATCACCTTGACGATTTTCTCCATAAATTGTATATTTTATGAAGTTGGTGATTAGAGATATTAATACACTTCTAATTTGTCCAGGGAGGAAGATATGAAAAATAAGGTATATATTTATGCATTGTCAGCGGCATTTTTGATTGGTGGGTGTGCGACTTATGAATCGAAACCTGTTCCTATAAGACCTGCTTCATCGTACACTTTGCAGGCGAGACCGCAGTATGTAACTGCTCCTGCACAACCACAGGCGATTCCGGCAGCGCCAGCAGGACAACCATTACCACCGTCTCCCCCAGGAGAAGGACAAGTACCGCCGCCACCGCCTCCTGGTCAAGCAGCGCCGTATCAACCCCCTCAATATGCAGGTGTAGGATTGTCTATCGGCGCTGATGTACTTTCAGATCCAGACCGCTGCAAGCAATATTTCGGTGTAGACCTCAATAGGGCAGGTGTGCTTCCGGTACTGCTTGTCTATACCAATGGTGGAAACCATGTTTATAACATCCAACGTGGGCAGGTATTTGCCGTAGATTACGATAACAATATGTGGCAGGCGCTGACAGCAGAACAAGCGACAGACAGGATCGCCGGGTCAGAGGTTGGACAGGATTTGCTGAGAGGCGCTGGAAAAGGGGCGTTGATAGGCGGCGCCGGTGGTGCGGCGTTAGGTGCTGCATTGGGTGCTGCTTTGGGAGACGCCGGGAAGGGCGCTATGATTGGCGCTGCTGCCGGTGGCATTGGAGGCGGCGCCTATGGTGCAGTGCACGAGAAGAGCAAGGTGGAAAAGGTGGTTAATCGGGATGTAATGTCCAAGGCGCTCCAGGATCAGCAGGTAGCGCCAGGTTACACGGTCAATGGTTTTATCTTCTTACCCAAGGGAAATTATCATCGTATAGAAATCAATGTGTTTGATACAACGGGACAACAATCTGTAAGATATACTGTTACCCCGCAAGGCTCATTCTGAAAGAGGAACTCAACCTGCGTAACATGGAAAGCAAGAAACAGCCAAGACGAAAAATAGCGAAGCCATTCTGTTACCAGTTTACGAAGGAAACGTTGGATAGATTCAAGGACATGCCTGCACGCGCGAAACTTGAATGGTTGGAAGAGGCAAACGAGTTTGTTAATAAGTTTGTCTCGCCAGCCAAAAGGAAATATTGGGAAAAGATAAAACTAGGGATAAATTAGATTTTCATTTGATCGAGTTTTATAAATACCATGTAGATAGGAGTCGTCTCCTGACAACGACCGGCAGTCATTATTGGTGCGTAAGACCAACAATCGCAAACTGGAGATGTCTCCTACCAAATTTGAAATTCCTTAACGTTTAATCACAACTCGACTACAAGCCCATCAAAGGCGAATTCGACTCCTGCCGGAAGTTTGCGGCTGTCCTCCTCATGTTCAATATCGTGACACATGTGGGTAAAATATGCCTTTTGCGGCCTTAATTGTTTAACGATGTGTAATGCCTGGTCGACACTGAAATGTTTTACGTGTGGAATGTAGCGGAGCGCCCCGAGCACAAGCACATCCAATCCTTTTAATCTTTTCAACGATTTTTCCGGGATTTCGCTGACATCGGTAACATAAGCAAATTTCTCAAACCTGTATCCAGTCACCTCTCCATCTCCGTGAATAGCCTCAACAGACTCGATTGACAGATTGCCTATTTTTAAATTGCCATTGATAGTATTCAGAGAAAACCGGGGTTTATAACCACCGGGGTCTGGTTCGTTATTAAATACATACGAAAAGACTTTACGTATGGTGTCGAGGGTCTCTGAAGTACCGTAGATAGGGATGTCCATGCGTTGTATCATGTTGAATCGGCGAAGGTCGTCCAATCCAAAGATATGATCTGCATGGGGATGGGTAATGAGTACAGCATCCAGTCTCGTTACGTTGTTCTTAATACATTGGAGTCTCAACTCCGGTGTGGCGTCTATGAGGATGTTGTAACCGTTTTTACTAACAAGAACAGAGGTGCGCATCCGTTTGTTTTTTGGGTTGTCAGAGGTACAAACCTTACAATTACAGGCGATCATAGGGACTCCGTGAGAAGTCCCTGTTCCCAGAAATGTTACCTTCATAAATTCCCTAACCCGAACGAGTCGGAAGAGCCAATGAATAGGAATTTACGATTTTAGATTTACGATTTGGGATTTAAAAAATTGTAAATCGTAATTCGTAAATCGTAAATTTTTACTAAAAGTGTCAAAGTATTTTTTGTAAGCGCTTACTATTATCCATGGTTTTTCCACTGTACTCTAATGAGCAAATTCTGTTAATATTATATGGGCAGCTTTATATGGATTTCAAGGATTCTTTTGGCTTTAGTTGGATAAAATGATACGAAAGTTTCTTTTTCCGTTGATGGTTTTTCTGTTTTTTGCATTTTCTGAAAAAGCAAATGCCGTACACTATAGTCTTTCCGAAGAACAAATCAGTCAGGCTATTGAGTACGGTGAAAATAATAAAGATACGGACTATTTTACATTCCTTGATGAATGGATGACCGTTGCAGACGATGGATATGAATGGGCGGCATTAAATACAAAATTCAGCATACTTGCCTATGAGGCAAAACAGGCGGCTTTGGAGTCCAGAAAATTAACACAGACAGAGATTATCCGGTTTCCCCTGGAAGTGGAAGATATTCTGTCATTTCATGTCATTTTGTACGGAAATTCTTCTGATTTTACAAAAGATTATCACGCTGTATTATTATATAAAAATAAATCTATCCAACCGATCATTGAACAAAATGATACGCATGCCAAGCCTGCCAATCTGGGGGTAAGAATATCTACGTCTTATCGTGCCATTTGTAAGTACGATTTCCCAAATTATTATGTGGAACCCGATGCAGAAGTCATCCTTGTGATTATCAGTCCGTTGAATAAAGAACGGATGTTTGTCTTTCACTTAAAGGAAATGAGATGAGGGTAGGATTCCTGCAAACATTTCCTGTCTTTGGCAAGAAGGGTGAAAACGTAGATAAGGCCATTTTACAGATGAATGACCTGGATGCCGATTTGATGGTGTTGCCTGAATTATTTAATACTGGTTATCAGTTTACCTCAAGAGAAGAGACAATCGCCCTGGCTGAAAAAGTCCCTGATGGGCAGACGACACAAGCATTGATAAATCTGGCAAAGAAAAAACACCTTTATCTTGTGGCCGGTCTGGCTGAACGGGAAAATGATTGTTGTTATAATTCAGCCGTGCTGGTAGGGCCGGATGGATTTATTGCCTGTTATAGGAAACTGCATCTGTTTTATCATGAGAAAAGTTGGTTTAAGCCGGGAAATGCCGAATTGGGGGTTTATGACATTGGGCATGCAAGGGTCGGTATGATGATTTGTTTCGATTGGTTCTTTCCGGAAGTTGCGAGATACCTGGCTTTAAAAGGAGCGGACATTGTCTGCCATCCCGCCAACCTTGTACTTCCTTATTGTCCGCAAGCAATGATTACGCGGTGTATCGAGAACAGGGTGTTTGCTGTTACCGCTAACCGTATTGGAATGGAGAAGCGTTCAGAAGAATCACTTACCTTTATTGGCACAAGCCAGGTTTTGGGAACGAAGGGTGAGATTTTATATCGCGCCTCTTCGGATCAGGAAGAATCAATAGTAATTGAGATTGATCCAGGCAATGCCCGCAATAAACACGTGACCGCTGTTAATCATGTATTTGATGACAGACGGATTATGTTTCTGTAAGACGCTGGAGTCTTTGACACGAAAATACCCCTCGCCCAGACCCTCTCCCACAAAAGGCGAGGGAACTTTCCCTCCCTCGACTTCGTTGTGAACTCAGTCGAACGATGGGAGGGATTAAGAGAGGGTGGTATATTTTCATGTTCTTTTGTGAGCATTTGGCTCATGGAGGTTTACGGTGAATATTCTCATTGAAATTGACTATCGGGAAAGAGACGGTGGAATTCTAGAGATATTGCGTAAAAGTAACATTATGGTAGAAGAAAAACGGTTGTTTATTGGAGATTATCTCATAAACAGACATATTGCGGTCGAACGAAAAACAACAAAGGACTTTGTTATATCAATTATTGATGGAAGATTATTTTCTCAGGCATCCCGATTAAAGCGATATGCCGGAGTTCCGTTAATGATAATAGAGGGTACAGATTTATTTTACACTGGTTATGAAATTGATCCGCAGGCAATTAAGGGGGCGATTGTTTCATTGTCAATTTCATGGCAGATTCCTTTGGTATTTTCAAAATCGCCTGACGGCTCTGCTGAAATATTGGCAATGGCTGGCATTCAGGATGTCAAATGCCGCGATGAAATATTAAAGAGGGCGGGCAGACGGCCACGGCGTTTACTGACAAGAAAGTTATTCATGCTTCAGGGATTGCCGGGGATAGGGCCAAGGATAGCCAAAAGGATGTTAGGGCGTTTTGGAAGCGTGGAGAAGGTAATTACGGCCAGTGAACATGAGCTTTCTTGCGTGGAGGGTATCGGCAGGAAAAAGGCTTCTATGATTCGTGAGGTCGTTACATAGGAGATATTTTAATTGCAAAAAAGCAGGTGGCAATGTATAAAAAGGCGTATACAGGGATAATTTTAATGTTCAGGAATTTCAAACTTTTTTGTTGTTCTGTTAACACACCCCTCTAATCCCCTTGATAGTATAGGATTGCATTTTATTTATGCGTGTTATACGATGTACGGCATAGAGAATCCCCTTTGTTTAGGGAGACTTAAACGGAATAATTTATTTATACTAAAATGGTGAATGACCTAGTTACTACAACGAAAAAGATTCTTGTTATTTCTCTAGGCGGCAAGGATACAGAATACGCCACTTTACGCGATTATTTTGTGCAGGAGGACTATGAGACGTCTTTCGTTTATAATGAGCGGGATTTATATGGATTGCTGGAGAACAAGAAATGCTTCGATGTAATTCTGCTGGATGTGGAGCGTGAATTCGACAAACAGATCGTCTCTATCCAGAGTTTAAAAAGGTATTGTCCCCACACCGTAGTAGTTCCTGTGACTAAAGAGGGTGATATGGACATTACATTAGAAATGAGGATGCTGAGCCAGGGTTTTTATGAGCGTATAACGAAACCCGTTCACTGTGAAAGTTTGAAGGGAATACTCAGAAGGGTATTTCAAAAGATTGACACAGACCGTATCTTAAAAAGACTGGAACAGGAACGAGAGATTGCCAAAAATATAAACCGATTAGTGCTTTCTTATCAGACGCACAAAGATTTTTGTAATGCGCTATGCCTTGAGCTCAGAAAAATCGTTGAGTTTGATTATTTTAGTATAATATCGAGGTTTGAATCGAGCGGTGAATACTATACCTATTTACTGGATTTAGAGCAAAATATACATAACTTTCAAATAAGCACGGAATTAACGACAAACCTGGAAAGATATTTTTATGAGGATGTGTCAAAATTTAGAAAGGCCGTTATTAAGAATGAATTGTATAAAGATAGAGATCGCGACGAGAAGCACGCGCTGGATAATGACAAGATAACCTCATACATGGTCTATCCGCTATTTATTGATAATGCCTTATCCGGTTGCATAAATATTTTAAGTAAGAGCGGCGCTCAGTATACGGAAACCCACCGTAATCTCATAGATCAGGTATCAGCGCAAATTACCGTTGCTCTGATGAATACCATGCTCCTGGACAGTCTTACCACATCACAAAAGAAATACAAGGACATGGTTGAAAATGCGCCTGAAATTATATTTAAGATGGACAGTCATGGAAAATTTTTGCATGTGAACAGGCTAGGACTGGATTTGCTTGGATATAGCGCAAAGGAAATGTCCAGGATGTACTTATTCGACCTCATTCCCAGCGAGAATGTTGCGGTTGTTAAAGAACAATACAACATGTTGATGAGCGCTCCGAAGGATAACCGCCTGGTTACGGCTTTGTTGACAAGGTACGGCAAAGTATTGGACGTGGAAATATTTTGTTCCGTACAATACGACACCTCTCATAGAAATTACATTGTAAGCGCATTCGTTCGTGATGTGACAGAACGGCGTGATTTGGAAAAAAAGGTGTCTGAATACCATGAGCGTTTGGAAAATTTATTAAGAGAAAATACGCTGAGATTGAGTGAAACCAAAAAAAAGATGTACCATCAGAAGAAATTCCTGGATGCCCTGATACAAAATACGAAGGTGTACGTAGTGACGATAAATTCAAAGGGGAAAGTAGTGTTTGTGAATCGTGCCATAGAGAACAGATTCGGATATGCGCTCAAAGAAGTTTTTGGAAAATCTGTAGTGGATGTTTTCATCCCCAGGGACAGAATGGCAGACTTACTGGATGATATTCAGATGCTCTTGAGTGGCGATAGGGGAGAACAGATTGAGTTGCCTTTTGCAACCCGGGATAATCATGTCCGTGATATTTTATGGAATGTAACCTATTTTAAAGATGAATATGATGCCGTTTCCAATATTAACCTGTTTGGTTATGATGTTACTGAACAAAATATATTGAGGGAACAACTCATACAGGCTGAAAAGATGAGTAGTTTGGGGACGATGATTTCCGGGGTTGCCCATGAACTGAATAATCCACTCTCGATTATTTTAAATTTTGGCGAACTCATGATGATGCGTGAAAAATTATCAAAGAGCGCATCGAATAGATTACAGCATATTATAGACGCATCCCAGCGCTGTGCCCGTATTGTCGAGAACCTCCTTAAATTTGCGACAAAGCGTAAGACCGTCAGGCGGGAACAATACATTTGTATCAATGAAGTTTTAAAAGAGGCTCTTGCATTAAAACTCCATGAACTGCGGGTTAATAATATCAAGGTAGAACAATTTCTTTCCCATAACTTGCCTATGACTATGGTCGATCGGGTACAGATTATGCAAGTCTTTATCAACCTTATTAATAATGCCTACGACGCTGTGAAAAATGCTCCTGAGAGAGGGATATTGACTCTTCGTACGTCCCGGAAGGAGGGGGAGATTGTTATTGAATTTGAGGATAACGGGCCGGGTATACAGGATCAGGAAAAGTTATTTACACCCTTTTATACCACGAAGGAGGTGGGAAAGGGTACAGGTCTGGGGTTGGCTGTAAGTTATGGGATCATAAAAGAACACGGTGGAACGATTATAGGTAATAACACTCAGAAAGGCGCAATTTTTACCGTCATGCTTCCTATTAAGGAACAAACGAATAAAGATATCAATTTACCTGTTGTTAAAAGGGAGTATAATTTTAAAGGTTTACATTTATTATTGGTGGAAGACGAGGTTAGCATTGCCGAGTCTTGCGCTGAATTGTTGACGACAAAAGGCTGTCAGGTAACATCAGCATCCAGTGCAAAAGATGCCACGATCGCTATCCAGAAAGATCATTTTGATATCGTTGTTATGGACTTGAGAATGCCGGGGGAAATGTCCGGAATCCAACTCTATGACTGGATGATGAGCCATATACCCGCCATGAAAGGTAAAATAATCTTGATGACAGGAGATACTTTGTCTACGGAGTGCAGTGCGTTTATTGAAATGAGCAAGGCGGATTTCATTTCTAAACCGTTTCATTTTAGTGATTTTCTTGAAAAAATAGACCGAATGGCAAAAGATACAGGAGCGCTTCAGGTGTGATATCCTGAACGTGCCTATAGAAGACAATCCTTCTGTGAAGTATTTCTCATTCCTCCCCCATGCCCCTTCCAGAGGGGGACATGGGGGAGGATGTCCTTTGTGCTTATTCTGAAAAATCAGTTCCCGGTGGTATACTTTCTTGTATTATTTCCAATAAGATTTGATTCTACGATTTGTTTAAATACATTGGTAATCGTGGGATCAAAATGAATACCAGAATATCTCAGGATGACATTCAGGGCATCTGTTTTAGATGCGCAGGGTTCATAAGTGTTTATTAATTCCGGCCGGCAGGTGCCTGTGGGATAGGTCAGATTATCAAACATATCAGCAATCCTGACGATACGCGCCGCAAGAGGAATAGCGCCATTTTTAATGCCGTCCGGGTATCCTGTTCCATCCCAATTCTCATGATGATGTAATGCAATATCCCGCGCCATCTGGAAAAAGGGTTTTTTACTCAAAAATTGTTCGCCATGAATGGTATGTGATTTCAAGACTTCCAATTCCGCCTGTGTTAAAAAGTCCGCCTTTTCTCTGATATACTGCGGAACGGCTACCAGGCCGATATCATGCAAGAGGCTGGAATATCGGATGGTATCTATAAAAACAGGATCAAGCCCCATATGTTTTGCAATAACCGTTGAATACTCACTGGTGCGTAAAAGGTGCATAACTAATCCTTCTTTTTCAAAGCCCCTGCATATTTTTATCAGCGTATAAATAGTTTCAAGATGAATTTCTTTTAAGGTATTGTTCATTGACTGTAATCGTTTACGCATGTCGTCAAAGAGGAGAACGAGTTTTCCCAATTCGTCTTTTCTGCTGGTTTTGACAGGATAATCAAAATCACCGCTGGAAATCTTTACGGCGGCATTTTTCAGTTTATAAATGGGTCTCAGCAGGCTTTTGGATATCATCCATGATATAAAGAAAAGCAGGATAACGACCACAATCGTTGTGAAGATGGCGTGCAGGGTAATCCGGTTTACAAAGTAAAAAAATGTAGACTGCGGCATGGTATAGATAAGCTTCCAGTCCTTTTGCTTTAAGGCGACACAAAAACCGTGATTAATTTCGGGGTTTACAAATAACCTGTGTTTAAAATAAATGCTTTCACGGCTATTTCTCAGGGTGTCGGCTACTTCCTGATAGTTGGTAGACCCAATTTCGGTAATACACTCTCCATAACTTTTTTTTGAGACAAGTTCTTTTTCGACGGCGGGAGGGAGAGGTATCCATGATTTAAAGAGAAGACTCCTGTCTGAAGCGTGGGCAATTCTAACTCCCTGTTTATCGGATAAGACACAAACTACCCCCTTGCCCAGACGGTCTTTTTCTTTTTCGATGAGCGAGTGAAGCCACTTTGCATCAGTGGCCAGTATTAATACTGCAATGACATTATCTTCCGCATCCTTTACAGGGGCGCTGCAGTAAATGTAAGACTTGTCGCCATCTATGGATGGCTCAGAAACATAAATGTTTCCCTTTAATGCTTCCTTAAATATATCTCTTTGGAAAAAATCGTATTTAAAGGCCGTTGAGGTTGAAAACCTTTCTTTTCCTCCCTTATCTAAAAGAATGATACCTTCATAATAAGGAGATAGTTTTTGTAATGTATTCAAACATTGGATAGCGCAATTCTTGATTTTTTGTTTGGAGACGCGATTCCCTTTAAGATAATCAATGAGGGTGTGATTATTCCTTATATTGCAGACAAGCGTTTTGTGAGACAATAAAAGATCGTCGATATTGCTGGCAACCCTTTCTGCATCACCTTTAATGGTATTTTTGTTGGCCTGTATAAGGATATCCTTGTCTTTCCAGTCATTATATGCAATCAGGCCCAGAATTGGTAATAATGTTACCAGTAAAAAGGTAAAGAAAATTTTTAGGAAAATACTAGTATAGCGTTTCATTAAAATCTAGACAATAATAAACGTATTTGTTATAATTCTTGCCAAAAACTTCGAAAGGAGAGATAGTGGCAAGAAAAACAAAGAGAAG
>Ga0233425_10006943_pt1 | contig 16248 bp, 13 predicted proteins | sample Watercolumn_Towu_2_FD_181712 | JGI IMG/M metagenome (GOLD analysis project Ga0233425, IMG submission 181712) | Freshwater microbial communities from Lake Towuti, South Sulawesi, Indonesia - Watercolumn_Towuti2014_140_MG | ecosystem: Environmental > Aquatic > Freshwater > Lake | place... | reverse complement strand
CAGGGAATACGAAGCTCTGTTGAGGATCTCAGGTGGGGATGCCAGGAAGCTCATCAACGCATTGGAGCTGGTGGCTGTGACTGAAAGCAGGGCCCGTCGGGAGGTCGTGATCACCAATGACCTGACCCTGGAAATCATTCAACAGAACCTGGCCCTGTATGATAAGGGAGGCGAGATGCATTATGATGTGATCTCCGCCTTTATAAAATCGATCCGGGGCAGTGATCCCAATGGGGCAGTTTATTGGCTCGCCCGGATGGTGGCTGCAGGGGAAGATCCTAAGTTCATCGCCCGGCGGATGACCATACTGGCTTCCGAAGATATCGGGAACGCCAACCCCAATGCTCTCCTGCTTGCCACTTCGTGTTTCCAGGCGGTGGACATGATCGGGTATCCCGAATGTGACCTTATCCTCTCCCAAACCGCGATCTATCTTGCCTGCAGTCCCAAAAGCAATGCCTCGTACCTGGCCATCCGCCAAGCCTCCGAAGCTTTCCGCGCCCAAGGTGACCTCGCGGTGCCTCTGCATCTCCGCAACGCTCCTACCCGCCTGATGAAGGAGATTGGATATGGAAAAGATTACCGGTATGCACACGATTTCAGTCGGAATTTCGTAGACCAGGAATTCCTTCCGGATGGCCTGAGCGGGACGAAGTTCTATGATCCCCAGAATAATTCCAGGGAGCAGGAACTGCGGCAACGGCTGAAAGAATTATGGAAGCAACGATATGGGTACTAGTTTGCATCCGATTTCTAACGGTCGCACCTTATGAAATGAACCATTATGAACCTACATGAGATCCCGAAAATCAGGTATGCCGACACCGGAAATTTTCTGTTGATCGCCGGCCCCTGCGTCATTGAAAATGATACAATGCCTCTGCAGATTGCCGAAAAGATCCAAAGAATGTGCGACACCTACCGGATTCCGTTTATTTTCAAAGCGTCCTATAAAAAAGCCAACCGTTCACGGGTAGATTCGTTTAGCGGCATAGGCGATGAGAAAGCCATGAAAGTATTACAGAAAACCGGAGAAACTTTAAGAATCCCCGTACTCACGGATGTGCATACAGAGCCGGAGGCTGATATCGCCGCGGAATTTGTCGACGTTCTGCAGATCCCTGCATTCCTGTGCCGTCAGACAGAATTACTGCTGGCTGCCGGTAATACCGGAAAGGCCGTCAACATCAAGAAAGGGCAGTTTCTGTCGGCCGGCTCGATGAAATTCGCTGTTGATAAGGTGTACCAGACAGGAAATGAACAGGTTTTTCTGACAGAACGCGGAACGACCTTCGGGTATCATGATCTGGTCGTGGACTTCCGTAACATTCCTGAGATGCAACAGTTCAACGTACCGGTCATCGTGGATGTCACCCATTCGCTGCAGGTGCCGAATCAGCCAAGCGGCATCAGCGGCGGAAGACCCGATCTCATCTCCACACTGGCTCGTGCAGCGATCGCTTCCGGCGCCGACGGGATCTTTCTGGAAACTCACCCCGATCCATCCCATGCGATGTCGGACGGAGCCAATATGCTCCGACTGGATTTGCTGGAAACAGTTCTGGAAACGCTGGTACGGATCCGGAAAGCTCTTTAGTCGATCACTACCTCCCGGATGCTGCCGGTTGCCGGGTGGAACCGGACCTTCCACTGATCCAGTGGCAGGTAAGCTACAATGCCTAACTGGCTGATCAGGCACTGGGTTTCATCCATTATTTCATTGCCCTGTTTGACAGTTACACGGGCCAGTTCCGGTATACGATAAGAAAATCCCCGGACTTTGCTCTCCTTCATTGCGCGGTTCAGACAGGAAGCGACCTGGTTGGTATTCCCCACGCGCTGTACCCTGATGGTCACAGCCCTGCCGCCGGTTTCATCAAGGTCCATGATACCCCGTGAAGGAAGGAATTTGAAGATAGGCACTTCCGTATTGATCTGGTTCGGCAGGGGGATATACTTGAAATGCACCGTATATACTTTATGCATACTAATGCCGGTGAACAGCTTCATGTATTCCTTCTCCAGCAGCTTTAACTGGGCATCCATGTATTCCAGGGTCTCCTGATTGTAACTGACCTCCTGGTAGCCGATCAACAAGTTAAACCTGCTATCCTTGATCCGGGAGATGAAGTCAGCCGCTTCTTTCGCCTTTTGCTCCGCTGTTTTTTCCACCATCGTCCGCTTCAGATATTGTTTCTCGAGGGTCATTGTATCGATGCTTACCTTCCGGATGATGGTGTCTACTTTCTCGAATACACTGATATCAGCATAATTTTTAAAGATTTCCGGGAAGACATCCCGTTCTGAAATGATTTCCTCCTGCTGACGTTCCATCTCCCGGTAAACCGTCTGGAACGTGTCTCTCTCCGCAGGGTAAGTTCCCAGGATCAGTCCTGATTCACTCAAACTGAGCAGGCCATCATTCTCGGTCTTCGAAAGGATCCCGCTCAGTTCAACAAAATAATACTGGTCCGGATCAGGTTCCGCGGAAGTCGAAATGGAAAACTTTTCCAACCGGTATTCCACTGTGTTGGCGGTTACGACATTTTGTAAACCCAGGTAACGCTGGGCATACTCCGCATAGGGCCCCTTGTAGTTCTCGATCCTGTCGATGGTCACTTCAATGTTGACCACGGTCCGGGGCAGTGCATAGAAAATCCCCTGCTGGGTTTGCGGAGTGGCTGAGGGATCAATGTGAACCACATTGATCTGGCTGATGGCAACAAGGGGAAAATAAAACAGTGGAATCCAAAGGATCCTATTCCCAAATACCCGATGTTTCATATGTAAGTTATTTTTGGTCAGGTTTCACCGCACGAAGAGCAACTCCCGGTATTTCGGCAGCGGCCAGAGCTCGTCATCAACCAGCATTTCCAACTTATCCACATGATACCTGATCCGCTCGAAAAAAGGAAATACCGTATTACAATACGTCAGCGCTTTCTCTTCCGGATCCGTGATCTTGTTAGCCACTTTCCGGGCTTCAATCATATCATGAACAAACGTTTTTATCTTATCAATATGCTCCGAGATCTCGGTGATGGTCTCCATCTGGTTGTGGGATAATTTCCCGTAGGTCTGGTAATCCAGCACCTGCTTCAGGCCTTTCACATTCTCGACGAGGGTATTTTGGTATCTGATGGCAATCGGGATGATATGGTTGGTCGAGAGGTCGCCGAGCACCCGTGATTCGATCTGGATCTTCTTGGTATAATGCTCCAGACGTATCTCGTATCTTGCTTCAAGTTCCCTTTTCGAAAGCACCTGGTTATCGGCAAACAGTTTCACGGTTTTACGGGAGATCATCGATCGGACGGCTTCGGGCGTCGATTTTAAGTTCGACAATCCCCTCCGGGACGCCTCGGTGATCCATTCCTCGCTGTAGTTATTTCCTTCAAAACGGATATTTTTCGACTCGATAATATACCGTTTCAGAACCTGAAAGATTGCATCATCTTTACGGATCTTTTTTTCAATCAGCTGGTCCACCTCTCTCTTGAACTTCTTCAATTGGTCGGCGACAATCAGGTTAAGCGCTATCATTGCCGGGGCACATGTCTGCGAGGAACCTACGGCCCGGAACTCAAACTTATTCCCGGTAAATGCAAAGGGGGAAGTACGGTTCCGGTCGGTATTATCAAGTAATATCTCCGGGATTTTGGGGAAGTTCTTCAGCAAACCCGTATCCCCTTCCGTATTAATCCTGATCTTTTTATCGCTTTTTTCAATGATATTGAGCAACTGTGTCAGCTGCGCGCCGATAAAGACGGAAATGATCCCCGGGGGAGCTTCGTTAGCTCCCAGCCGATGGTCGTTGCCGGGTGAAGCCACAATGGCACGAAGCAGGTCGGCATGTTCATGAACAGCTTTAACGGTGTTCACCAGAAAGGTCAGAAACCGGAGGTTGGTTTTCGGGGTGATTCCCGGCGACAGAAGGTTTTCCCGTGTGTTGGTCATCAGCGACCAGTTATTGTGCTTCCCCGATCCGTTGACACCGGCATAGGGTTTCTCATGCAGTAGTAGAGTGAAATCGTGCCGTTTTGCCACTTTATCGAGCAGGTGCATAAGTAACTGGTTATGATCGACCGAAAGATTGGCTTCCTCATAGACCGGGGCGCACTCAAACTGGTTTGGTGCAACTTCATTGTGCCGGGTTTTGACCGGAATCCCAAGCTGGTGTGCTTCCAGTTCAAATTCCTGCATAAACGCCATGACCCGTTGTGGAATGGTCCCGAAATAATGGTCTTCAAGTTGCTGATCCTTGGCCGACGAATGCCCGAACAATGTCCTGCCAGTCAGCACAAGGTCGGGCCGCGAATGATAGAGGGCGATATCCACGAGGAAGTACTCCTGTTCCCAGCCAAGTGTAGCAAATACCTTTGTAATATCCTTGTCGAAGTACTGGCAAACATCCACTGCTGCGTGGTCAACAGCATATAAAGCTTTCAGTAACGGTGTTTTATAATCGAGGGCTTCTCCCGTGTACGACACAAAAACGGTGGGGATACACAAGGTCCGGTCCATGATAAATGCAGGGGATGTTGGATCCCATGCAGTATACCCGCGTGCTTCAAATGTGCTCCGTATCCCGCCGCTTGGAAAACTGGAAGCATCCGGCTCCTGTTGTGTCAGCTCAATCCCTCTGAACTTTTCAATCCCATGTCCGCCTTCCACCGGATCGATGAAGGCATCATGCTTTTCAGCCGTTGCACCGGTCAGGGGAAGGAACCAGTGAGTGTAATGTGTGGCTCCCTTTGCTATGGCCCAGGCCTTCATCCCGGCAGCAACCTGATCGGCAATCCTGCGGTCGATCTTGATGCCTCTCTCAATGGCATTCATGACCTGCTGATATGCTTCCTCGGTGAGGTATTCACGCATGGCCGTCCGGTTGAATGTCAGGATCCCGAAGTATTCCGATGCTTTTCCTTCAGGGAAAGAGACCGATTTCTGTGCCCTGCACATCGCTGCCTGTAAAGCAATGAAACGTATATTATCCATGGGTGATCAAGGGTTTGACCGGTTCTTTATTCTGCCTGCCGGATGATAACATAAATAAGCCTGCAAATGTAATTAATCCATTTAAAATTAGCAGTTCAAACCCGAATTTATAGCCGAAAAATATCTCTTCCGACCAGGAGCTTAAAATGTAGCAGACCAGAGGGGAGAGTACCGCGATAAGGGGAACCCACCTGTCCATGGTCTTTCTCCGTGTGAACAACCCAAACGAGTACATCCCCAGCAAAGGGCCGTATGTGTATCCCGCCACCGTGAAGAGTTTCTCAATGACTGCCCGGTCATTGATCTCCCGGAACAGGATGATGATCCCTAAAAGGATCACGGCAAAAACACCATGTACAATATACCTGATCTGTTCCTTTTGTTTCTCCGAAAGTGTGTTTCGTTTCTGCAATCCCAGGAAATCGATACTGAAAGAAGTGGTCAGGGATGTCAAAGCCCCGTCGGCACTCGGGTATGCGGCAGATATCAGCCCTATCAGGAATACTATGCCGGCAAGAGGTCCCAGATGGCGGAGAGCAATGACCGGGAACAGGTCGTCGGACCTTGTGGGAAGTTCGATATGCCCTGATGCAGCGAATAGATACAGCGATGCGCCCAGAAAAAGGAACAAGAAATTCACGATCAGGAGCACAAATGAAAAGGAGAACATGTTCTTCTGAGCATCTTTCAATGACCGGCAGCTCAGGTTCTTCTGCATCATTTCCTGGTCCAGTCCCGTCATAACGATCGCAATGAATGCGCCGCTCAGAATCCCTTTCAGGAAGAACCGCTTGTCGTTCCACTCCGGAAAGAATATCCGGGAAGCCTTACTCTGCACAACTTCTGAGAAAAGCCCTTCCATGGAAAGCCCCAGCTTGCTCATGATAAGGAAAATCGACATAATTAGTGCGCCCAGCATGAATGTAGTCTGCACCGTATCGGTCCAGATGATGGTTTTTATTCCTCCCTTAAAGGTGTACAGAAGAATCAGAATGATGAAGATGGAAGTGGTGATGACAAATGGAATATTCCAGGCATCAAATACGAACACCTGAAGGACATTAACGACCAGAAACATCCGGAAGGATGCGCCGATCAGCCTTGACAGGATAAAATAAAAGGCCCCGGTCTTGTATGACCAGAATCCGAAACGGGCTTCCAGGTAAGTGTAAATGGAGGTAAGGTTCATGCGGTAATAAAGGGGCAGCAGGATGAGAGCGATTGCTGCATAACCAGCCAGGTACCCGATTACAACGGTCAGGTACGAGAACTGGGTTTCACCAACCCATCCTGGCACCGACATGAATGTCACTCCCGAAAGAGAAGCCCCTATCATGCCATATGAAACCACAATCCAGGGTGATTCCTTGTTCCCGATGAAAAAGGCACGGTTTGTGGCACGGCGGGCTGTCAGCCATGTAACGACAAAAAGCAGGACCGTATAGGCAAGAAAGATGGTCAGGATAAATCCGGGAGTCATAATGCGGACAATGGCGGAACCGGTGAATGGAGGGGATCCGGAGAGGCAGACCGGATCCCGGAAAGGTAGTCGGCAAAAGCCCTGAGATCGGGAAACGCAAGGTCGGTCAGTTTATACCCTTTGCGCAGGTCTTCGAGTGGTGCGGAAATCAGGGCTGTGATCATGCCCAACCGCTTGCCGAACAGCATATCGGAGAGCGAATCCCCTGCCATGACGGATCGCCTGAAGGAGATACCCGGATGGTCTTTGCGGGCTTTCAGCGCCATCCCAACATTGGGTTTCCGCATTACCGAACCTTCCGACTCCAGGTGCGGTGAAAAATAGACGGCATCGATCCGCCCGCCAGCGTTCACCACCCGGTGAATCATCTTATCATGGATCTGGTCAAGCTCCTGTACCGACATCAGGTTCTTCCCGACTCCCTGCTGGTTACTGACCACTATGATCCTGCCGAATATCCCGGCACAAGCTTTCAGGGCAGGCAGTACTCCCGGCAAAAATTCGAACTGACCCCAGTCTTTGACATAATCCCCGGCGATCCTCCTGTTGATCACCCCGTCGCGGTCAAGAAACAGGGTCCACCTGTTATCAATGGTCAAATTGCGTGAATTCATATTGCGCACGTTGGTAATCTTCCGGTATTCCGATGTCGAGGAAATACCCTTTGGAAGGAAATCCAAATATCCGGGAATCCTTTGTCTTGAGGGCAAAGCAATCCCTCTCTATGGAAAACTTTCCACGGAACTTTGGATTCAGAAGAAACTGTTTCTCCACGAGGTATATGCCGCCATTGATATACCCTCCGGATCCTGTTGCTTCTTTCTCCGAAAAAACTGTGATCCGGTTATTTCTTCCGGCCGTCACTCTGCCATACCGATGCGTATCCTGCGCCTGCCGGAGAGCAATCGTAACGTCGGCCTCTGTTTTCATATGCTGTTCCAACAATCCACGCAGATCCGTAAGGAAAAGACTGTCTCCGTTCATCGCGAATGCCCGGGCATCGTTCACTTTCCACATGGCCAGCCTGATTCCGCCTCCGGTTCCCAACGGCTCCTCTTCCACGGAATACCGGATCCGGATTCCCCGGTAGCCGGAGCCAAAATGGTTCATGAGGGCGTCACGCAGATGCCCTACCGAAAGGATCACATCCGTAATCCCCTGTTCCTGTAAATAATCCAGTAAATATTCCAGAAAGGGTCGCCCCTTCACCGGCGCCATGGCCTTCGGCAGATCGCTGACAATCCGCTGCAACCGGGTACCGAATCCTCCGGCCAGGATGATGGCCTCCGGTAACTTCATTTCTGCTGGTCTCCTTTAGGGAATAGGGCAGCCTCGACCAGCTCGCAGATAATGTGCCCGATCATGATATGAGCTTCCTGAATACGAGGGGTATCGGCCGAAGGCACATTCAGCAAGTAATCGCAGTGCTCCTTCATCCTGCCTCCTGATTCGCCGGTCATCCCGACCGTGATCATTCCCAGGTCATTTGCGGTTGTCAATGCCCGGAGGATATTCGGGGAATTCCCGGAGGTAGAGATCCCGATCAGGATATCTCCTTCCTTGCCTACTCCCCTGATCATCCGTGAATAAACCTCTTCGAAGGAATAGTCGTTGGCAACGGCCGTCAGGTAGGAGGTGTTTGCATGGAGGGCTTCGGAGGGAAGCGGCGGGCGATCATAATAGAACCTGCCCGAGAATTCGGCAGCCAGGTGCTGGGCATCTGCTGCGCTGCCGCCATTGCCGCAGAACAAGACCTTATTACCGTTGCTGAAGGCTTCAGTGCAGTTGCTTGCAACCGTATGAATCCGATCCATCAGCGAAATGTCGGACAGGATCTTCTTTTTTACGTCGATACTCTGTTGGATCGATTCAGCGATCCGCATATCAGAATAATTGCTCATAAATATTCCTGTATGATTTCATCCCGTTTTTTGCGGTTCAGATGACGGGAAATATCCTCTGGTTCGTCGGCCGGATACCCCAGCGGCAGGTAAGCAATCGGCTCCAGGTGTGAAGGTAAATCCAGGATTTCCCTGCACCTGACCGCATCGAAGTTGCAGATCCAGCAGGTGCCCAGTCCCTGCTCTGCCGCGGCCAGTGTAACATGGTCCACCAGGATTGACACATCGATATCGGTATGATCTTTTCCATCGGATCGCTTCCATCCCTGCCGGTGGTCTCCGCAGAAGACCAGTATCACAGGCGCCATGCGAAACCACTGACGGTCATATGTTGCATGGATCCGGGCTTGCAACTGCCGGTCGCGGATCACAAAGATCCGCCAGGGCTGGTAATTGGCAGCGGAAGGAGCCATCCGGCCGCATTCGAGAATGTATGCCAGTTTATCCTCTTCCACAGGTTTCGGGGAATATTTCCGTACCGAATACCGTTTTTTCGCCAGTTCCAGGAAATTGGTTATATCGCCCATGTGGTTAATCCCTTGTTGGTAAATTCATAGCGTTTGGTTTGTCCTCCGAACTGCCGTAATGCGGCGATCACATCGGAGCGGGTATTTCCAGGGCAATAAAAGAACATAAATCCGCCGCCGCCGGCTCCTGAAACTTTTCCTCCCAGGGATCCATTCCTGATGGCTGTGTCATAGATCTCATCCAGACGAGGGTTTGTGATCCCGCGGGCCATCTTTTTCTTGAACTTCCAGCCGAAATCAAGTATTTCACCGATCCGGTCGAGATCACCTTTCAACATAGCTTCTTTCATCATCACCGCCTGCTCTCTTAAACGATGCATGGCTTCAAGCGACTGTTCATTCCCCTCCACCACGTTTTTCTGCTGTTCCTCGATGATCGTGCCGGAAAGCCGGCTGGTCTCAGTATGATACAAGACCAGGTTGTGTGCCAGTTCATCCAGGTATTTATCCCGGATGCGGAGCGGGTTCACGATCACTTTATCATCCCTGAAGAACTCCATGAAATTGACTCCCCCGAAAGTTGCCGCGTACTGGTCCTGTTTTCCGCCGGCCATCTGCAGATCAATGCGTTCAATTTCATAAGCCAGATGGGCCAGATCATACTCTCCCAGTGGTAGGTTCAGCCATTCTGAGAATGCTCCGAGGATGGAAACAACCAGAGTGGAGGAGGTCCCCAGCCCGGAGCCAGGAGGTGCATCCACGTACGTCGACAGCTCGAACGAGAGCGGTTTGCGGGTATAATCCCTGACAATCCGGTTATAAATCCCCTTGATCAGGTCATGGTCTCCGTCAACGGGTAACTGCTCAGTTTCCGGATATTCCCGTGTCATTGATTTATCCAGGAGACGGAACACGATCCTGCCGTCATCACGCGGCCGTATTGTTGCCCATGCAAACATCGTGATGGTGGCATTCAGGATGGTGCCCCCGTAAAGATCAGAATACGGTGCCACATCGGTCCCTCCGCCTGCCAGGCCCAATCTTAACGGCGCTCTGCTTCGGAAAAGCATAAAAGTCACTGGTTAATTATAGCAATAGGTTATTTTTCTTCCGGAAAGGGATTCTCCATATTCATTAACAACGTTTCAATGGCTTCGATCATATTTTTCCAGCTATATTTTTCTTTCTCCCTGGCCACTCCGGCGATGAACACATGTTCTCTTTCTTCCCGGTAAAATCTTGTGATCGCTTCCGCGATTGCAGCGGGATCCGGATCTACCACGAAACCGGCACAGCCATCGGCTACAAATTCAGCCAGCCCGCCTACATTTGTGATGATCATCGGTTTTTCAAAGTGATACGCAATCTGTGTAACACCGCTCTGTGTGGCAGTCTTGTACGGCTGAACCACCACATCTGCCGCGCTGAAGTAATTGACCACCCTGTTGTCGGGGATAAATTCGTTGCTCAGGACGACGGAGTCCTGCAAGCAATACCTGCGGATCAGGTCCAGATAGGGTTTTGAATCGCAGTAGAATTCCCCGGCGACCAGCAGTTTCAGGTTCATCTCACGGATTTTCGGTTCGGCAAATGCATGGATGAGGAGGTCCAGCCCTTTATAATCCCGTATAAAGCCAAAAAAAAGTACCCAGTTGCTTTGTTTATCAAGGCCGAGCACCTGTCTGGCCACCTGTTTCGGGATCAGAGGGCCATAGTGGTCATACAGTGGATGCGGACAGAATGCCCGTGGTTTCTTCCGGTCGAACAGAGCCAGGTCCTGCAACACGGATCGCGACATGGCGATGAATCCATGTACCGAGCGGGCAAAATAACCTGTAAGCAACCGGTCGCCAGGGTGTTGTTCATGCGGGATCAGGTTATCGAGGATACTGATGGCCCTGGAATGTTTGTTAGTGCGGATGATCCTGCAGATGGTTCCCAGGCACGGAGCCATGAACGGCATCCAGTATTTGACAATCACCAGGTCGGGCCGGAGATTCCTGATCCTCCACCCCATTCTGATCCAGTTGAACGGATTTACGGAATTAATCACGGTACGTATATCCAGATCCTCAGGTGCCGGTTCTGACGAATATTGGGTTTTACCCGGAAACAGGATGGAAGGGTATTGCAGGCGGAATGAGAAAATGGTCACTGATTCGGCATGGTGCCGGAATTCCCTTGCAAGGCGCTCGTTATAAGCAGCCAGCCCACCCCTTAGCGGATGGGCCGAACCGATGATCACCACTTTTCGCATCGGGATTTTCACCCAGGTTGTTCTGAGTTCAGAGGTTAAGCTTTTGTTCCACCAGATAAGTATTCCGGTCGGCAGAGTTCCGGGAGATCATCTCCCCGAGGAACCCGGCAACGAAAAGCTGTGTCCCCAAAATCATTGCAAGGAGTCCGAAATAAAACAGAGGCCGTTCAGTCATATTATACCCCGAAAAGAAGAACCTCTCGTAGGCCAGGTAACCTGCAATCGCAAAGCCTGCAAGGAAGATCAACGTTCCCCACAACCCGAAAAAGTGCATAGGCCGTTTGCCGAACCTGGAGGTGAAGGAGATCGTCACCAGGTCGAGGTAACCTTTCAGAAAACGATCGGGCCCGTATTTTGTTTTTCCGTATTTACGTTTCTGATGCTGCACAACCTTCTCCCCTATCCGTCTGAATCCGCCCCACCTGGCTATTACCGGGATGTACCTGTGCATCTCTCCCCACACCTCGATGCTTTTTACTACATTGCTCCGGTATGCCTTAAGCCCGCAATTGAAATCATGAAGAGGGATCCCCGACATCCTTCGTGTAGTCCAGTTAAAGAACCGGGTGGGTATAGTTTTTGAAATCGGATCACGCCGCTTTTTCTTCCATCCCGAAACCAGGTCAAAATGTTCTTCAGTGATCATCCGGTATAATTCCGGTATCTCTTCCGGGCTATCCTGTAAATCCGCATCCATAGTGATGACCACCCGTCCGGCAGCTGCCGCAAAACCGATGTTCAGTGCCGCTGCCTTCCCGTAATTCCGGCGAAACCTGATCCCTTTTACGGCCGGGTCTGTTCCGGTCAGAGAACGAATCACTTCCCAGGAATGGTCGGAGCTTCCGTCGTCCACGAAAATGATCTCGTAGGAATACCCGTTATCCTTCATTATCCGGGTTATCCAACCCGTAAGTTCCGACAGGGATTCCTCCTCATTCAACAGGGGAATGACCAGTGAAATATCCATCCGGTAATGGCTTAGGTGACCGGCGTTGCTGATTTATCCTCTTTTTTCACGAAGAGGGAGGTGATCAGGCATACGACCGCCCCGATGAGCAATTGCGAAATAAATCCCCAGATGCTGATCATCACCGGAGAGCTGAAGCGCCGGGCAATTTCCATCGCCTGGTCTACCTGCTCCTCTGTCATTTGCGGGCTGGAGTCAATGGTGCTTTGCCTTTGCATCTCCATAATCTCATCGATGGCGCCCGGGGCGATGAACTGGAAAAAAATGAAATTATAGATCAGCAGGAAAATACCGGAGAAAAGAACAATCATGAAGCCCGCGGAGAAGGCTTTGCCGTATGCGATGTAACCGCCGAGCACTTTGTTCCTGTACTCGAACTGACCCCAGATGACACCGGCGACTATGAAGAGATAAGTGATCCATGTGACGCTCTTATTCAAATGCAGGTCGAGGATATACAACACCAGGCTGACAATGATCACAACCACCGCAGTGATTGCTCCATAAGTGATGCCATGCATGGCAACCGATTTCTTTTTTTCTTCCATGGTAATGATGTTTAGGATTCCTTATCAGCAAACATACGAAAAAAGTCGGTTGTCGTTCCGTGCGGCCTGGTTTTTTTCTACCTTTGCAGCGGGTAAGCCTTATACGACCAGCTCCCGTCCAACTCCCCCAGGTTCGGAAGGAAGCAAGGGTAAGATGGTTGAGCGGTGCGATATAATGGACTTACCCATTCTTATGCTTGTCAGGGTACACCCGGAAAATCCCGGTGAGAGACAGTTAAAGATCATCCTGGAATGCCTGCAGAACGGCGGGGTCATTATCTATCCCACCGACACGGTTTATGCCCTTGGATGCGATATCCGGCAGGTCAGGGCCATCGAGCGGGTGGCAAGAATCAAGGGAGTGAAGATGGAAAAAGCGAATTTCTCCCTGATATGCAGTTCATTAAGTCATCTCTCCGATTATTCACGCCCCATCAGTAACCATCTGTATAAGATCATGCGGAAAGTTCTCCCGGGGCCTTACACTTTCATTCTGAACGCAAGCAATAACGTGCCCAGGATCTTCCAGAGTAAAAAGAAAACAGTAGGCATCCGTAATCCGGATCATAAAGTACCCCTGCGGATAGTTGAGCTTCTTGGCAATCCGCTTCTGACCACCTCGGTTCACCAGGCTGATGATTTCCTGGAATACCCGACAGATCCGGAAGAGATACACGAAAAATTCAAACAAACGGTGGATATTGTGATCGATTCAGGTCCGGGCGGAATCATTCCATCCACCGTCGTGGATTGTACCGGGGATGAACCCCTGATACTCCGGCAAGGCCTGGGTGATCCTCAGCTTCTGTTCTGACAGGGAGCGCTGCTATTTTGAAGTTCGGATAACATGACGTACCTTTGCACGCTCATTTAAGGGCCGACTCCGTAGCTCAGCAGGTAGAGCATAGCCCTTTTAAGGCTGGGGTCCTGGGTTCGAGTCCCAGCGGGGTCACTAAGTAAAGGACGAAGGAAGAAATACGAAGTCAGAACAAGAAAGTGCTACTTCAGTATCGCCAGTTTTTCCACACGGATTTTCTTCTCTGTATTCACCACAACCTGGTATAATCCCGGTGAAGGTTCCCGCAAATCAATCTGAATCTCTTTCCCACCGGCCCATTCTTCTCTGTGAATGACAATTCCCTGCAGGTTAACAATAGCAACATCAGCAGTTTCAGATCCCAGACCTCCCCGGACAATCCGGAATGATCCCCGGTTCGGATTCGGAATGATCCGGAAAGCATTGTCGTCCTGCTCATCCAGTCCGATCCCTGATTTCGCTTGTGAAACCGTAACCTGCTGAGAAGAAACCACCGGCGCCGACACGGTGATATTTGCCACACGCGGCTGGTCCAGCAGATTCATTGAATACTCTGCCGTGATGACTCCGTCACCGCTGCCCGACGGTGTAACCAAACACCAGGAAGCGTCACTTTCCACAGTCCATTCGGTGTTCGAGGTCACGGTAAAGAAAGTGTTTCCTGCCTGGGCCGGAACATCCCTGTTGGGAGGAACGACAACCAGCACCGGTGCCTTTCCCGACTGGGTCACCGTAACCGACTGGGAAGGAGCACCATTTGCCGATACCGTAATGCCTGCCGTCCGGGAGGTGATTGCCGGGTTATCTGCCACCCATGCGAACACAGTGTCATTGCCAGAGCCTGATGGGGTTACAGAACACCAGGTCGCATCACTGAACACTGTCCATCCGGTATTGGACATCACATAAAACTCTGTGACACCGGGAGGATCGGGCATATCTCTGTGGGGAGGGTTCACTGCCAGGGTCACAGGAACGCCGGTTTGTGTAACGGTCACCGTCTGGGAAGCCGTTCCGGTGGCAGAAACTGTTATGGACGCGGTTCTCGTTTCGAGTCCGGGATTCTCCTCTGCAACCACAAAGATGGTATCATTATTCTCCCCGGATGGCGTCACAGAGCACCAGAGAGCATCGCACGTCACATTCCATGTTGTGTTGGAAGCAACATAGAACTCGGTATTTCCTTCCGGATACGGAATGGTTTGATTAGGGGGAGAAACGGCTAAAACAGGCAGGGATCCAGTGTTAAAGGAAAGAGTGTTTCCGGTGGATGTTCCCGTGGAGTTGGTAGCAATAATCCGGAAGTAATAGTGTTCTTCAGGCTGCAGATCCAGGATATCGGTGCCGACATCGACCGGATTCGATCCCGAACCTGCCGATACCGGCTCTGTTGAATCGGTCAAAGCCATAAAATTGGTTCCATACCGGAAATAGTAATCGGTGGCATTCCCGAGGGGATTCACAGTCCCGTTCAGGGTGGCAGATGTCCAGGTGATGTTGGTGGCAGGCAGGGTAACGACCTCCGGGCCGGTGATGAACTGAAAAGAAGCGATCCGGGTTCTCCTGCTGTTGCCGGAACCCACATATTGATTAGTGTACCAGAACGTTTCATCATCGGTTGGATCGATGGACATCAGGGAATAATCACCCCACCGGTTATAACTTGACTGGGAGTTCGCGCCCTCGTATATCGTGTCTTCCCCGATATCGAGGATCCCTGTCCCGAGGGCGTACTCGCCCGGAGACTGCCCGCAGTAACGGATGCCCGGATACACAGTGGAGCTTGACACCGAATACCCAAGAGCGATCTTGTCATTCCCGTTCAGCATGATGCTTCCCATCCAGCGGCTGTGAGCATCGGGAGCGTAAGTCGCCTGCTGCCTCAGGGTCCAATCCCCGGAGGTCTTCCGGAGCTCGTACCACCGGATCCCGGCAAGCCCGGCTCCGTTCACATTCACTGTATGACAACATACCAGGGTCTGGTAAGAACCAAAATTCCGGTACTGGGGGACATTCATGACAACCTGCGGGATGGCATCCAGCTTTTGCCCGGTTCCCGGCTGAACAATGTTGTTCCAGGTAGGCCCGAAATTAGCGTTGAAAGGAAGGACATCGATTTGCTGTGTCCGGATAAAGGTAGCGGTAGAGGGGCTGGTCCAGTCAACATCCAGTTCATAGATCCACAGCTGGTCGGAGCCGCCACCCAGCGCATCATCATTGAATGCAATATAAATGCCTGGAGAGCCGGGAGGCGCAAAGGTCCCGTCATTGTCCACGGGAGGCACACACATAAAACCGTCGGAGGAAGCGGGCCTCCAGGGATTGTTGAAAGCCACCATTTGTGCTGTCCCGCCCACCAGCATCGGCGCGCGCTCCATCACATAGATGTCGTTGCCCGAGTTATTGTTCACGCCCACGTAGTAGCCATTCTGCCAGATCCCGTATTTCGGATAATCAGGCATATTATCCACCTGGAACGAATATTGATGCCAGGAGCCGGTCGGATCACTGGTCTGAGAAACTGCCATCAGCAGGTAATTCGGTCCCGACAACGGAATGGAAAACTCAGTCACCAGCCAGCGGTCGGCTTCCTCATCATACAGGACGATCGGATCGCCGTCGTTCCTGTTTGCCCCCGGAACGCTTCCGAACAGGAGGTTAATCGCGGTGGGCCCGGCGACCAGTGATCCTGATTTATCGTATATAGCATACACGCAATTGACCGTCTGCATATAGTGATTTGGCCCAACCACTCCGTTATCATCCGGTGGGAAGTAGGGAGAGGTCTGGCCGTCGAAATTCAGGATCGGAGA
>Ga0233425_10006942_pt1 | contig 16250 bp, 17 predicted proteins | sample Watercolumn_Towu_2_FD_181712 | JGI IMG/M metagenome (GOLD analysis project Ga0233425, IMG submission 181712) | Freshwater microbial communities from Lake Towuti, South Sulawesi, Indonesia - Watercolumn_Towuti2014_140_MG | ecosystem: Environmental > Aquatic > Freshwater > Lake | place... | reverse complement strand
AGGGCAAAAAGTGACTTGGACGGGGCGCGGCGAGCGCACCCTTGCAAGTCAAGCCAGCTAGGTCTCCGCCATAGCCGAAAAAACCTTCACCTCCCTCTCAATCCTCTCCGCCAGGCGGTCGGTGGCCGTATCCAGGTCATAATCGGCCTGGAGGCCCAGCCAGAATCCTGGAGTTGTACCGAAGTAGCGGCTCACCCTGAGGGCCGTGTTCGCAGTGACGCTCCTTTTGCCGTGCACGATCTCATTGATGCGCCGGGGGGAGACGACCAGATCCCGGCCCAGCCTGGTCTGGCTGAGGCCCAAGGGCTTCATGAATTCTTCCAGCAATATTTCCCCGGGATGAACCGGAGGCAATTTTTTCATACCACCACCCTCATCCCATCCTCAGCCTTAATAATCTCCCCGGAAAACTCCGCCGCGGCCAAAGCCGCCACGTCCACCTCGTCGCACGGCGGATAAAAGTGGCTCAGCACCAGCCTGGGCACCCCGGCTTGGGCCGCCAGGCGGCCGGCTTCCGCGGGAGTCAGATGCCCCGGCACCTTGAAGGGGTTGGCGCACTCCAGCACCAGCAGGTCCGCGCCCCGGGCCAGTTCCACCAGGGAGTCGCTTTCATCCGTATCCCCGGAATAGACCAAAGCCTTCCCCTCCGCCTCCACCCGGTAGGCCAGGCTGCCCTCCGTGTGATTGGTGGGCGCGCTCTTAATCACCACCTCCCCTAACACCACTGCCTCGCCTCCCGCCGGGTCCAACTCCCGGAGCCGCATCAAGCCCGGGGGCGGCTCCACCCACTGGCCGAACGCGCCTTTGAGGTGTTCGTAAAAATCGCTGAACCCCCGGGCCGCCAGCAGGTGGAACGGCTCGGTGCGGGTATATCCCAAAGAATAACGGGTGGCAAAGATAAAAGGGACCAGATCCGCCACGTGGTCCGGATGGAGATGGCTCAGGGCCAGGACGTCGATCTCCGAAAAATTCAGATCATACCGCAACATGGCCCGGAGCACCCCGGGCCCCAGGTCCAGGAAGAACAGCCTTCCCCCGGCCTTGACCCCATATCCCGGCGACCCCCGCCTCAGGGAAGGGACCCCGGTGCCCGAACCCACCACAATCAGTTCCATGTCCCCTCCGAAATCAAAGGGACCAGGGGCCAGGGGTCAGGAAAAAACCGGGTTTCCCATTCCCTTGCCCTCCAGCCCCCGATCCCTAACCTCTAATCCCTAACCCCTCATGCGGGTTGGGAGGGGAGTTCATTCACTGCTTGCTGCTCACTGTTCCTGAAAAGCCCTAAGCGGTAGCACAGTTTTTGCAGCCTATGCGGATTTCCGGGGCGGGCGAGACGCCCGCCCTACCAGATTTTCATGATTTATGGGTGAGCCAAAGCTCATGAATAACTTCTCACTGCTCCCTGCCCTCTGGCCCCTGATCCCTGTCCCCTGACCCCTGCTACTGTCCGTCCACGTGGCCCATCTGCTTGACGTAGAACCAGTCTGCGGGGTCGGACAGGTAGTTGTGCATATCCTGGAGGGTCAGCAAGTGGCCCCGCTCTTCATGGGCGATGCTCATGAAGAAACGCCGAGCCAGGGGGTTGACCGCCTCTTTGGCCAGCTTGGTGTAGTAATCGATGGAGCATTCCTCCATCTTGATGCCGGTGCGCAGGGCCTGGAGGTCGTCTTTACCCCCGGCCCCCTGGTTTTCCTTGGCCATGGCCATGACGCAGACGTAGGGTTCATGCTTAGGCGGTTGAAAAGCGGCCATGGATTCGGTCCAGCCCGGATCTTTCTCCAGACTCTGGTAAATCTCGTTAAATTTCTTGATATGGTATACCTCCGATTCCGCCAGGTATTCCATGATCTCCCGGACGCCTTCGCTTTTCACCTTCTTGGCGGCCTCCAGGTAGAACTGGCGTCCCTCCACTTCCATCTGCACCGCGTCTTTCAAGGCTTGCAACAGATACTCGTGCACTTTGGTCATCTTCATTTCTCCTGAGCGGGATTGAACAATGGGAACCTATCCAGCGACTTTATTCCCTGAGTTTATTGTTACCTAAAAATAAGGCTCTTCCCGGGCCTTGTCAATTTTTCTTCCAGAGGGAACCGAACTCAGGCTACGCTCTGCTCCGTTCGCCTGCCTTGTCAAGGGCCGGTTTCCGTGCTACAAAAAGGCATGACCCGCTTCACCCCAGCCTTCCTCAAGTCCCGGCTCTCCCTGAATCCGCCGGTGTCCGCGGCCGCTCCCGGCTTGCAGCCGGCCGGGGTTTTGGCGCCCATGTTCTTTCTCAATGATGCGCCCCATCTCCTGTTTACCAAGCGCACCCTGACGGTGCGGGACCATCGGGGCCAGATCTCGTTTCCCGGCGGCGTCAAGTCTCCCCAAGACCCCGACCTCCTGGCCACCGCGCTCCGGGAGACTAAGGAAGAAATCGGCCTGGAGCCGGAACAGGTGGAAGTCATCGGCCGCCTAAAACCCCTGGCCACGGTGACCGGTTACTGGATCAACGCGGCCGTGGGGCTCATTCCCTATCCTTATGAATTCCGCCTCAACGCCCGGGAGGTCAAAAGGCTGATCCTCCTGCCCCTGGAAGGTTTTTGCGCGCCGCAGCGCTGGAGTTCGGGGGATTACACCTATAATGACAAGATCGTCCCGGTCTGCTATTGGAAATACCGGGGCACCGTGATCTGGGGCGCCACCGCTCGCCTCCTCCTGGACCTGTTGCGGCGTCTGGGGGAGAACCCTTTTCCCGGAGAAGATGATGCCCCCTGTGTGGACTGATCTGGCCGGGGCTGCGGCTATGGTTAAAGACGGCGGCCTGGTGGCCCTGGGCGGCCATACCCGCCGGGCTCCCATGGCCTTGCTCCGGGAACTGCTCCGCCAGGGCCGCCGGGACTTAAGCGTGGCCACCGTGCCCACCGGCGGCCTGAACGTGGATTTGCTGGTCGCCGCGGGCGCGGTCTCCAGCCTACATTTTGCGCAGGTGAGTCTGGAGGAATACGGGATGGCCCCCCACTTCCGCCGCGCGGTGGAACAGGGACGGCTCATCTGCTTTGAGTACCCCTGAGGCGCGCTCCTCCGGGCCCTCCAGGCGGGGGGCATGGGCGCCGCGTTTCTGCCGGTGAGGGGGATTCTGGGGTCCGTCTACCCGGAGGTCAACGACCGCTTTAAGGTCATACCCGATCCTTTCAGCGGCGAAGATTTGGTGGTGGTCCGGGCGCTTACCCCGGATGTCACTATCATCCACGGCAGCCGGGGAGATGAAGCGGGCAATATCCTGATTCCCCGGGTATCGGATTGGGCTTTGGCGATCCGTGCCTCTCGCACGGTCATCGCCACCGTGGAGGAGCGGGTTCCAGGGCCGCTAACGGATGAAGCCGATTGGCGGCTCATTCCCGGGATCCACCTCACGGCGTTGGTCCACCAGTTTAGAGGCGCCTGGCCGGGGGAATTCCCGGGTTACTATGGTTCGGATGAGGAGCATATCGCCCTGTATCTTAAAAGCGCCAAAGACCCGGCGGACTGGGAAGATTATCTGAAGAAATACGTTTTTCAAAAAGATTAACCACAAAGGCACCAAGACACAAAGATGCACCAAGGATAAAGAAAAATTAAAAAGATGGGCTTGCCTACCTCTTTAATTATCTTTTTCTTGGTGAAACTTTGTGTCCTTTGTGCCTTTGTGGTTAAGGTCTTTTATTTACTCCCTATTTACTCCCGTTCACCCCGCCGTTAATCAGCCGCACCACCGCCAAATCCGGGAAATAATCGATGATATTCAAGCAGCCGTAATTCTGGTCCAGGCGGAAGAGGTTTTGCAGGTTGAGGCCCAGGGCCTCGCTCAAGATGACCCGGTTGATCCCCGCGTGGGCCACCAGCAGGAAGGCCTGCTCATGGTGTTGGGCGATCAAGGACTGCAAGGCCGGTAAGGCCCGGGCCTTGAGATCCATCAAGCTCTCCCCCCCGGGGATGCGGAAATTGGGCAGGTCCCGAAACCGGGCCTGGAGGTCGTCCGGGTATTGCTCCATGATCTCCTGGAAGCTTAAGCCCTCCCAGAGGCCGAAATGGATCTCCCGGAACTCAGGGATAATTCGAGGTTCAATACTCCGGCCCCGGCAGATGATCTCCGCGCCTTGAGCAGCCCGGCTCAGGTCCGAGGCATAGACCCCGGCCAGCTCCACGTTCTGAAGTTGGGCCGCGGCCTGCTCCAGTTGTTTGATACCCTGGGGGCTCAATTCGATGTCATTGTTCCCATGATAGAGATGGGTATGCCCGTCGGCCACCTGGCCGTGGCGCAGGAGATAAAGGCGGGTGGGGGTTAAAGAACCCTGGGCGCGTAAGGCTTGGAGACGCATGGTATAATGCACATTCCTTTAACTCGGACCTCGGAACCCGGAACCCGGAACTTCCCCGCCGGGAATGCTCCCCAGTGAGTACGGAGAAACCGGCAGCGGTGGCGGCGCCTGATAATAATAATACGGATCTTCATAAGGAGAAGGCTGATAAGGCTGATAACCGGAGTACCCCCCCGCAGCGCACCCGCCCAGGAAAAGAATCAGAAACAAGGCCGGCCAGATTTTCGTTTTCATTGTTCCGCCCCTTTTTGGCGCAGTCCTCTTTGCCAAGGATAGATAAGATGTTACACCTTTTTTCAGGGGAAAACTAATCTTAAGGAAGAAAGTTTCCCCCCATTTGGCCCCGGGCTTGCCAGGAAAAGTCCCGGTGATTAAAAATTAATGCAGAGACGCGTACTTTGCCAGTCCCTCCCGCTTTCGCTTTCAAATTAAACAAACTTGCAAGGTAACATATCGAAAATTTAAATCTTTTACTGAGAACTGAAAACCGCAAACGGAAACCGGTATCCTGGGCAGCCGCCATCTCGAGGAAGCCGGGAAAAGGAGACAGGTCATGGTTAAGGTAGGTTTGTTGGTGCGGCTGGAGGCCAAACCGGGGAAAGAGGCGGAAGTGGCAAGTTTTTTACAGGAGGCGCTGGCCGCGGTGCAACAGGAAGCCGGGACCACCGCCTGGTTTGCGCTGCGCCTGGGGCCTTCCACTTTCGGCATCTTTGACGCCTCCCCGGACGAAGCCGGCCGCCAGGCCCACCTCAACGGTGAGGTGGCCAAGGCCCTGATGGCCAGGGCATCCGAGCTTTTTGTGCAGCCGCCGGTGATCGAGAAAGCGGACGTGTTGGCGTTCCTGCTGCCGCACTAAGGCATTTTCTTGCGCCCTTCCGTATATCGGTATTACCTGGCTCCGGCCACGGTTTGGTTAATCTCCAGGAACGCTAAGACGGTCTTGGTGAAGTCGCCGGGGGCTTCACGCATCAAAGAGTGGGTGGCGCCCTTGAATTGCGCCAGCCAGGCCCCGGGAATCAGGGTGGCCAGCGTCTGTGAGGGCGCCGGGCCGACGATGGCGTCATCGGTCCCCACCACCAGCAGCACTTGATTGGGGATCAGGGGCAATTTATCCAGGGGAGTCTGCCACCGGGCCGTGGCCTCGATCTGCCGCTGGACGATGGGATCGTCAACTTTTCGCCCCTTGAAGACGGCCGCCACCTTACTGCCGTCGATGCTGGTGGCGTAGATCACGGCCTTATGAAAGCGTTGGGGATAAACCAGCAGCAACTCCTGGGTAATGGAGCTGCCCATGGAAAACCCCAGCACCTCCGTCTTTTGCACCCCCAGGGCGTCCAGCAGGCTGATGACATCGTCCGCGAACAGCCGGTAAGTGAAGGGCGCCGCATCAGCGGTGGAATAGCCCATGCCCCGGTTATCCAGGATAATCAGCCGGTATTTCGCGGCCAACCCCTCGATTAATGGCTGCGGCCAAACCTCCATGGTATTGCTCAGCCCCGGGATCAGCACCAGGGGTTTACCTGCGCCCGCCAATTTGTAGCCGATCTTGATGCCGTTGCCCTTGACCTGGTAAATGGCCCGGCCTTGCTCATCCACCGCCACCTGTTCGCCCCGGGGCGTGATGGCCGCGCCGGGCTGCGCCGCTGGCGGCGGCGAGGGCGCGGCCTGCTTTTCGGCGGCATAGCCCCCGGCCGCTAGCAGCAGCAACAGGCCCAGAAGCAGGATTAAAAAAGATTTAAGATACTTAAGATCCGGTTGCATAGGATCATTCCTTCGGTGGGGATTTGCCCCCGTTTATAGCATGATATCCAAGCATTAAATCCAAGTTTTTCTCAGGGGCAGCATAGCCCTTCAGTAATCAATTTTTCTTGAAAACAATATGGTTTGTATAGGATATTAAGATATGAAACAGAAGGTGACAAGGAATCCCTAAAAGGACCTAAAAATGTCCACTAACTCCATTTGGAAGATATTAGAGTCAGGAAATTTTTGGACCGCAATCTCCGGTCTTGGTGGCGTTATACTTGGTGGATTTATAACATATATTCTTCAAAAGAAAGCTGAGCAACGAAAAATCCGCGAAGAGAGAAAAGCATTAATTTCAAAATATTCCTCATTTGTAGATAGAGTCTATTATCTTGCAAAAAAAATCGATGATAATTATTTGAGCAATAAAATAAACGACTCAATTAGACACATTAATATTCCTTACATGCATTGTATATTTCCAGAAGTTGACATAAAAGATCCAGTGGTTGAATTATATTTTCTTTCAGAAACGCATGACGTTAAGATAATAGGTAAAATATATAATTATAAAAATAGCTACATTCTATTATCTGATATGATTAATATGAGAAATGAATTACATACAAATCAAATGGTAGAAATTCTATCTAAGCAGCCTGGTACAGGAAGTGGTTATGCGACACTAAATCAAATGGAGAGCATTCTGGGAAAGCCGCTTTTTCACAAAATGAAGTCGGCCACCGATTCCATATATGACAATGCAAAATATATTATAAGCAATTATAATGAGTTAAAATTACGATTAACCTCAATATTTAAATACCTATATCCAAATGCAAAGATGCTTGAATATTTTGTGGAGGATTGATAATAACTTTTGCAGTTTTAAGTAATTATCTTGCAGCAACCCCTACTCTTCTAAAATCACATTATTCGGCACCACCACGATGCCGCCTTCGGTGACCGGGAAACGGCGGGCGTCGGCTTCGGGGTCCAGGCCGATGGTGAAGCCTGCGGGCACCTTGACCCCGTCTTCGATGATGGCCCGCTGCACCTGGGCGCCGGCGCCGATCTGCACGTGGTCCCAGAGGACGGCCGCGTCCACCCGGGCCCCCTGGCCGATGCGAACGCCCGGAGAGAGCACCGACTCCCGCACCGTGCCTTCGATGGCGCACCCGCAGGCGATGAGGCAATCTTCCACAATGATGGCTTTCCCCGAATAGAGGTACTTACTAGGAGGTGAAATGGGGGGGCGGCTGCGGATGGGCCATTCCGGATCATAGAGATCGAAGACCGGTTCGGTGCCCAGCAAGTCCCGGTGCGCCTGGAAGTAGGCGTCCAGGAGGCCGATGTCTCGCCAGTAATGGGGCATGCCGGTGGCGGGATTGTGGAAATTGAAGCCGAAGACCCTTTTCTTGCCCACCATCTGGGGGATGATGTTGGCCCCGAAATCGTGCTTGCTCTCCGGATTCTTGGCGTCCCGGATGACCTCTTCCACCAGCACTTCCGCCTTAAAGAGGTAGACCCCCATGGAGGCCAGGGAATAATCCGGGTTGCCCGGGATGCCTGGGGGATCGGCAGGCTTCTCCAAAAAATTGACGATGCGGGACTCCCCATCCACGTGGAGGATGCCGAAAGAGCCGGCTTCCCGCCGGGGCACCATGACCGCGGCCACGGTGAGGTCCGCGTCCCGGGAGAGGTGAAAATCCAGCATCTCCAGATACTTCATCTTATAGACGTGGTCCCCGGAGAGGATCAGCACCTGGCGGGGCCGCTCCGCCTGCAAGAGGCTCAGGTTCTGAAAGATGGAGTCCGCGGTGCCCCGGTACCAGCGGTTGACCATGATCTGCTGGGGGGGCATGGAATAGATGAATTCCCCCAAATCCGGGCGCATGAGGTCCCAGGCCAGCCTGAGGTGCTGGTCCAGGGAGAAGCTGCCGTACTGGGTGAGCACGTAGATGCGGCGGATGCCGGAATTGAGGCAGTTGGAGAGGGTAAAGTCGATGATCTTGTAAATGCCGCCGAAGGTGATGGCCGGCTTGGCCTTGTCCCGGGTCAGGGGATAGAGCCGCTCCCCTTTGCCTCCGGCCATGATGATGGTGGTGAGTCCTTTGAGACGTTCCATCTCAGATGAGTTCTTTGATTTTCTGCTTTAATTCCACCAGGTCCGAGGACTTCACCACGTAGGCGTCCGCGGCCCAGCTCATGAAACTCTCTTGGTACTGGGAATAGGCGGTATGCAGAATGACGGGCAGGCCCTCCTTCATCCCCAGGATGCGGGGCAGGGCCTCCAGGCCGTCCATCCCGGGCATGCGGATGTCCAGGACCACCAGGTCCAGGGGCTCGGTCTCCACCATTTTCAGGGCCTCCCGGGCGTTGCTCACGGCAATGACCCGGTAGCCTTCATCGGTCAGTTCTTCCACAATGAGGTTGCGGATGGCTTCTTCATCGTCCGCCACCAGGATGGTTTTTCCCATACTCGCCCTCCCCGCAGATTAACCTCCAACATAATATATGTCAGTCTCCGGCAGGGAGCAACGGGATAAAAGACAATTCGGGCAAATCTTTCAATATTTCCCAATTGCCCGGCGATCTCCGTATCGGTTGCGCCAATAAATATTAATTGACAGGAAAACCTCGATCCCATAGAGTAACAATATCTAAAAGTTTACAAACCCAAGATGATGACCCCAAAGGAGGGATCGTCATGGCGGCAAGAGGAAGTTATAGAGGTGTGCGTTATTCCGGCCTCACGGCCCTGGCTGCACTGACAACCTGCTTTATCTGCCTAAGTTTCCCGGCCGCGGCCAGGGGCGGCGGGGTGGTCCAGAAATGGGTGCGCACATATTTTGAAACCCGCGGGATCCTTCATCAAGCCAATGCCGTGGCCACAGACGCCCAAGGCAATGTGTTGGTCACCGGTAGCGGCGGCACCATCAAGTACAGCCCTCAAGGCCGGTTGCTTTGGGAGCGCCCCGATGACGGATTGAACGGCACGGCCATCGCCCTGGACGGTCAGGCCAATGTTCATGTCACCGGTTCGTCCGCTGGGGCCGGAACCGGCACAGATTATCTGACTATTAAGTACAGCTCCGACGGCGAGCTACTTTGGGAATCCCGCTATCACGGCACCGGAAATGGAAAAGATTGCGCCAGGGCCATCGCCCTGGACCCCCAGGGGAACGTCTATGTCACCGGGTATTCAGACGGCGGGGCAGGCTTCTACTATGACTACGCCACCCTCAAGTATAACCCCGATGGGGCATTGCTTTGGGAGGGCCGATACAACGGACCCGGAAACGGGGATGATGTAGCCAGGACTATCGCCGTGGACCGCCAGGGAAATGCCTATGTCACCGGCAGGTCGTATTCAGGCTCCAGTCACGATTTTTACACCATCAAATATGATCCCAACGGCCGGGAATTATGGGCCAGGCGCTACGCCGGATTGTACTATAGTGGAGCCTGTGCCATTGCGGTAGATGGGCAGGGGTTTGTTTATGTCACCGGGATCACAGAATTCGACGGCCATGGCACCACGGTCACCATCAAATACGACACCGATGGCCGGGAACTTTGGGTTAGTTTGTATCGCGATCCGCAATTGATTATAGCCGGCGCCACGGCCTTGGCCCTGGACCGCCAGGGGAATGTCTTTATCACCGGCCGGTGTGATCAAAAGCATGCTGCTTCGCTGTATCTAACCGTCAAGTACAGCCCGCAGGGCCGGCAGCTCTGGGCCAGATTTTATGGAAGAGGCAACCTGGTAGCACGGGCCATTGCCGTTGACGGCGGGGGCAATGTCTTTATCACCGGCAATAATGATTGGGAAGTCGTCACAGTCAAATACAGTTCCACCGGCAGCGAGCTTTGGGCGCAACACTACATTAAAGAAGACTACGGTAGTATAGCCAGCGCCCTATCCCTGGACAACCGGGGCAATCTCTATGTGACCGGCACCTCCGGCAGCGTCTACTTGGCTAGTGATAAATACTTGACCATCAAATACTATCAATTTGACGGTCCCCGGCGATTAAAGCCGTAAAACTGATAACTACTAATCCGCCATCAAAGATTTGTTTCTCGGGCGAACCTGGTGTTCGCCCCGAACGTTTTAGGACGAACACATGGTTCGCCCCTACGAAAAATCCCCGTATGATGTGAAGTTAGTATTATACGCCTCCTGCCGGCGGCTGCCAATTCTCCCCCATGAACAAAGGCAGTTCCCCGGCGCAGATGGGGCCGGGGATGATGTCCCAGCCGGTGAGGTACGCGGCCAGTTCTTCTCTGAGCGGCGCCAGGACCCCGGGGATGAGGACGCGGCGGTGGTTTACTTTTGCCGCCAGCTTGTGGGTCTCCAGGGCCTGGTCCAGGCGCTGGGGAGTGAAGCTGCGGTAGATCATGGCCATGTCCGCGGTGTCCCCCCGGCAATCCACCAGGAGCAGGTAAAAGGGGCTAGTGGTGAGGGCCAGCAGCCCGGTGAGCACCGTCAGGGTGAACTCGCTGTTGGCGGTGGCTATGACCGGGGACGCAGCATCCGGGTCGTTGATTTCGTAGAGCTCCGGGGGCACCGGCCGGGGGAATTCCAGGGACTGGATCGGCGGCAGGATTTGTTGAGCCCGTAAAGCCAAAGACAGGGCGTAACGCTTAGCCGGGCTTAGGGTAGGGCAATCCTCCGGTTTGAGCCGGCCCTCTTTCAAGGCGGCGAAGAAATCCCGGCAGTCCGGGAAGCCCGCGGCCCGGCATTCCCCGGGGGTGAAGTACGGGGCCAGGTCGATCTTATCCACGTAGAGATTGGCGAGCAGCATGGAAGCCACCTTTGCTGGAATGTGCGCCAGCCTAACATGAAATCCCGGGGGCGGTCAATGGCCTCCAATGCCGGAAAAAGAAAAGCGCGCAGGGGCCGGAAGCCTCTGCACGCTTTTCCGGTTAAATCGGTTCCGCCCGGGTTAGGGCACTATAGCCACCATGACGGTGTCCGAACCGCCCCCGGAAGAATTCACCGTGATCCGGGGGGGCAGCGCATTTAGGCCCACGGGTGCTGACAAAGAGTACACCCCGGTTAAGGGATCGAGGGTCATCACTCCAAAGCCGGCGGCTGTTAAAACCGGCGGAGCAATGGGATTGGTGAAAAAATCGCTGGAAGTCGCCTGGATGGACAGAATCCGGGTAAACAGGCTGAAACTGGCATCGGTGATATTAAGATAATCTATCACGTTGGCCGTGGCCGAGGCGGGGCTGAAAACACCGAGGGGGTCGCTGACCGTCACCTTGACGGTTTTCGCCGTGCCGGGGAAGCTGCGATAGTAGGTGCCCTTCGCGGTGGTCACCGTTCCGGTGGCCAGGACGGCGCCAAAGGTGGGGGAGCCCACGGTGGCGTCTGTCACCTGGATGGCCGCGCCCTGCTTGGAGGTAAGCCATAGATCGATGCTCTCCGCCGTGCCGATAAACGAGCAGGTGACCCGGTCCAGACTCAGGGGCAAAGGTACCGCCGTATTGGCCGGAATGTGCCCGGAGATGACCATGGTGGCGGTCTCGATAAAATTGTTGCCCCTGCCGTCCAGGTCGATCCCCGGGGGGCCTTGCAGCCTGAATTTGTTGTAGCCCATGGGGCTGCCGGTAAAGGTGGCGTTCGTTACGCCGTCGCCGATCCAGCCGGCCGGCGGTGCGGGATTGACGGCTCTCAGAAAAGTGGACATGGTGTTGCCGGGCTGCAGGACGCCATAGAAGCCCAACGGACTCGCCACCGCAGTCCAGCCGCCGGCGCCGTCCGAGACCCAGCCCGGAATCAAGCCCACGTCCTTGGTAAAGAAGATACCTTTATTCTTTCCGGCGATGTCGGCCGCGGTCACCGGGATGGACTCAGTACCCCAGGGGTGGAAAAAGGTATAGGTGCCGGGGATTCCCACTGCGGCCTTAATGCGAATGCGACTGAAAACCACCTGGTCCCCGGCCGTGGGCACCCCGCTTGCATAGGAAGCCTCCAACCCCACAGTGATGGTGACCCTCCCGTATTTGGTTTGGAAAGATCGGGGATTCCTGGCCATAAAGTAAAAGGCTTCAGTGTCGAAGCCGGCGGCCTGGGCCACCGCGTTGGAAGTCAGGGTCAACGGCCCATAGATCATAGTGGGTGCGGTGACCCCGTCCCCCAGGGGCGGAATGGGCAATTCCACGGTTACGCCATTGGCATCGGTATACCACTGGGGAAACCCATTGCCAGGGGGAGCCACCGTGTTAAACGGCCCCACTGCTGAGAGGCCGGCCAAGGCCGCCGGCGCCAGGGCCATAATAAATAATACGGTCAACAGGATTCTGCTTGTCCTTCTCATAACTTAATCCTCCTGATCTAATCCGGGAGCCGTCAGCATTCAGAGGCCGTAAATTTTCGTAGAGATTGGCGCGGCCCCCTAGTTTTTTTCAGGATAAAATCAGTAATAATGTGAAACAATAGGCATAATTACTCATTTTACACTAGGTAATATTGCCTAGTATATTTATAGGCAATACTCATACTATTTATTATCTCCATTGATTAGTATCTAAATCCGGGCAAAATAAAATGGAGAAAGGGGAGAATCCGGAATCCGTGAGAGATAATAAATAAAGAGAAATTGCGCCGGATTCCTTCGCCCCAGGTTCCCTAAGCCCTGCGTCGCGAAAACCCTTGCTTTTCTCCGGATTATGGGGTATACATATTTGTAATCGAAGGGCGCAGGCGGGCGGCAAACACGTCTAACTGGTTGGCTTCACTAAAAATAAATATATTATAGGAAAGCCGCTCCCGCCGCGGGCTAAGGGCCGCGGGGAAGGGAGCAGCGTTTTGGCTTTTTGACGACATCACCTTTTAAACCAACAACCGTCGACACTTCCATATCTTTTCCGGATTCTGTTTCCGGTCCTGAGAAATCCGCTGCGGGTGTTCCCATGAGTCCTGCCGGGATCGACGCCCTGGTGCAGCCGCATCTCGCCCAAATCACGCCTTACCAGGCCGGCAAACCCCTGGAGGAATTAGCCCGGGAGATGGGGCTCACCGACGCCATCAAGCTGGCTTCCAACGAGAATCCCCTGGGCCCGTCCCCCCTGGCGGTGGCCGCGATCCAGGAAAACTTAAACACCCTGCACCGCTATCCGGACAGCCACGCCTATTACCTCAAGGAAGAATTGAGCCGCCATCTGGGGTTAAATCCCAGCCAACTGATCCTGGGTAACGGCTCCGACGAAGTGCTGGATTTCCTGGTCCGGGCCCTGGTGCCCCCCGGTGGAGAAGTGCTGAGCACCAACCACACTTTTTTGATGTACGGCTTACTCACCCAGGCCGTGGGGGGAGTCTTTAAGGAAGTGCCTTTGAGGGATCTGCGGGTGAACCTCCCGGCCCTGGCCCGGGCCGTGACCGATCAGACCCGGCTCATCCTCATCAATAATCCCAACAATCCCACCGGCACTGCGTTTTTGCGGCCCGAGTGGGAGGATTTCCTCGCGTCCCTGCCTCCCCAGGTGACCGTGGTTCTGGATGAGGCCTATATCGATTTCGCGGACGATCCTCAAGTGCCCCAAAGCCTGGACTATATTGCCGAGGACCGGCTCCTGGTGGGCCTGCGCACCTTCTCCAAGGCTTACGGCCTGGCAGGGCTGCGCATCGGCTACGGCTTCGGCCCCAGCGTGCTGATGGATTACCTGAACCGGCTGCGGCTGCCCTTCAACGTCAACCGGCTGGCCCAGGTGGCGGCCCGGGCGGCCCTGACGGACCGGTTGTTCCTGGAGCGCACCAAGGCGGTGGTGCTTGAGGGGCGGGCTTTCATCTGCCGGGAGCTGGAGCGCCTGGGCTTGAGTTATACGCCGTCCCAGACCAATTATATCCTCATCCGGGTGGACCGCCCGGCTAAGGCTCTCTATCAGGCCATGCTCCGGGAAGGCGTTATCATCCGGGCCATGGATGAATACGGCTTTCCCCAGCATATCCGGGTGAACGTGGGCTTGCCCGCAGAGAATCAGCGGTTCATCGACTCCCTGGCCAGGGTCATGGGGTTGAATGGCTGAGCCCCGGGTGATTATCACCATCGACGGGCCCGCGGGCGCGGGCAAAAGCACGGTGGCGCAGATGTTGGCCGCAGCCCTGGGTTATCTCTACGTGGACAGCGGCGCGCTCTACCGGTTGGTGGGGTGGCAGGCTGCCGAGAATCACCTGGACCTGGACGACGCTCGGGCCTTGGGCGCCTTTCTGGAACGGCTGCAGCCGGAAGTGGCCGCGGGCCCCCGGGGGTTCCACCTCATCCTGAACGGCCAGGAGGTTTCCCAGGTACTGCGGGGACCCGAAGTGAGCCGGGAGGCCTCCCGGGTGGCGGTGCTGCCTCCGGTGCGGGAGTGGGTCACCGCCAGGTTGCGGCATCTGGCCGCAAACGGTGGGGTGGTGGCCGAAGGCCGGGACCTGGGGACCGTGGTCTTTCCCCGGGCCAAGGTAAAATTTTACCTGGACGCCTCCCTGGAAACCAGGGCCGCAAGAAGGCGCCAGGACTGGCAGAATGAAGACGCCTCGCCGGAGAAAGTGGCCAGGGAACTGGCCGAGCGGGACCGGCGGGACTCGACCCGGGCCGCGGCCCCCATGCGGGTGCCGGAGGACGCCCTGGTGATAGACACCACCAATCTCAACCCGGAAGAAGTGGTAAGGCAATGCCTGGCCAGGATCAGGGAGGTCTTTCCTGGAATTGGCGGGCTGGAAATGAAAACTGGTTAATGGGGGTTTACTACAATGGACGGTATGGAAAAGACAGAACTGGATATCAACCACACCCAGCCGGATGAAGAAATCCGGCCTCGAGCTGAAGAAGCTCCGATTGAAGAGGCCATGGCTGCAGCCGCGTCCTCGGAATCGCTGGCGGAGTCATCTTCTGAAGAGGCGGAAATGGAGACCATGTCCGAACTCTACGAGGAGAGCCTGCGCCGGGTCCAGGAAGGGGAAGTGGTCAAGGGCCGCATCGTCTCCATCACCAAGGATTTTGTCATGGTGGACATCGGCTACAAATCCGAAGGCCAGATTCCCATCCACGAATTCACCAACGCGGAAGGGGAAATTACGGCCCAGGTGGGGGACACGGTGGAAGCCTTGCTGGAAAGCCGGGAGGACGAAGAAGGCGCCCTCATGCTCTCCAAGAACAAGGCCTCGAAGATCAAGGTGTGGGAAGAGATCAGTTACGCCTACCACCATGACGGCATGGTGGATGGCACAGTGGTGGCTAAGGTAAAAGGCGGCCTGTCCGTGGACCTGGGGGGAATCATCGGTTTCCTGCCCGGTTCCCAGGTGGACCTGAACCCCATGCGCCATACCGACCATCTCATCGGACAAAAGTATACCTTCAAGGTGCTGAAATTCAACCGCAAGCGGCGCAACGTGGTGCTGTCCCGGCGCCACCTCCTGGAAAAGGCCAAGACCGAGGCCAAGGCCACCTTGCTGGCCACCCTCGAGGAAAACAAGGTGCTGGAAGGAGTGGTGAAAAACATCACCGACTACGGCATCTTCGTGGACCTGGGCGGGCTTGACGGCCTGCTGCACATCACCGACCTCTCCTACGGCCGGGTGCGCCATCCCGCGGATCTCTTCAAGGTGGGCGACACCATCAACGTCAAGGTCCTCAGCTTCGACCGGGAAAAAGAGCGCATCTCCCTGGGCTTGAAACAACTCGCGGACGATCCCTGGTCCACCGTGGGGGAAAAATATCCCCTGGGTTCCCGGGTCACCGGCAAGGTGGTGAGCCTCACCGATTACGGGTCGTTCGTGGAGCTGGAGCCCGGCGTGGAGGGCCTGATCCATATCTCGGAGATGTCCTGGACCCGGAAAATCCGCCATCCCTCCCAGATCCTCACCGTCGGCGACGTGGTGGAATCCACCGTCCTGGAGTTGGAACCCCAGCGCAAGCGCATTTCCCTGAGCCTGAAGCAGGTGGAGCCCAACCCCTGGGAAGTGATCGGCGAGAAATATCCCGTGGGTTCGGTGATCGAAGGAAAAATCAAGAACATCACCGACTTCGGCATCTTCATCGGCATTGACGAAGGCATTGACGGCCTGGTGCACATCTCCGACATCTCCTGGACCAAGCGCTTCAAGCACCCCTCGGAGCTCTACAAAAAAGGGCAGGTGGTGCAGGCCAAGGTGCTGTTCATCGACAA
>Ga0233425_10006941_pt1 | contig 16257 bp, 11 predicted proteins | sample Watercolumn_Towu_2_FD_181712 | JGI IMG/M metagenome (GOLD analysis project Ga0233425, IMG submission 181712) | Freshwater microbial communities from Lake Towuti, South Sulawesi, Indonesia - Watercolumn_Towuti2014_140_MG | ecosystem: Environmental > Aquatic > Freshwater > Lake | place... | reverse complement strand
CTCAAGACCGAGGAACTGGCCGGCGAGTTGGGCCCGCTCCCGCCCATGAAAATCCACTGTGCCGAACTGGTCGAGCAGGCCCTGCGCGCCACGTTGGACCCGTCCGCGCGGAACGCCGCGGAACCGGCTCCGGCGGCTTCGCCGGCGGCGGCGCCCGCGGCCGCGGGGAACTTGCTCGACAACTTCATGCCCGCCGCCTCGCCGGCACAACCCCGCCGCGTCGTTCTGCTCAAGCGAGACGCGTAAGCGCTCGGGTGGTGGTCCGGTGGTCCGGTGGTCCGGTGGTCCGGTCCTCCGGTCCTTTAAGCGTTTGACAACCAGCAGGAGAACTGGTGTAGTGATGGCAATCCAGAATTCTGGAGGTGGAAGGCTTTGGCCTTCGACGCCCTTCAGGGCGTTTTCCCAGCTTCCCATTTTATTGTTGTCATGGCGCCCGCAGTGTGCCATGTTTTTCCGCGGAACGCAGCAGTTCCACCAGTTTTAATCCGCTACGCCAGTAGGCTGGCACACAAACCTCCCCACAAGCCCGCAACGGCCTGTGGGATATTTTTTCTGAATGAAAAAAACTGCATTACTCATTGATGGCGGTTGGTTTGCCAAAGGCCTGGGTGACATTTTGTCGCTACCAGGCGGCTGGCCCTCAGCGGCGCAAGTGCTCAAGAACGCTCAATCGGTTCTTCAACCGGACGAGGAACTGTTCCGAGTTTTTTATTATGACTGCCCGCCCTTCGGCCAGGAAGTCACCAATCCAGTAGATGGCAGTAAGATCAATTATTCCACGAAGCCATCTTTTCGCGCGCGCAACAAATTCTTCTTCGATCTGGGCCAGATGGCTTTTGTCGCTCTACGGCGCGGTGAGTTGAAGGCTCGCGGCTGGGAATTTAGCCCCACCTACCGCAAGGCCATCATGGGCGGCGCCCCGCCTCCAGCGCTTACCGCCAACGACGTCTTCCCCAATTTCCAGCAGAAAGGCGTGGACATGCGCATCGGGATTGACGTTGCCACCCTGTCGCTTAAGAAAATCGCCGAGCGTATTATCCTCTTTTCGGGGGACACCGACATGATCCCGGCCATGAAACTCGCTCGCCGGGAAGGCATCCAGGTTTTCGTGGTTAAACTTGATCCCTGGGACCTCAAGCACAACCTTATCGAGGACAGCGACGGCGTCCGCATCCTGACGCCGAAGCCTTGATTCAAGGCCCAGCCCCAAGGGGTCACTGACCGCTGGTCGCTTGTCACTGGCCAACGCTCGCCCTCAGCCGCCTTCGTCCAACCAGCGTGGAGCAGGCGAAAGGAGGCGCACCCGCGACCGATGAGTGCGGGACTACAACGGGCCAAGCCGCCGCCCTCGTCCTGAGAAGGTGCAGGAGGCGAGTGCACGTCGGTGCGGGGCTTCCCAACGCCTTGCCTCGTGTGCCTGAGCCAGCCCATCTGCAGCCACGGACTGGAAAGCGGATCCTGCTCGACAGGAAGGAATTGCGCAGTGTATTCCAGAAGTACGCGAACGCTGCGATATATTGTATATCGATTCTTTAAAAAGTTTATTGACATAAACTAGAATTCAAGGCATACTGGATACCATGAATGAAACAATGTGTCAGCAACAATCAGCCATGACCTTGACCTTCCCGGCGATGCACGGGGTCATGGGAAGACGCGACTACTACGTCGCCATCATGAAACTGGCCCTGGTTCCGAAGCTGTTCAAGTTCCGGGACTGGGCGGAGCTGCCGCCGGAGCAGCGTGCGCAACGGGTGCTGCAGAAGAGCCGTATCCCGGAAATCACCCAGTACATCTTGCAGAACGAAGACGGCTACCTGTTTTCGTCGCTGACGGCATCCTACAACTGCGACCCGAAATTCACTCCTGTAACGGGGCACACAGAGCTGGGCGTGCTGCAAATGCCGTTCGAGGCAGACCTGGTCATCAACGACGGGCAGCACCGCCGGGCGGCAATCGAGGAGGCACTGAAGGAGAACCCGTCCATCGGGCAGGAAAGCATCTCGATTGTGCTGTTCCCCTGGGAAGACCTGGACCGGGTCCAGCAGATGTTCTCGGACCTGAATCGAACGGCACGAACAACTTCGAAGTCGCTGAACATCCTCTACAACCACCGCGACCTGCTGAGTCAGATCGCGCTGACGGTGGCCGAGCGTGTGCCTGCGTTCAACCGGTTTGTGGACAAGGACCGCATCTCCCTGCCGCTGCGGTCGCCGAAGCTGTTTACACTGGGGGCGATTTACGACGGCACATCGGCTCTGCTGGATGGCGTGCCACCAACGGACTACGAGAAAAAGCTGGCGGCGGCGCTTGAATTCTGGGAGACTGTGGCAGATAACATGCCGCTCTGGGGCCAGGTCGAGGCCGGGGACTTGAAGCCGGCGGAATTGCGCCAGGAGCACATCTGCACCCATGCGGTGATCCTCTGGGCGTTAGGCTCGATGGGCCGGACGCTGATGACGGAAAAGCCACTGGAATGGCAACAGGCACTGGGGGCGTTGAAGTCGCTGGACTGGCGGCGGACGAACCGCGAATGGCAAGGGGTGGCCATGTCCGGGCCTGACGTCGTCAACCGCCGGCAGTCGCGGATGGACACCGCATCGTTTTTGAAACGGAAGCTGGGACTGGCGCTGACGCCCGGCGAGGAGCGGTCACTGAAGGGCGCGAAGGCGGTCATGGATGAACTGGAAGAACTCATCACCTCGAGGTAGAACCTATGGACGAGCAAAGCGGGCCGACCGACAGCGTTAAGGTTGCGCAATTTGAAAAGAACAAGAAAGAGGAGGTTCGTGTCTCGGTGGACACATTCCACCGGCGGAAGCTCATCAACATCCGGGTGTATTACAGGGATGACGATGGAACGATGAAGCCCGGCAAGCAGGGCCTGGCCCTGGGGGTTGAGCGTTACAAGGACTTCGCTGGGGCCATCCTTGAGGTTGGGAAGCACCTGAAAGAGCAAGGGCTGATATGAGCGGGCCCTCCAAGGGTGGCGAGCTATTCATCGTTGACAACAGCGACACCGATTGGAAGGGGCTGCGATACCTTCAAGACTGGACGGAAATCGCCAGTGCCTTCGACATCGCCACCGGCTTCTTCGAACTCGGCTCGCTGCTGGCGCTGGACGGGAAATGGCAAAGGCTGGACCAGATACGCATTTTGATGGGGGACCAAGCCACGGCCAGAACCCGGCAAGCCATCCTGGAGGGACTCAAACGGCACGTGTGCCAGAAGCTGGACTGCAGCGCGGAACGCGAGAAGGAAGGGAACGACTTTCTGGCGGGGGCCAAGGCAGTTGTCCAGGCGATGCAGGCCGGGAGAATCCAGTGCCGCGTGTATGCGAAGCGGAAATTCCACGCCAAGGCCTACATCACCCACCCACGGCTGGCGGTGGTCGGCTCGGTGGCCCTGGTCGGGTCGAGCAACTTCACGGTGCCAGGGCTGACCGAGAACGTGGAACTGAACATCCAGATTCGCGCGCCCGGCGACGTGGAACGGCTCCAGGAGTGGTATGAGAAGCACTGGCAGGAGGCGGAAGAGATCACGCCGGAGGTCATCAAGGTGGTTCAGCGGCACATTGACGAATACATGCCGTTCGAGGTGTACGCCAAGGCGCTCCAAGAGCTGTTTGAGCACCATACCCCCAGCGAGGCGGAATGGGAAAACGGGGAATCCAAAATGTACGGGATTCTGGACCACTACCAAAAGGAGGGCTACCACTCGCTGCTGAACATTGCGCGCCAGCACAACGGCGGTTTCTTGTGCGATGGCGTCGGCCTGGGCAAGACCTTCGTGGGGCTGATGCTGATCGAGCGGCTCGTGATGCGGGAGAAGAAGCGGGTGGTGCTGCTGGTCCCTAGGTCCGGGCGGGTGGCGGTGTGGGAGCGCAACATCCGGCGATACCTTCCCCACCTCCTGAACGGGTTTCTCCCGTTCAAGATTTTCAACCACACGGACCTGATGCGGGGCCCGAGCGCGGACGGCCGGGACTTCCCGGCAGAGTTCGACCAGATCAAGGAGCAGGCCGACGTTGTGCTGATCGACGAGGCGCACCATTTCCGGAACCGGGGCCTGGCCAACCTCGATGACGGCACCATCCGGTCGCGCTATTGGAAGCTCTACGACATCGTCGGCGCCAAGACGGTGTTCCTGCTGACCGCCACACCGGTCAACAACGCGCTGACGGATTTCCAGCATGAAATCGAGCTGTTCAGCCGAGTGGACAACCCGGCGGCCTTTGCCGGAGCGCTGGGAATCCACAACCTGGCCAGCCATTTTCAGCAGCTCGAGAAGGCCCTGAATCGCCTCGTGGCCGGGCAGGAACACGGTGAACTGTTCCAGGTCGATCAGGCGGAAGCCGAGAAGGTGCTGTTTGATGACAAGCTGTTCCGGGCGCTGGTGGTGCAGCGGAGCCGGGGCTACGCACAGCAGAGCCAGGTTCAGCATCGCGGCGCGCAAGCAGTGTTCCCGACCAAGGAGCCGCCGAAGGTGGCCCCTTACTCGGTGAAGAAGACCTACGGGCATTTGCTGGGCAAGGTGGAGGCGGCTTTCTCGAAGCCGGAACAGTTGTTCAGCTTGACGGTGTATAACCCCTTGTCCAAATGGATCGGCGACCCCAGCGCGCTGGTGGTGTTTGATGTCAACCGACAGAAGCAGGTCGTCCGCTTGATCCGCATCCAGTTTTTGAAGCGGTTCGAAAGCTCGATCTACGCGTTTGAGACCTCGTGCCAAAACCTGTTGTCCAAGCTGCTCGCGTTCACCCGAAAAAACGTGGCCACGGAAACGGAGCGAAAGCGGCTCCAGCGGTGGGAAGCCCAGAACGCGGAACTGCTGGAACACGTGAAAGAGCGGCGGGCCGAGTTCCAGGAGGAGGATGAGAGCGAGGAAAGCGACACGACGGAGCTGGGCGATGAATTCATGGATGACTTCGAGGTGCTCGACCGCAAGAACTATGACGTGCCGGAGATATTCGACGAGACCTACGCGGACCTGGAACAGTTGGTGGATTTCCTCGAGGAACTGAAGACCTTCGATGCCAGCCACGACAACAAGCTGCAGTCGCTGATCAAACTGCTGAAGTCTGACCCGGTGCTGAAAAAGCACAAGGTGCTGATTTTCTCGGAGTTCATGACCACCGCTCGCTATCTCCGCCGGGAACTACAGAAGGCGGGGATTGAGGGGGTGGAAGAAATAGACAGCGGCAGCAAGATCGAGCGCGGGGATGCCATCCAGCGGTTTGCGCCGTATTACAACGGCACGACCAGCGCCGGGCTGGCGGCAACCGGACAAGAGGAGACGCGCGTCCTCATATCAACGGACGTGCTCTCGGAAGGGTTGAACCTCCAGGACGCCACGCGGCTGATCAACTATGACCTGCACTGGAACCCCGTGCGGCTGATGCAGCGCATTGGACGCGTGGATCGTCGGTTGGACCCGAAGATTGAGGCCAAGATCGTGGCGGACCACCCGGACCACGCGCCCCTGCGAGGCAAGGTACGGTACTGGAACTTCCTGCCGCCTGACGAGTTGGACGACCTGCTCCGGCTCTACAGCCGCGTGTCCAACAAGACGCTGCGGATTTCGAAGGTGTTTGGCATCGAGGGCAAGAAACTCCTCAAGCCGGATGACGATTACGAAGCCCTGCGGGACTTCACCCACAATTACCAGGGGACGCTCACGCCGCTGGAACAGATGCACCTGGAGTTCCAGAAACTGCTGGCGGAGCAGCCGGGGCTGCGCGAACGACTGGACGGTCTGCCGGGCCGCGTGTTCAGCGGCAAGGAGCACGTGAAGCCCGGGACCAAGGCAGTGTTCTTCTGCTACGCGCTGCCAGCGGTGGACAAGGGGTTGGACGGAAAGGCACAAGGCAGAAGGCGGAAGGCAGAAGGGGAACGCAAGGGTGAAAACGTCAGCGACGCCGCCGCCTGGACTACAGACGCCGGGAAGGCGGCGTGGTACTTATACGACCTGGCCACCGGGAAGATACTGGAACAGGCGGAAGAGATTGTGGCTTGCGTGCGCAGCCAACCGGAGACACCGCGCCGATGCACCCACACAGAAGCAGCGCTGCGCGATGCCCGCCTGAAAGTGGAGAAACACATCAAGAACACCTACCTGAAGCAAGTCCAGGCGCCGGTGGGGGTGAGGCCGATTCTGAAATGCTGGATGGAACTCGGTTAGGGGAAAATGCTGATGATGACCAACTCCTCGGACAAGAAACTGACGAGCGTCTTCAGATCGCTCCTAAAGGGGCCGGCGGCCGGAGCACATCGCGAGAAGGCCGCGAGAGATTTCCGCGAGGTGCGAACTCGGGTGGTGGCCGGTGACCTTGGGCAGACTCTCGATGGCTTGTTTGCGCGGTTATCGGCGCCGACGGCTGAGCGTGTGCAACCCGACGCGCCGGGTGGGTTCAAGATAATCGGAGCTCTCCGCGAGGGCGGTTTCGTCGAAGCGTCGGCATGCTTGTTCCATCTGTGGCGCGAGGTCATGGGTGCGCAAAAGCTGGAGGACGTGCTGGGGGTGGCTCCTCATGCGGCGTCGATAGAAGTCTGGCGCCAAGCCGCGCGGGTTCCCAAGAAGGAGGTCGAGGCGCGGCTGCTGGCTGATCCGGCTAAATGCTACGCGACCGCCGGGGCCGACTGGCTAATGATCCATGCAAAGCCGGAGCGGGCGTTGCCCATGCTGGAGCTGGTGCTGAATCGGAAGGAACGCCCGAAGACGCTGCCGACTTGGGCGGACGCGCTGGGGCCGGCGTTGAGGAAGGACAAGCGCGGCGCGGTGCTGGAAGCGATTCTCCGGCATCGGTGGGCTGACCACGGGCCGGTGGCAACATTGGGCGAGGCGGTGCGGCTGAATCGCGCCTTGCTGAAGAGCACGGTGGAACACCTGCCAACACTGCTCTGCAAACCGGACGCGCCGGACACGGGCGTGTCGTTGGTGGAGGCGCTGTTTGCGCCGCTGCACAGCACACAGGGGGCAGAGCGTGAGTTGGTGACTGCTGCGCTGGCCCGGCTCGGCTGCGGGATTCTGCTGCAAGACCGTCGTGGCCCGCAAGCGGAGGCGGTGCTGGCCTTGATCGCTCTTGCGGCGCGACGGCTGCGGAACCTTACAACGGACGAAGGGCATCAAGCCCGGACGTGGGTGCTGGAGAACCTAAGCCCGGGGAGCGAGCCGGCACCGGGCAAGGCACAGGTCACCCTCGATGGTGCGCGTCAACTGGGGGTCGCTTTTGAGAAGGCGGCACAGGGATTCAGCGCGAAGGACATCTTAGGCGTGACAGCGCGCAACCTGGGGTTGACGCCGGTCGGGGCGAAGGGTGAGACGGTGAGCTACAACGCGCTGAAACACGAAGACCTGGAGGGCGGGGTGCTGCCGGGAGACAACGCGCTGATCGAGGAGCCCGGTTGGGCATTGGGGCAGGATGTCGTGATGCGCGCCAAGGTCAGGAAAGGAGCAAGCCATGTTTGAAGCAACGCTGAGCATAGATCTCGGGGCCTCCTACACGAAGGTCGCCTACCGCGAGAACTGTGTTCCGACCGCAGTCCGGTCGGAAACACAGGACGCAAGGATTCTGCTGGTGGACGGAAAGGCGCTGATCCCGTCGCTGGCGATTCAGACGCGGAGCAGGACGAAGCCGTGGGTGTTCGGTTTGCAGGCGGCGAACCTGAGGCCCGACGGGAACATGAGGGTCTTTCGGAACTGGAAGGCGGACCTGTTTCGCCCGGACAACAACCAGGATTCGGCTGCCGCGGTGATCGTGGCTGAGCATTTCCTCGGGTGGCTGAAGGAGAAGGTGGAACACGCGGGGGTGAACCTCGCGAAGACACAGACTCGCATCGCGATGCCCGCGTTCAAGAGTTTTGATGACCGGGCACTGGTGGTGGCGCGGTGCATGGAACTGAACGGGTGGGAATCGCCGCTGATCCTCAAAGCGACCGAGCCGCACGCGAACACCATCGGGCTTTTCTCGCGTGGGCGGAACGTGGTGAGCCGGACCAAGAAGGACGACCTGCTGCTGGATTACGGGAGAATGTTCGGGTTTGGAAACGAGTACGTGCGAACGGCGCGGGGTCACACGCTTCTGGAGAACCCGCGCAAGCTGGTGACGGCGATCGTCGTGGACATCGGGGCCTTTACGACCGACGTGGCGGCGGTGACATTCAATGTGGCGGCCCCGGATGAGACGACCGACGGATTGCAGCGCATCGAGCAGCGGAGCCACGCGCTAGGCGTCATCAACGATCTGGACCGGCCGTTGTTCGAGGCACTGGCAGCGCATCATGGATTCGATTGGGCAGAGATCTCATTTCGCGAAGTCGAGATGGTGAAGCAAGCGATTTACCGCGCAGAGACTTATAGCTTGCTCACCAAAGGAGCGGGAACGGTGAACTTGGGACAAGGAGACGATCGTCCATTGGTGGATGAGCATCTGGAACGGTTCACGGACGCACTGCGGGAGAGGATAGGACCGTTCATCGACCGGGAGGAGCCATCGGTTGCTTATTTGACCGGTGGCGGTGCGCTGATTCCACGTGTGGTCGAGGGTTTGAAAAAGTGGCTGCGATGTCGTCACTGGCGAATCGGCGCGGTTGATCAAGGCGACGGTTCGGCTGGAACCGCACATTGGTGCCCTTGGGCGGACACTGGCGAGGGCTTGCACCGGTTGGCCACTGCCCTTGGTGGCGCGAGCGTCGTTATGCAATCCGCGTCAAGGCCGGTTTACAGCGTTGGCAGCAGGCCCGTGGCGTGGGAACCGCCACCTTCGACGCAGGCCCCGAATCCGGTCTCCTGCCGTTGCCAAGGTGGCAACAAAGATTGCTGTTTCTGCGGCGGGCGCGGGTTTTACACGAGCAACTAACCTGGGAACGGACGAGAGCGGAAAGAAGCGAATGATTATGCCATCCCACCCCAACTCCGATCGCCTCCGCGCCGTCAAACGCCTGGACCAACTCATCGCCTACCTGCGCGATGAACTCGACTGGCCCATCGAATCCAATGACGTGGAAGACATCTCCTTCAGCTATGAGCCGGAGGAGTTGGGCCTTGACGCCGAGCACGCGGCCAAAATCGACCAGATCAAGCAGATCCGACCCCTGCACTCTGGGCAGCCGTGGGGCATCTTTTGGGTCAGCTTTGAAAAGAAACGGCTCCCGGTGGTGGTCCTCCGCCGCATCCTGGGCAGCCTGGTGGTGAAAAGCCGCCAGAGCGCCAATAGCGCCGACCGCCCACGTTGGAAGCTGAACGACCTCCTATTCGTGTCCGCCTACGGCGACGAAGAATCGGACCAGCGCGAGATCGCCTTTGCCCACTTCAGCCAGTCCGAGGGCGACCTCCCCACCCTCCGCGTCCTCGGCTGGGACGGCGACGACACCGTCCTCAAGCTGGACCACGTCGCCTTCACGCTGGCCGAGAAGCTCCGTTGGCCAGCCAACCCGGCCGATGCCGACGCTTGGCGGCGGCAATGGAGCAGCGCCTTTCGCCACCGGCTTGGGCACGTCATTCGCACCAGCGACATGCTGGCCGAGCGCTTGGCCGAGCTGTCCCGTAACATTCGAAGCGCAGCGAGCAGACTGCTGGAGGCAGAATCCGAGCAGGGCAAACTCACCAAACTGTTCAGAGCCTTCCAAGCCGCGCTCATCCACGACCTCACGCCGGACAGTTTTGCGGACGCCTACGCCCAGACCATCACCTACGGCCTCTTCACCGCCGCCATCAACCGCACCGAAATGAGCGCCGGAACCGCCGGCACTTTCGTCAAGGCCGATGACATCACCATCCTGGCCCGCAGCACCAGCCCCTTCCTCAAGGAAATGCTCGAGACCTTCCTCCACGTCGGCGGGCGCAAGAACGGCGTGGACTTCGACGAACTCGGCATTCAGGACGTCGTCGAACTCCTGCGCGGCGACGAGACCGATCTCCCCGCCATCCTGCGCGACTTCGGCAACCGCACGCGCGGCGAAGACCCCGTCATCCACTTCTACGAACATTTCCTTTCCGCCTACAACAAGAAGCTCAAAATCCAGCGCGGGGTCTTTTACACCCCGCACCCCGTCGTCTCCTACATCGTCCGCAGTGTGCATGAACTCCTGCAGTCCGAGTTCGGCCTCGAAGAGGGCCTCGCCTCCACCGTCACCTGGCGGGAAATGCTCCAACGCCACAAGGATTTGAAACTGCCCACCGTGAACGAGCCGGGCGAGCCGGAGAAAACCATCTGCCCCGACGAACCCTTCGTCCAAGTCCTCGATCCCGCCACCGGCACGGCCACGTTCCTCGTCGAAGTCATTGACGTGATTCACAAGCATCTCAAAGCCAAATGGGACAAAGGCGGAGCACCGGCCATGCCGCGCATTCCCTCGCCCGAGGGAGCGGGAGAGGGTGGCCGCAGGCCGGGTGAGGGTCGTGGGGTACAAAACACTTCATTCGCGGCATGGTGGAATGAGTATGTGCCGGCCAGTCTGCTCCCGCGCCTGCACGGCTACGAACTGCTCGCCGCGCCCTACGCCATTGCCCACCTCAAACTCGGCCTCAAACTCACCGAGACCGGCTACCGCTTTGGCAGCGACGAACGCGCCCGCATCTACCTCACCAACGCGCTCGAACCCAAGGTCCGGCAACTCCCGCAAATCGGCTTTGAACCGCTGGCCCACGAAGCCAAAGCCGTCAACGAAATCAAATGGTATAAACGCTTCACCGTCGTCATCGGCAATCCGCCGTATTCCAACTACGGGCAGCTAAACAAGAATCCTTGGATTCTCGGCCTGCTCGACGACTACAAGCGTGGTTTGGGAGAAAAGAAGATCAACCTCGATGATGATTTCATCAAGTTCCTGCGCTTCTGTCAGGTATCGCTGGACGAAAGCCGCACTGGATTGCTGGGCCTAATCACGAATCACACGTATTTGGATGGCGTCACCCACAGGCGTCTTCGCGAAAGTCTCCTCGCATCGTTTCTATCAATCCGAGTGGCAGACCTTCACGGTAGCATTAAAAAAGCAGAACAGTGCCCGGACGGTTCTCCGGACAAGAACGTCTTCGACATTCAGCAAGGCGTCGCGATAGGCATTTTCTCCACACTTTCAAATGAAGCCGCCGGCGTGTGGCATTCAGATGTATGGGGCGTGCGCGAAGCAAAATACGAATGGCTGCAAAAGCATTCGGCCGCTAACACGCCTTGGAAAGAAATCACGCCGACTCCGGATCGGTTCTATTTTGTTCCGCACAATTTGGCATCGGATAGCGACTACAACGATTTCCTGAGTATCAGAGATGCATTCGTCGAAACGGCAACTGGGTTCGAGACGGCAAGGGATCATTTCGCAATCAGTTTTACAGAGCAGGATTTGAAGATTCGAGTGCAAGGCCTCGTCGGCCGAGATTCTGACGAGGCTATCCGGTCTCGCTGGAGTTTGGACGATAAGAGGGATTGGCAACTCACCACTTCAAGAGCGAGGTTGAGGCAACTCAATAACCCACTTTCCGACATCCGCAGTTGTTGCTATCGGCCTTTCGATAATCGCTTCACGCACTACAACGATGTCATAGTGACTTGGCCGCGGATGAAAGTGTTGGGCTGCATTGATGACAAGAACCCCGCGCTTGTTGCGGCCAGGATGGTCAAAGGGGAGCAACCCAATCACTTCTTCGTGGTAAACCAGCCGACGGAAAAGATTTTCATTTCCGGCAAGACTTCCAACAACGCCTTTATTTTTCCGCTGTATCAGCGCGAAGGCGGCCAGGTGTTTCTTACGGGCTCTGGCCGCAAACTGAACTTCCGAGAGGATTTCTTGGCCAAATTCAGATCGAAGCTCATGCCCGGTGAAAACGACTTCAACATTGAGCGCTTTGCAACAGACATTTTCCACTACACCTACGGCGTGTTTCACAGTCCCGGCTACCGGAGTCGCTACGCGGAGTTTCTCAAGATAGATTTTCCGCGCCTGCCGTTGACCGGGAATCTGGAGTTGTTCCGCGCGCTGGCCCGCCTCGGCGGTGAACTCGTCGCCTTGCACCTGCTCGAATCCCCCACGCTCGACCACCCCATCACCGAATACGTCCCTGCCCGCCATAGCCTTGGCGGCGGCGGGGGCGGTCGCACCCCCGAAGTCGAAAAAGTCTCGTGGTCGCGCAACACTGTGTGGGTGGACAAGGCGCAGACCATGGGCTTCAAAGGCGTGCGCGAGGAGGTGTGGAACTTCCACATCGGCGGGTACCAGGTCTGCGAGAAATGGCTCAAAGACCGCAAAGGCCGGCAGCTCTCCGCCGATGACCGCACCCACTACCACAAGATCGTCGTCGCGCTCTCTGAAACCATCCGGCTGATGGCGGAGATCGATGCGGTGATCGAGCAAAGCGGCGGGTGGCCCCTGAAGTAGGTCATGACTCTATGAATACGGGGAACTCGGAAGAGGTGACACTGGAGAAGGTGGACCGCCTTGCGCCAGCCACTACAGCCTGAATTGACCTATGATGACCTTTCGTGATCACCGTCTCCGCAACCTCGCTCTGCCCATGAGCACGGCGTGGTTGCTCGACGGCATTGCCGAGGCCAAAGGCAAACAGGAACTATTCACCCGCCAGTCCCCGCAGTTGCTCAAGACCCTCCGCGAAATGGCCCTCATTCAAAGCACGGAGTCGTCCAACCGCATCGAGGGCGTCACCGTCGCCGCCGACCGCTTGCGCCCGCTGGTTCTGGGCAACACCAAGCCCCGCGACCGCTCCGAACAGGAGATTCAAGGCTACCGCCTGGCTCTAAATGAGATTCACACCCGGCACGAAAAGCTGTCCATCACGCCCGACACCCTCAAACGTCTCCACGCCCTCTGCCAGTCCGCCAGTGGCGACGCCGGCCAGTTCAAGCGCGTGGACAATGAGGTGATCGAACTGCGCCCCGGCGCTGCTCCCGTCATTCGTTTCAAGTGCGTTGCCGCAAGGCAGACGCCCGCCGCCGTGGACGAACTCTGCCTGCTCTACCGCCATGCGATTGACCAGGACAACATCCCGCCGCTTCTGGCCGTCGCCGCGCTCGTGCTGGATTTTCTCTGCATCCATCCGTTCCGCGACGGCAACGGACGTGTCTCGCGCCTGCTTACGCTGCTCGCCCTCTATCATCACGGCTACGAGGCGGGGCGCTACGTCAGCCTCGAACGGCTCATCGAGGAGTCGAAGGAGGACTATTACGAAGGTCTCAACCGCAGTTCCCAACGCTGGCACGAGGGCCGGCATGAACTCACCCCCTGGATGAACTTCTTTCTGGCCATCATCCGCCGCGGCTGCGCCGAGTTCGAACATCGGGCCAGCCAGGTCAAGGCGCCACGCGGGGCCAAGACCGCTCTCGTCGAAGCCGCCATTGCCGCCCAGCCCGGGCTTTTCTCCGTCGCCGACCTCCGCCAGGCCTGCCCTGGGGTAAGTTTGGATATGATTCGGCATCTCCTGCAGCGCCTCAGAGGCACAAAAGTCCAGTGCGAGGGTCGAGGTCAGTCCGCCAAATGGCGGCGAATCTCAATTGGGTAACAAAGAGGCCAATTAGGTAATGAATTAGGTAATCAAACGGTTGAATGAGCAACTCCAGCGCAACCGGGACCGCTTTCCGGACGATTTTGCCTTTCTACTTACCACGGCGGAGGCGACGGCTCTAAGGTCACAGACCGTGACTGCAGACGAGCCGCTGAACCGGTCGCAAAATGCGACCGCATCCAAACGCAACCTTCGGTACTGCCCTCGTGCGTTCACCGAGCATGGCGTGCTCATGGCGGCTACCGTCCTCAACAGCCACGAGGCCGTCAGAATGCCCCTTTTATCATCCGCGCCTTCGTCAAGATGCGTGAGGACCGTGCCACCAGTGCCCACATTCTCCAACGGCTGGCCGAGATTGAGCGCTCGCTGCTGAGCCACGATACCGCCCTGCGCGACATCTACCGGAAACTCCGCCCGCTCCTTGCCCCGCCCCCCGATACGCCCCGCGAGGAAATCGGCTTTCATGTTGGGAAATGAGGCTTTTGCCCACCCAAGCCGGTGACAGCGCCTTCACTTTCTTTGCGATACTCGTGAAGATGGCCAGCAGTTGGCCGGTTTCGTCCAGCAAGCGAGCGAGATTATCTGCGGCTTGGGCAGTGCCATCGCGAAGCAGTTCAAGCCAGTAGGCAATCTCTTCCCTCATCCTTCCAGTTCAAGCCTTTCCAGCAGATATTTCACCCTTTCAAAAGCGTCCCGCTGGCGAATGGTGCGCTCCTCCGCGTCCAGCGTTTCGTCGAACTCCGCCACGTCCTTCGGCCCGACGTGATCCAGCGTGGCGAACTTGCCCGCGATCTTCTTCAGGCCCTCCTTGACCAGCGCCAGCTTGAGATGGGGTTTGAACGCCTTCACGACGGCTTCGACGCCGCCTGGGTAGTTGTGCAGGACAAAGTAGATGTCGTAAGCGTCTTTGGCCTTGCGGCGATCCTCCAGGGCCATGCCCTTCATCACCAGGAACGGCACCACGGACGCGACCTGCACCTGCACTTCGTCCACCGCGCCATCCGGCAGCTTGCCCTTCACGCTCACCTTGGCTGGCTGGATCTGGAACGCCAGGTCACACCCCCGCGCCTTGCGCGGCTGCATGTCCAGGGCCTTCTGGGTGCGGCGGCTCTTGCCGGTGCCGCCATACTCGCCCGCCAGGAAATCCACCTGCACCACCTGCCCCCGCACGGTCTTGCGGAAGATGAACGGCTGCTGTTTGTCCTGGGTGTAACCGTGCTGGCGCAGGATCTCGCCGATCATCCGGTAACCGGCCTCGGTCAATTCCTTGTGGTTCAGGGCCAGATCCACGTCGATGCTGCCGACGTGCCGCTCCTGGCTCTGCGGAATCAGCAACTCGGGAATCCAGCCGCCCACCAGCACCATGTCGTCCCGATACTCTCCGAGGATGTGGGTCAACTCGATGAGCACCGATCTGGCCGCTTCCACGGCGGCGGCGGTGTAGTCTATGCGTTCTCCGGCCATGACGGTTGAATGACTTGTTGTTTCAGGAAATCCGCCGCCTCCTCGCCCCGGCCCTTGCTCTGGCGCAGGTCGAGGTAGGTCTGCACCGGCGACGTGACCTTGGCGTCGCCCTTGGTTTCCACGCCGTAAAACACGCCGTCGTCGTAAGAGGCGATCAGGTTGACGTTGGCCCCGCTCGTGACTGCTTTCAGTTGGAGCCGCTCCGCCAGGGAGTCTATGTTGCCCACCACGTAGGCCATCGCCCGCTGGTAGCGCACCATTGGCGCATACCGTGCCGCGCTGGAGAATCCCGCCAGGGCGTAGGCCAACTTGTCCTTCGAGCATGTCTCGGCCAGCAGGCGCTCGAAGTCCGCGATTGGCCGAATCGTGTAGAACTCCCGGACGGCGCTGCGGCGGAAGTCGTAGTTTTCCTCCCACTCCGCCAGCAACTTGGCGGGGGCGGTGAGCCGGAAGCCCTCGTCGCCAGTTTCCACCCATTCCCGATCCACCAGCAGCTTCTTGACGTTGAAGCCCTGGCCGAGGCTGACGCCCGCCTCTTTGGCCAGCGGCTGCACCTTCCACCGCCCTCCCGGCGCGGACAGCAGCACCCGGAGCACTCGCTCGGCCTTGGGCGAGTAGAGCGACCGCAGGTCGCGCTTCCGGGCGAACGGGTTCTCCTTGCCCTCCTTCGAGACGAACACCTGGTCGAAGCTCAACAGGCAGTTTCCGGCCAGGTCAGCGAATCCGAAGCCTTCCTTGAGACAAATCTCAGCGGCTTCGGGAGAGATGTAAGGGGCCATGACCACGCCGTAGGCGTTGGGGATGTCGCTCTTGAACCGCAGCAACTGGTTCGTCGCTTCGCGGATGACACGGGGTTGGCCCACCTTCCGCACTTCGACGACCAGCGTGCTCTTGCCTCCGGGGGTCTTGACTTGGAGCCGCAAGTCCGTCCTGTCGTTCGCGGCCTTGGACTTCTTCTCGACCCGCACGAACGGCACTCCCTGGAGGCACTTCATCAGTGCATCCCTGGCTTGATCCATTAACGTGATCTCTTTCATTGCAACAGTCATTTTCAACTGATGCTGAAACCTACACTTTCACTGAAAGTGCCGCAAGTATGATTTTCACCCAAACACTCGCTTTCAACGCCGGTTGAAGCAGGGCGTTTCGCTGAAACAACCAGCAGCCATCTCCGCCGCAAACCGACTGAGTGATCAATGAACTTCGTAGCCGTCCGCGTCTGGCTCCTGAAAAGCGACCCTCGGATTTCCCGACCTCCCCAACACCGACGACAGTTCAGGAAAT
>Ga0233425_10006940_pt1 | contig 16260 bp, 15 predicted proteins | sample Watercolumn_Towu_2_FD_181712 | JGI IMG/M metagenome (GOLD analysis project Ga0233425, IMG submission 181712) | Freshwater microbial communities from Lake Towuti, South Sulawesi, Indonesia - Watercolumn_Towuti2014_140_MG | ecosystem: Environmental > Aquatic > Freshwater > Lake | place... | reverse complement strand
GCCCACCACACCTCTCCGCGGTGCACCTACCAGCGCTCTTCTGGCAGCACGCGTTCGGCGACGCGCAGCTGCGTGCTGGCTACGGAGCCGGTCTCAGGCGTGCGCTCGTAGCCAGCTACATACGCGCGGTCCAGCTCACGATCGCGCAAGGCGCGCAGATACGCCCGGCATGCCTGTCGAATGACCGCGGCGCGTGGCACCTTCTCCCGCCGGGAAACGCGGTCCAGTTCCGCCAGCAACGCGGGATCAAGGGGGATTTGCACGATTCTGCTCGTCACGATTACACAATCCCTTCAACATGATTTTACGTCTGACGCTCGCGAACGCTGTACGATTCGCTTCCCGTGACTCACCGACCCGATACGAACGACGGAATGCTTGAAGGAGCGATCGCAGGTGCTTGAACGGTTCCACGTCCCGGCTGACATCGCGGTGCACGTACGGCAGGAGGACATGCGGGGCAGCGTCGAAGACATCTTCCGGAAGCTCGGGATGTCGAACGACGACGCGGTCCAGTCGGCCGACGTGCTCATGTACGCCGACATCCGCGGGATCGAGTCCCACGGCGTCAGCAACATGATGCGTTCGTACGTGGACAGCTTCAACAACAAGCGGATCAACCCGAGGCCGAACTGGAAGATCGTCCGGGAGGCGCCGGCGACCGCGACCATCGACGGCGACGGCGGACTGGGACTGGCGGTCGGCCCGCAGGCGATGAACGTCGCCATCGACAAGGCGAAGCGATACGGGATCGGCGCCGTAGCGGTGTTCAACAGCGGGCACTTCGGCGCCGCCGCCTACCACGCGGCCATGGTCCTCAAGCACGACATGGTCGGCCTCTCCATGACCATGGGGGGCACCTCCGTGACGCCGACCTGGGGGGCAAAGGCGATGCTCGGCCTCAACCCGCTCGCGGTCGCCGCGCCCGCCCGCAAGGAGCCGCCGTTCATCTTCGACGCCTCGATGAGCTCGGTCGCCGGAAACAAGATCCGGCTCGCCCAGCGCGTCGGCGCAAAGTTGAACCCGGGCTGGATCGCCCGCCCTGACGGCACGCCGATCATGGAAGAGACCGATGTCCCCGAGAAGTACCTGATGCTGCCGCTCGGCGGGACCCGCGAGATCGGCTCGCACAAGGGCTACAGCCTCGGGATGATGATCGAGGTGCTGGCCGGGCTGCTCTCCGGCAACGCGGCGGCGTTCATGCGGCGGCAGCAGACCTCGCACCATTTCATCGCCTACAACATCGCCTCGTTCACGGATGTCGATGGCTTCAAGAACGACATGGACGCCTACCTGAAGGCGTTGAAGGAAACGCCGCCGGCCGCCGGCCACAGGCGGGTCGTGTACGCCGGCCTGCCGGAACACGAGGAGGAGGTCGAGCGGCGGGCGCATGGCATCCCGTACCACCCGGAGGTGATCGGGTGGTTCAAGGGGATCGTGAACGAGCTGGGTCTGAAGGACCGGCTCCCGTCGGTGCCGGCCGGCAGGCCGAAAGGCTAGCGGGCGGAGGTTTCGTCGAATCCGACGGGCACTGGCAGCCAGACATTGAACGTGCTGCCCTCCCCCGGACGGCTCTTCGCTGTGATCTGACCACCGTGCGCCTGTGCGATGTGCTTCGCGATCGCCAGGCCCAGCCCCGCCCCGTCGTCGCCCGGCGTGCGGCTGACCTTGTAGAACCTCTCAAATATGTGCGGCAGGTGCTGTGGCTCGATCCCGCGCCCGGTATCCGATACACGCACCTCGACACCGCCATGCGCACGCCCCACTCGCATCAGGATCGTGCCGCCGGGTGGGGTCGCCTTGATCGCGTTGCTGATCAGGTTGCCGACGAGCTGGTGGAGCTTCTCCAAGTCCGCCGTGAGGAGCGGCAGATCCGCGTCGACCTCGCACCGGACGGACACCTGGCGGGCGTCGGCGATCGGCTGAAAGCGCGAGACCGCGTCGGACGCAAAGGCCGACAGGTCGACGGGCACCATGTGCATCGGTGTGTGGCCCGATTCGAGCCTCGAAAGATCGAGGAGCTCGCCCAGCATCCGGTCCATCCGGTCGGCGTCCTGGACGATCCGGCCTGTGAACTGGGCGACCGCCTCGGGATCGTCGGCACCGACCTGCAACGTCTCGGCGGACGCCTTGATCGCAGCGACCGGGGTCCGCAGCTCGTGCGAGGCGTTGCTGATGAACTCTCGCCGGGTGACCTCCAGGCGGTGCATCTCGGTCACATCCTTGATCACGAGCAACGCCCGGCCCTCGGAGCCACCGTTCTCCGGCGGGATCGGGATGGCGACGACATTCAAGTAGCGTCGCTCGGGCATCAACTCAAACTGCCTCAGCCCAGCCTTGCCCTCCGCGGCCGCGTGTTGCGCCAGCTCGTAGACATCGTTGGCGCGTGTGAGCTCAAGCAGGCGCTTCCCTCGCGGGTCGGTCGCTGACGCGCCGAGGACGGTCACGGCGGCGTCGTTGGCCAGCTGCACCGTGCCATTGACGTCGACGACCAGTATCCCGTCGGTCATCGCCGCCATCACGGACTCCAGCCTCACCCGCTCGGCCGCCTCGGCGTCGATCGTGTGGCCGAGCCTGCGGGCGAGCGAATCGACCGCGGAGACGACTTCCGCCAGGTCGCGCCAGTCCCTGGCGCGCGCATCGGCGGCGTGGCCGCGCGGGTCGGCGGCGCGCACCGAGCGGGCGAACTCCTCGAGCCTGCGACGGTGGACGGTGGCGGCCCGCCAGGCCGCCAGGGCGCACAACGCGGCGCCGAAGGCTGCGACCGCGCCGGTGACCTGGAGCAGTCGAGCGGTGCTGCGGGCGGTGCCGGAGAGCGGGGCGGGGACGGCGACGACGAGGGCCGCGGCCGTGACGGCAAGGGCCGCCGCGACCAGGGCGGACAGCGCGATCTGCCTGATCACGCGGGGTCGAACCTGTAGCCGACGCCGCGCACGGTGACGATCAGCCTGGGGTCGGCCGGCTCACGCTCGATCTTCTGCCGGAGCCATCGGACGTGGACATCGACGGTCCGGTCGTCGCCGGAAAAGTCGTATCCCCACACCTGCTGGAGCAACTGGTCTCGGGAGAACGCTCGCCCGCGGTTCTTCGCCAGGAACGCCAGCAGGTCGAACTCCTTGGGCCGTAGCCGAACCTCCACACCTTCCCGAGTCAGGACCCGGGCGTCCAGGTCCAACCGAAGGTCCCCGATCGGGATAGAGGCCGCCCCGGCCCCTGCGGCCGACACTGCCATGTCCTGCCTGCGGAGCATCGCCCCGACCCGGGCCATGAACTCTCGCATGCTGAACGGCTTGGTCACGTAGTCGTCGGCGCCGATCTCGAGCCCGACCACCCGGTCCACCTCCGTGTCGCGGGCGGTCAGCATCAGGATCGGGACTGTGTCGGCCTCCTGGCGCAGCACGCGGCACAAGTCGAGGCCGCTCATGCCGGGGAGCATCAGGTCGAGCACGACCAGGTCCGGCGATTCCGCACGGGCTGCCTGCAGAGCCCGTGGGCCGTCGCCTGCCACGGAAACGTCATAGCCAGCCCGCCGGAGGCTGTAGGAGATGGCCGCGGAGAGCGAGGGGTCGTCCTCGACCACGAGGATCCGCTTGGAGATCTGCCTCCTCCCGCGAGGTCTGAACTCTGGCTCCGATCCTATCCGGCGACCGTTAACGGTCTGTTAACGCCCGGGAGCCCGATACAGGCTACAACCCGATAGAGGTGGCTCCACTTGTTTGAACAGCCCGGTCGGGGTCGATAAGTGGAATCACTCTGCGGGGTTCAGGCTGCCGCGGGCGCGGGGAGCGGCTTAGTGTAGAACTGGTCGGGGGTCATGCGATCGAGGCTCATGTGCGGCCGGCGGGCGTTGTAGAACTCGAAATACCGGCCGAGCCCGTCTCTCGCCTCAGATACCGATCCATACGCCTTCAGGTACACCTCCTCGTACTTGACGCTCTTCCATAACCGCTCGACGAACACGTTGTCCTTCCAGCTGCCCCTGCCGTCCATGCTGATGGCGATGCCCTTTCCCTTCAGCAGGCTGGTGAAGACCTCGCTCGTGAACTGGCTCCCCTGATCGGTGTTGAAGATCTCGGGCGCGCCGTAACGCTCCAGGGCCTCCTCCACCGCCTCCACGCAGAACTGCGTGTCCAGCGAGATCGACAGCCGCCATGCCAGGACCTTGCGGCTGTACCAGTCGACCACGGCGGCCAGATACACGAAGCCCCTGGCCATTGGGATGTACGTCAGGTCCATGGCCCAAACCTGGTTCGGCCGCGTCGCCGACACCCCTCTCAACAGATACGGATACACGGCCTGGCAGGGGTGCCGCCGGCTCGTGTTGCGCTTGCGGTAGAGGGCCTCGAGCCCATCCGCCGCATCAGCGTGGCCACGTGCCGGCGCCCGGCCTCAGCGCCTTCCCGCCGCAGCAGGTCCCGCATCATCCTGCTGCCAGCAAACGGGTACTCCAGGTGCAGCTCGTCGATCCTGCGCATCAGCGCGAGGCCGGCCTCGCTCACCGGCCGGGACCGGTAGTAGACGCTGCCTCGGCAGATGCCGAGTGCCTTCGCCTGGCGGGTCACAGGCAGTCGGTGGTTGCGGTCGATCATCGCCTTGCGCTCAGCAGTCCCGCTTTGTCGAGCGCGGCCTCTAAAAATCGTTCTCGAGCGCCAGCTCACCGATCTTGGCGTGCAGCGCCTTCATGTCTACCGGCGGCTTTGCCGGACCCTTCCCGTCGCCGAACACCTCGGCCGCACGGTCGAGGAGCTGCGACTTCCACTGCGTGATCTGGTTCGGGTGGATGTCGAACCGGCTGGCCAACTCCGCGAGCGTCTTGTCGCCCCGGATCGCCGCAAGTGCCACATTCGCCTTGAACACCGCCGAGTGGCTACGGCCGGGACGTCTGGTCATCGATCGCTCCTGTGAATCCACTGGCGCCATCATGCGCCATCCAGGCAGCGATTCCACCTATCCCCCTGTTCAGATTCTCGGAGCCACCTCTCTCTTGGCCTCTTCGAGGCAGCACAGGAAGCTCGAGCGCGGAACCGGCGCAAACCAACCCGAAATGTCAGGTCCGATGCTCGCGTCTCGGCGCTTTCAGGCCTCGCTCGTTGCGGGACATGCGGTGCGACTCTTAGAACATTCCGCGAGCGCGGTGTCGCACGGCTCATCTGTAACACTCGCTTGAAGAACTCGGGATGCGTGGAGCAGACCGCGCGCGAGCGTGTACGAGAACGGCTTGTCCGAGCTCTTTGAGGTCGTCAAGCTGCCCAAGACCCAGATCGCGAGGGTTGTCAACGAGCGCTCGCGGATTTCAACGCCTGATCGTCCCGAGTCTGGCGAACTCCGACGTTTGACTCAGGCGCGTGACAGGGCCGCTGAGATGTTCGAGTGGGGCCACATCGAACGAAGCGACTACCTTCGGCAACGCGATGAACTCGAGCGCGGGATCGAGAGCCTTGAGCGCTCGACGCCGAACGACGAACAACTTCGGCAGTTCGCCCGGCTGATGGACGACCTGGGAGCGGCGTGGGCGGCCGCAGATGATGAAGGCAAGAACAGGCTCGCGCACTCGATCCTGGAAGCTGTCTGGATCGAAAACAAAAGGGTCGTGGCAGTTACGCCACGACCCGAACTGACGCCGGTCTTTGAGAGCGTCTGGCAAGCTGTGCCAGATAGTTTTTTGCACTGGCGACCCCGAGCGGATTTGAACCGCCGATCTCTTCCTTGACAGGGAAGTGTGTTAGGCCGCTACACCACGGGGCCGCGGAAGCGGTCGCGAGTCTGAACTCGCACACAAACCATTTTATCCGACGGGCGTTGACACTGCAGGGTTGCGCGTCGGAAAAACGTGCCAGGCGGCCCTGTTCTGAGGGTGATCCCCGGTCGTAGCCTGAGCGAATGTCCAGGCTCGTGTCCCTGGCCACCTCTCCAGGTCACACCCTCTGGGCGCTCGCGGCAGTCGGCTCTGTCGCGGTGGCAGGCGCTCTCCCCGAATGGCACGAGGGTGGCGTGCCCGGCGCACTGCCCGTCGTCATCGCCAGCATCAGTGGGTGGATCATCTGGACCACGGTGATCTCGCTACTCGGCAACTGGGCGTTCGGGCCTCAGCACAACTCGGTCTCGTGGTGGGGTGCGGCCTGGGCAATCGGCCTGGCCCAGGGCCCCGGCGTGATACGCGTCCTCGGCGTCGTCGAAGGTTCTGGTCCGGCACCGGCCATTGCAGCATTCGGGGGACAACTGGCGGCGATGATGCTCGCAGCGAGGGTGTCCTACGGGCTTCGAGACGTGTTTCGACCGATCACACTGATCCTCGTCGCAATCGTGCCGTGGCTGATCCTGCAGATCGGAGTTGTGCTCCTGCTCGATTTCGCGCTTTCCTAGCCGGCCGCTGGGTCGACCACTATTGTTCGACCCGCCGGTCCGGTGTCTGATGTTCCCGCCCCCGATTCCCAACCAACAAACGGCGTCGTGGCGTGACCTCCGCGACGAACAGGTTGGATCTCCCCTCCCGGCGCAAAACCCCGGCAGCATCCGCCCGCTGCAACGGAACCGACGGCAACCAGCGCTGGGAATCGGGGGCATTTACTCCAGGAGGAACGCATGCGGAGGCTTCTGCTCGCAGGACTCGCCTTCATGGCGATCGCCTCCGTCGTCGCCGTCACGCTCGCCCGCACCGACATCCTCGGCAGGTCGCCCGATCGAGGACCGTCACCAGTCGGCGACCTTCTCCTGGAGTCCTTGCAACCCTCGCCTTCCGCCGCGGGCTCGCAAGCCGCCTTCGGCATCCACGGAACGATTACCTACTCCGTCCGCGACCAGAATGGACGGGTGAAGAACGCCGGAGCCATCAGGAACACCGTCAACAACGAGGCTAAGAACGAGGTGTTCAACCGGATCGCGTCCGGTGCTACGAGCACACCATTCGATGCAATAGCGGCCATGTCTGCGTCGGTCGGGAGCGACGACCCCTCGAACGGTGTTTTGGCGGGAAGCATCACGCTCAACCTGGACGGAGACCTTGGGACACCCGGGCACCAGAACCCGGCCGATGGCGTCGTTGCCACCGATTTCTCTTCGGACCCGGGCAAGGGAACGATCAGTGTCACCTTTACGGCTCAGGCTGACGGCGTCACTGTCAAACAGATCGTGCTGACGAAGGTTCCCGCGGACAACACGGCGGTCAGCAACGGGAAGGCGATCGCCGACGGCGACATCTTTGCTTACGTCGACGTTCCTGATGTGACGCTGAACACGAACGACACCGTGCAATATACGTGGACGGTGAACGTGGACTGACTTTCTGGGTGGCAATTGTGGGTCGGCCGATGGCCGGAAGACTTTCGGCAGGCGCACTCTTTCTGTGTGTGGCGTGCGCCAGTGCGGCCGGCTGGGCGGCGTTCGCCGCCGGCGCGGGCGGTTCAGGCGTATCGGACCCGGCACGCATCACGGCCGCCGTTCAGGCTGCGGCCGGCAAGGGCGTCGTGGATGCTCCCAGGATCCAGGATGTCACGTCGGCGCTGCTTGGCCCGCGCGAGGTCGAGCTGCTGACCGCGCTTCACACAGCAGCGGTAAGAGCCGGCAGAGCTGACGTGGCAACCGCTATCGAGCGGACGCTTGCCGGCGTACGGATGCGGCCGAATGAACCGGCACTAGTCGCGGCCATACCGAAGACGCGGCTCGGGCTCGACTCGTCATCGCTGATCAGCGGCTCCACCCGCGGTCACATCACGTCTGAGACATGGGACTCGGCCGACCTCGTTGTCGCCGAGACAGCTCGGGTTTCCGCGTTCCGCGCTGATGTGACGTCCGCGGCTTCGGCCGCGTCTACGGGGCTTGCGGCCGCAAACGACGTGGCGACGCTGGCGGACCTCCTTGTTCGATTCCTCCTTGCGCTCGAGAGCGCCAGCGGGCTGTCAGAGTCCGCGGTCGCGGCCGGGCGATTCGCGCGTGAAGATGGCGTGGTGTCCGCAGTCCTCGCGGAGCAGGGCCACCGCACGGCAAGCCTTCAGACCCTCGCGGACGCGGCAATCGCGGCGGCCGGGATGCGACAACCCGCCGATGTGAGGTACGGTGACCTGGCGTCCGCTCACATCGGCGCCGTGATCCGCGAACGATCTTGGTTGAGCGACGAGGCTGGCACTACGTCGTTCACCCGCGATCTCGATGACCTCATCGACGCCACATACGCCGCTATCGTCGCGGCGTACGTGGAAACACCTGTGGTCAGAGCATCGCTGGACGCAGGAGCCCTGGCGGCCGTCCTTTCGGCTGCGGCCACCATGCGCGAAGGCGCCGTGACTCGCCAGGCGCACGCCGGCAGGACACACCTGGCGGATGCGCACCGCAGCCGCTTCGGTTCGAGTGCCGCCGAGCCGCAAACTCTGGCCGAGCTTGTGGCCTCTGCTGCTGCCTCATCGGCCGGCGAGGGAGTCGCGACCCTTGTGGCACCTGCGCGATCCCGGTCCGCGCAACGCCACACCGCGTTCGCGTCCGTGGAAGCTCTAACCCTGGCAAGGCTCTGGCTATGGCGCCAGGACCTCACCTCACTGGGTGTGTCCCTCGAGAGCCGGTCCGCCAGGAGCCCGGCGGCGGTGTTCGACTTAGGCGCGTTGGCGGCATCGAGGACCGTCGCGCGACAGGACCTTCCGGTCGGCGTCCGATCTGAAGCGATGGCTGCGGTTGAGAAACGTAGCGCCGACTTCGGCAGAATCGAGGTCGTCGTCGCCGTCTCGGTCGTACTCGCTGGCGGGGCAAACGCCGTCGAACCATCCACGGTCCAGGTCGAGGCGATCACGGACGATCCGGATGCGGGAGAAGGCCCGGAACTGTCCGAGGCCATCGTGCCACCGATCCTGATCACGTCGAACCCGCCGCAGGGCGAAGTGCTCTCGGTCGTATGGCCGGGCCGGCCTGCCACGCTTCACGTGCCCGACCAGGGTGTGACCCTGCGAGTCCCGGCGGGCGCGCGGCGGACGGTCTTTCAGACTCGCGTCTCGGTAGAGAACCCCGATTCCCTCGAGGTCAAGCCAGCCGGCAAGGTGTTGCGCGTCGTTCGCATCGAGATCTATGACGCGCTGGGTCGGCCGGTCGATGATCCGACGCCGGAGAAGCCGCTCGACCTTGCCATACGGCTCGACGCTGCAGATCTCGGCAGGCGAGACCTGTTGCGCGTGCAGCGATTCGAGCCTGAGACGGCCGTCCCGACCTGGTTGGACGTGCCCGTCGTCGAGGTCCGATCCGACGAGGTCGTGGCGACTCTGGACCACCTGTCGCTGTTCGCCCTCGTTGCGGGCGGCGATCGACCGGGCGCAGCCGCTTCACAGGCAACATCGCCCGGCGATGCAGCGCCCGACATCTCAGTCACCCGCCACGGTGACCGGGAAGCGGGCGCCGTCGCCATCTGGGTCGTTGTGGCTGTTGGAACCGGGGTCCCCCTGAGCGTCTGGGCGGCCGAGCGGTTCTTCAGAAGGCGCAGCCGATCCCCTTGAACCCGATCCTGACCGTGCCATCCGGCATCAGCGTCACCGGCGTGATCTTGTCGCCGCCGGTGAGCTTCTGGACATCGGCCCACTTCTCGGGCTGCCTGCTGACGTCGACCTCGTCGAACTCCACGCCATCCCTGGCGAACTCCTCCTTGAGAAGGGAGCAGTAGCCGCACTCGGGATGCGTGTACATGACCGCTTTGCGCAATCAGCGCCCCATTGGATGGGCAACGTTCGCCGCCAGGTACTTCTCGGGCTCCTTCGAGAACGACGTTGGACAGCCCGGTGAGCAGAAGTAGTAGGTCGTTCCCTTGTACTCGTGCTTGCCACCCGGAGGATTGGCGGTGTCGACCTCCATCTTGCAGACGGGATCGACCGCGGTGGCAGCCTTCTTCCCGAACAGGTTCATGCCCAGGACCTTCATGCGTACCCCTCCAGACTCGATCGCTCGAAGAACCTTCGACGTACTTGCCCCGAATGTATCAGTTGGCCCTTACCAGGCTCGGACGGCGTGCGAGCCGAAGCGAGTTGGTGACGACGGTCACCGAGCTGAACGCCATCGCAGCGGCGGCCGCCACCGGGTTCAGGAATCCGCTGTGGCCAAATACGGGCTGCAGCCACGCGATGCTGTGGACCGGCGCAAGTGAAGGGAGGGAGTAGACCGGGTAAAGCAACCCCGCGGCCACGGGGATCAGCAACACGTTGTAGAAGAACGCCCAGAACAGGTTCTGCTTGATCGCCCGCATCGTCGACCGGCTCACGTCGATGGCCGTTGAGACGCCCCGTACGTCGCCGCCCATCAGGGTGATGTCGGCGGCTTCGATCGCCACGTCCGTCCCGCTGCCGATTGCGATCCCAATGTCCGCAGTCGCGAGCGCCGGAGCGTCGTTGATGCCATCGCCGACCATCGCCACGACCCTGCCACCCGACTTGAACTCGGCGACCCTCGCGGCCTTGTCCGCCGGAAGGACCTCGGCCACGACGTGATCGATGCCGAGTTGCCGGCCCACGGCGTCTGCGGCGCGGCGGTTGTCGCCGGTGATCATCACGACGTCGATCCCCATGCGCCGGAGGCCACCGACTACGGCCCGTGCGTCCGCCTTGACGGTGTCCGCGATCGCGATCACGCCGGCAACCTGCCCGCCGACCGCCACGAGCAGGGCGGTGCGGCCAGCCGCGTGGTGCTCCGAGAGGGGTTCCAGAAGCGGAGCCACGTCGACGCCGCTCTCCCGCAGATATGCCTCGTTGCCGACCATCACCTCGACGCTGGTGGCGACGCTGGTGGCGCCGACACGACCTTGTACGCCTCGCCCTGGCACGGCCTGGAAGCCGGAGACCTCGGCGATCGGAAGACCCAGCCGTTCCGCCTCCCGCACGACCGCTGCCCCGAGCGGGTGCTCGGAGGCGACCTCAACCGCGGCCACCAGGCCCAGTAGTTCAGGTCCTGGCAGGGTCAGGCTGCGCGTATCGACCACCTTCGGCTTCCCCTCGGTCAGAGTCCCGGTCTTGTCGAAGACCACCGTGTCGATGCGGTGGGCGACCTCCAGCGCCTCGGCGTTGCGGATGAGGACGCCCTGGCTTGCCGCACGACCCATGCCGACCATCACTGCGGTCGGCGTGGCCAGTCCAAGCGCGCACGGGCACGCGATTACCAGGACCGCCACCGTTGCCAGAAGCGCGTAGAGCCACGCCGGGTCCGGCCCCAAGACCGACCATGCCAGGAACGTGATAAGCGCCACCCCGAGGACGATCGGCACGAAGCGGGCCGTGACGATGTCGACGAGCCGCTGGATCGGCGCCCGCGAGCCCTGCGCGTCTTCAACCATGCGGACTACCTGGGCGAGTACGGTCTCGGCGCCGACGCCACGCGCCCGGATGCGCACCGTTCCGCGGCCGTTGACGGTCCCGGCGAAGACCTTCGCTCCCTCGTTCTTGTCCACCGGGACGCTCTCGCCGGTCAGCATCGACTCGTCGATGCTGGTGATCCCGCTCGCCACCTCACCATCGACCGCGACCCGTTCGCCGGGCCGGAGCATCACGATGTCGCCTGCTGCCACGTCTTCGATCGGCACCGAGACGAATGAGCCGCCGCGCTCGACCAGCGCGCTCCTGGGCTGCTGACTGACGAGGCGTTTGATCGCATCGGACGTACGGCCTCGCGCCCGCGCTTCAAGGTAACGGCCCAGCAGGACGAGGCCGACGATGGCGTTCGATACGTCGAAGTAGGTGCCGGTCGAATGGCCGGCGAAGGGCGCCGCTCCTTCGAAAGTGCTTCTCGACAGGGTGACGGCGGCGCTGAAGAAGTAGGCGACCGACGTGCCGATCGCGATCAGGGTGTTCATGTTGGTCGTGCGATGCCTGATCCCGGCCCAGGCACCTGCATAGAACTGCCATCCGGCCCAGAACTGCACCGGCGTGGCGATGATCAGGAGCATCAGGTTGACCGCGGTGGGGGAGATGCCGGCGAGGGCGTCGACGGTCTGGTACTGCATCGCGGTCATCGTGAAGGCGGCTACGACCAGCGATGCGACCGTCCTGGCGAGCAGGATTTTGCGGTCCCTGCGTAGCTGGCGCTCCTGTGAGGTGTCGTCCTCCACCACGCGGCCGAAGTAGCGGTACCCCGCGGCCTCGATCGCGTCGCGGAACGCCTGGGGCGAGTCTGCTACGGGAACCCGCTCGACGGCGATCTCGCCGCCATCTCGACGCAGGGTTGCGCCGACTACGCCGCGCACCGCGCCCACGGACTGAAGCAGCCTGGCCCGGTCGGCCGCGGTGTGGGACGCCGGATCGGGCGCCTGGGTGGACGCCAGATCGGCCGCCTGGCCGGTCGGCCCGTCGGAGCCGGCGCGGGGTCCGATCTTGAAGATGAGTTCCTCAGTGCCGACGCCGTACCCACTGTCCCGGACAGCTTCGACCAGCGCCGCGGGCCTGACCTTCGGACCGACGCGTACGACCGCGCGCTCGGTGGCCAGGTTCACCTCGGCGCCTTCGACGCCGGAGACCGACTCCAGCGCGTGCGTCACGTGGCTCACGCAGGACGCGCACGTCATGCCGCGGATCGGCATGGTCAGCGTGGTCGTCGTGGATGCGGTTGCCAACTGAGCCCCCGTGGCGTCCGGCCGCTACCTGGAAGGGTTCTTCACGGAGAACAGTTCGACGAGCTCGCCGAGCACCTGTGCTTCACGACCGTTCTTGACCCCGTCAACGACGCACGTGTGCAGGTGACCTTCGACGAGCCGCGTTTCGAGCCGCTCGAGCGCCCGCCGGATCGCAAACGTCTGCTTCAGCACGTCGACGCAATACCGGTCTTCCTCGATCATCTTGCGGACGCCGGCCACGTGGCCCTCGATATATGAGAGCCGGTTAAGCGCGTCCTTCTTGACGTCCTTCAGCATAGCTGCCTGCCTGATTAAACCCATACCCCCGGGGGGGGGTTCTACGACAATGCTACCACCACCGGACCTGTAGCCAGGGGCGGTCTATGCTGGCGGCGGCCTCAGTCAGCCCGCTTCGGTGCGGGCTTTGGCATCAGCCGCAGCGTAGCTTCAGCTACTACAGCGTTGCGGTCGAGCGGTATGGCGTGATACCGGGCGGCAGCCCAGTCCGCGGTTTGATCGCAGTAGTGAGCGCTGCCGGGGTGGCCGGACTGGCCGGCGTGGTCGACCGCCCAGGCCACCGGTTCCCTGAGGTCGGCGGCGAATCGGTAGTTCGCGCCAAAGGGCGCCTCGTAGTCGGCGCCGGCGCCTGTATTGCCGACCGTGAACGAGTTGCCGCCGACCGGTTGCCCCCCGCGGTCGAGGAGCCGGCCGAGGTCCCCGATGCCGCTCAGCGGATGCCGCAGGGCGACCCTGTGCAGTTTGCCCCACGACCATTTCGACATGTCCTGACCCTGGCGCCGCTCAAGGTCGGCGATCGCGCTTTTCATCGCTACGTCGATAGCGGCCTGCCGCCGACCGCTGGCGAACCAGCCCGCGCGGTCCTCGCCCAGCAGCTCGAGGGCCAGGCCGCCGACCGCGCCCGCGGCAAGCTCGGTCATCCGGGCTCCGCCACTCTGGCCGCCGCCTATCAGTCCCGCGACCGCGGCGTCATCGCCGAACCGTTCGCCCGCGACCGCGGAACTCCAATGCCGGAAGAACGCCTCGAAGATCACGGCGGCCCCGCTCTCCGGCTCCATCCGGCAGTCCCAGCCGGCAAGCATCGTCGTCGCCTGCTTCACCTTCGGATCGCGGCTTCTCCTCAGCGCGGCGACGAGATCGTTCAGCCGGTCGACCGCCCGCAGGTTCATCGAGTCGAGGTGCATGGCCCTGAAGCCGTCCAGCGACGACTTCGGCGTCGCCTCGAGGATCTGTCTGATACGCCGGGCCCGATGTCCAGAACCCCAGGTACCAGCGAGCGGGTAGGGGAAGTCGGGCGGTGCGGTCCGGTTGTTTGCGCTTCGCACCCACCCCGAGTCCGGGTCCGACAGGGCCGGCATGCGGTCGAACGGGATCACACCCTGCCACCGGTGGGTCGGGTCCCAACCCGGCCTGAGCCCGCGTTCGGCCACCTTCCTTACCGGGATGCGGCCGACGCACTGATAGCCGATGTGGCCGCGTGTATCGCCGAACACGAGGCTCCACGTAGGGACGCGCCATCCCCGGACGGCCTTCCTGAGCTCGGCGCAGGACCGGGCCCGGTTGAGCTCCACGAACACGGTCAGCTCGTCGCAGCGGGTCGCGCCCATCCAGCGCAGCGAGACTGGCCCGATGCCCCTCGCCGGGGAAGGTAGTAGCTCGTTCACGATCGGTCCGTTGCGAGAGAAGCGGACGACCTTCCGCACCGGCGATTCGCCCTTGACCCGGACCGTCTCGACGACCTGCCGTGCACGCTCCCATCGCCGGCCGGAACGGAAGTACCCGGGCCTGCGCTGGTCCCCCTGCTCCAGATACAGGTCGCGCTGCGAGCAGATGTTGTTGGTGACGCCCCAGGCGACGCCCTCGGTGCGGCCGATGATGATCGCGGGAACCCCCACGTACGCGGTCCCGGCGACGTTGATCGTCTTGCCCGAGAGGTGCGCCTCGTACCAGCAGGAAAGCGCGCCGAAGCCGATGTGGGGATCACTCGCGACCAGCGGCTTCCCGGTTGCGCTTCGCGCGCCCGACACCGCCCAGTTGTTGCTGCCTCGCCCGTCGTCGGGATCCCCGACCGTCGTGCCTATGTTCTCGACGCGCCGTCTCGCCTTCGGGTACGAGCCCGCGGGCACGATGCTCTCGTCATCGGCCTCGGCGGTCAGGAATGCTTCATACAACGGCCCGTCGCCTAGCACACGCCTGGCGAGTTCGGGCAGGACTATCACCGGGAAGCGGCCAGTCAAGTACCACTGGAACTCGACCCAGGTCGCCATGACGTCGATTGCCCGCCACGGGGCCGGCCGGTAGTCGAGAATGTCGAACTCTATCGGGGGGCGAGCCGCCCTTGCAGTCGACTCGATCACCGAGTTGATGCCGCCGACGAAGCCGTCGACGAGCCGGCGGGTGGACGCGGGCATGGCCCGGAGGTTGGCCCGGGCGATGCGCGTGAAGCCGACGGTACGGGCGAGGACGTCGGAGTCGAGCGCCCGGCGGCCGAGCACCTCGGCGAGAGTCCCGTGCGCCCTTCTCCGGAGCCAGTCCAGTTGCCACAGGCGGTCCTGCGCCATGGCGACGCCGAACCCGAAGAACAGGTCACGGTCGTTCGCCGCGAATATGTGAGGGATGCCGAATCGGTCCCGCTGGATCTCGACCGCGGCCGAGACCCTGGCGCCGAATCGCCCCGACGACTTCGGCACTCTCCTGGCGCACTCGTCGCGCCACCATTCGTTGAGCTCGGACCGACGCACTCCGTGGAGCTTGCACACGGCAGCGATCGAATCGCCGCGGCCCAGGCCTTCGAGCAGTCGTCGGCTCAAGCTGTTCATCCGTGTCTCCAGCCCCCGGTTCTGACGGCGCGGGCGTGCTAGTCTACCGGCTTGTTCCAACAGGAGAGGCGAATGGCGAGCGGGAAGTCGACTGGCACGACGATCGAGGGGCTGGGCGTCACGCCGATCATCCAGGCCGGCGGGCCCAACACGAAGCACTCCGGAAGCAGGCCGCGACCCGAGGCTCTGGCTGCGATGGCGGAGGCCTCGAAGCAGTTCGTGAACATGGACGAGCTGTTGGTGGCCGCAGGCAAGGAGATAGCCGAGCTCACTGGCGCCGAAGCGGCCACCGTCACCAGCGGCGCTTCGGGTGGGCTGGTCGTCCAGGCTGCAGCAGCGATTGCGAAGGATGACCCCGAACTGATCAAGCGGCTCCCGATCACCGACGACGTCCCGCACACGCTCGTCATCCAGAAGCGGCACCGGTTCATCTACGACCACCTATACCTGGCTCCGGGGGCGAGGTTCAGGGAGGTCGGCGACGAGAAGGGCTGCACGCCTGAGCAGATGGAGGCCGCGATCGACGATCAGGTGGTCGGCATCGTCTACCTGGAGTCACCGAACCGGAAGGAGGGGTCCGTCCCGCTTCCGATCGCCTCAGAGATAGCGCACCGCCACGGGATCCCGCTCCTGTGCGACGGCGCCTCGATGCTGCCTCCACGGGTCCACCTGAAGAAGTACCTGCAGGAAGGCTCCGACCTCGTGAGCTTCAGCGGTGGCAAGGCAATCCGCGGTCCGCAGAGCACCGGGCTGCTCCTCGGCAACAGGGAGTGGGTCGAATACGCGCGGCTGAACAACGCCCCGAACGCGACGATCGCACGCGCCCAGAAGGTGTCGAAGGAAGAGGTACTCGGACTCATC
>Ga0233425_10006939_pt1 | contig 16261 bp, 13 predicted proteins | sample Watercolumn_Towu_2_FD_181712 | JGI IMG/M metagenome (GOLD analysis project Ga0233425, IMG submission 181712) | Freshwater microbial communities from Lake Towuti, South Sulawesi, Indonesia - Watercolumn_Towuti2014_140_MG | ecosystem: Environmental > Aquatic > Freshwater > Lake | place... | reverse complement strand
TCACCCACAGCGCCCAGGCGGTCAGGGCCAGGGCCAGCGCGTCGGTGAAGTTGTGCGCCGCGTCGGTCAACAGGGCCAGCGAATTGGCCAGCAGGCCGGCGGCGACCTCGACGGCCACGAAGGCCAGCGTCAGGCCGAGGGAAAGCCACAGGCGGCGGGTGGTCGAACGGGTGACATCGTGGAGGGAAGTGTGTTGGATTGCCATAGGTGTGACGAACAGATTATAACCCAGGCGGTAAAACAAGACCGGCGCGGAGCGCCTCCACGCCGGTGGGAAGAAAGTCACATAGAAAGGAAATTAAAAGAGGCTTTGATTCGCCTGCACCCACTCGAACAGGCGGGCCACGCCCTGCTCCACGCCGATCTTCGGCGACCAGCCCAGCTCCTGCCCCGCCTTGCGGATGTCGGCGACGAAGACCTTCTGGTCGCCCGGGCGCCAGCCGCTGCGCGCCACCGGGATGGGTTTGCCGAGCAGCTTCTCCAGCAGCGGACCGCATTCCGTCCAGATCGACATCGTATTCGCCGGGCCGCCGCCCAGGTTGAAGACCCGGCCGCGCACCCGCTCGATGTTCGCCACGGCCGCGTCGTAGGCATCCAGCAGGTCGTCGACGAAGAGCACGTCGCGGATCTGTTTGCCGTCGCCGTAGATGGTGATCTGCCGCCCGGTGACGGCGGCGATGATCATCCAGGCCACCCAGCCCTGGTCCTCGACCCCGAACTGGCGCGTGCCGTAGATGCAGGACTGGCGCAGGACGACGCCCGGCAGGTCGTAGATGCGGGCATAATCGCGCACGTACTGGTCGCCGGTCCCCTTGGAGCAGCCGTACGGGGAATGGAAATCCAGCGGCTGGGTCTCGGGGCAGCCCAGCGGCAGGTCCCGGTATTCCCAGCGGTTCCCGCGCTCGACCACTTCCACGTCCTCCATGCCGCCGTAGACCTTGTTGGTGGAGGCGTACAGCACGATTGGCTGCCGCCCGGAGAGGCGCGCCGCCTCGACCAGGTTGAAGGTGCCGAGGGCATTGACCTCGAAATCGGCGCGCGGGTCGGTCACCGAGCTGGTCACCGCCACCTGGGCCGCCAGGTGGACGATCACGTCCGCCTCCCGGCAGGCCTGCTGCAGGCGGTCGGCTTCGCGCACGTCGCCGACGATCAGCTGGAAGGACTTCTCTCCGTGCTTTTCCCGCAGCCAGGCCAGGTTAAGCTTCGAACCGGCGCGGGACAGATTGTCGTAGATCGTCACCCGTTCGCCGCGGCCCAGCAGCCGGTCGACGTAGTTGCTGCCGATGAAGCCGGCCCCGCCGGTGATCAAATAGGGTTTCGTCATCGCATTGCTCCTCTGCGAGGCAGCCGCCCCGCCGGTCTATTCCGAACGGCCTTCGGGACCTGCCTGCCGCCGGCGAAGCTGGCGGTAGAGGCCCTGCAGCGTCTCCCCCTCCGTGGACAGGGCGTACAGCCCCAGGATGCCCGTGGAAAGGTAGCCGATCAAATGCGCCGCCAGCGCGGCTGCCAGCGCAGTGGACTGGTCCCCGCTGAGCAGGGCGACCGCCGCGCCGAAAGCACCTTCGTAGGTCCCGACCGCGCCCGGCAGCGACGGGATGGCGTTGCCGAAGGCCACCGCCCCCAGCCCGAACAGCGACCAGAGCGGCTGCGCCTGCGGGAAGAAGGCCAGCAGCAGGACGTAATACTGGAAGATGGCGAAGGCCCAGTTGACGCTCATCCACAGCAGCACGCGCAGGAACAGCCAGCCATCCGTCAGGATCGCCAGGCCGGAGAACAGGGAGCCCAGGAAACCGGCCCCGGTCTGCTGCAGGCGCGGCCAGCGGCGGAAGAGCCGGTCGAACAGGCCCAGGGCCCAGTCCCGGTTGCGGGCCAGCAGGAAGAGCACCACCAGCCCGAGCAGCACCAGCGCCCCGATCGAGACGGCGATGCGCCCGGCGCCCTCTGCCCCGACGACGAAGGGCACCGCGCTGAGCAGGATCAGGGCGGCAAAGGCCAGGTCGAGCACCCGTTCGATGATGACCGTCGGCAGGACTTCCATGAAGCCCAGCCCGGATCGGCGCCCGAGCAGGAAGGCCCGCCCGATCTCCCCCAGGCGGAAGGGCAGGAAGTTGTTCAGCAGGTACCCTTCGTTGAGGGTCAGGAAGGCGTCCCGGTAGGCCACGCGCCGGCGCAGGATCGTGCGCCAGACCACGCCGCGCAGCGCCAGCCAGGCGAAGGAACAGGCGAAGGCCAGCCCGAGCAGCCAGTAATTGGCCGAGAGCATCGCCTGCGTGAATTTTTCCAGGTCGACGAAGCGGAGGATCAAGAGGATGGCTGTCAGGCTGATCAGGACCCCCGGCAGCCATTTGCGTGCGGATTTCCAGAAAGTCGACATAATTTCCTTACCACGAAGGACACGACGGAACACAAAGGCGTGATGAACGGGGTAAAACGTCGTGCCCTTTGTGCCCGTCGTGGTGAATCATTCTACAAGGAACACAATAGCACAAAGGTTGATCGAACAGATCAAAACGTCTCGACATAGTTCCCTTAGTGCGCCAGACAAAACCTCGCTTCAGGCGGCGTCCTCGCCGCCGCTCCACAGGAGTGCTTCGCGAAGGACGGCGGCGGGAGCCGTTTGGTTAGGGGCTCTTACCACGAAGAACACGACGGAACACAAAGGTGTGCTGAACGGGGTAAAACGTCGTGCCCTTTGCGCCCGTCGTGGTGGATCACTCCTCTTCCAGTTTCAGCACCGCCATGAAGGCTTCCTGCGGGATCTCCACGTTGCCGATCATCTTCAGGCGCTTCTTGCCCTTCTTCTGCTTCTCGAGCAGCTTCTTCTTGCGGGTGATGTCGCCGCCGTAGCACTTGGCCAGCACGTCCTTGCGCGTCGCCTTGACGTTGGCCCGGCTGATGATGCGCCCGCCCGAGGCGGCCTGGATGGCGACGTCGAAGAGCTGGCGCGGGATCAGTTCCTTGAGCTTTGTAATGAAGCGCTGGCCCTTGTGGTAGGCGTCCTTCTCGTGGACGATGGTCGCCAGCGCATCCACCGGCTCGCCGTTGACCAGGATCTCGAGCTTCTGCAGCTTGTCCGCCCGGTATTCGAGGAACTGGTAATCCAGCGAGGCGTAGCCGCGCGTGCGCGATTTCAATTCGTCGAAGAAGTCGATGATGATCTCGGAGAGCGGGATCTCGTAATCCAGCTGCACCCGGTGCGGGGCGGGGTATTCCTGCTGCTTGTAGATGCCGCGCCGCTTGGTGACCAGTTCCATGATCGGGCCGTAGTAGTCGGTCGGGGTGATGATCTCGATCGTCATCCACGGCTCGCGGATCTCGTCGATCTCGCCCTCGTCCGGCAGCTCGGCCGGCGAACTGACCACCGCGGTCGAGCCGTCGTGCTTGAGCACCTCGTAGGCCACGGTCGGGGCGGTGAAGACCACGTCCAGGTCGTACTCGCGTTCGATGCGCTCCTGGATGATCTCCATGTGGAACAGGCCCAGGAAGCCGGCGCGGAAGCCGAAGCCGAGCGCCTGGGAGGTCTCGGGCTGGAAGGTCAGCGAGGCGTCGTTCAACTGCAATTTCTCCAACGCCTCGCGCAAATTCTGGTAATCGTCCGCCTCGGACGGGTAGATGCCGGCAAAGACCATCGCCTTGGGGTGCAGGTAGCCCGGAAGCGGTTCATGCGCCGGGTTGGCGGTGCGCGTGACCGTGTCGCCGACGCGCGCTTCGTGGACCGTCTTCAGGCCGGTGGCGATGTAGCCCACGTCCCCGGCCGTCAGGCCCTGGATCGGCTTCATCACCGGGGCGAAGATGCCCACCTCGATCGGCTTGACGTCCACGCCGGTGGCCATCAGGTGGATGCTGTCGCCGGCCGTCAGCTGGCCCTCGGCGATGCGCACGTAGGTGATCACGCCCTTGTAGGAGTCGTAATGCGAATCGAAGACCAGCGCCCGCAGCGGGGCGTCCGCGTCGCCCGTGGGCGGCGGGACCTTGTGCACGACCGCCTCCAGCACGGCCTCGACGTTCTTGCCGTCCTTGGCGCTGACCCGGATCACGTCCGCGGCCGGGACGCCCAGCAGGCTGCCGACGTCCTCGGCCACCTCGTCCGGGCGGGCCGAGACCAGGTCGATCTTGTTAATCACCGGCACGATCTCCAGGTCGGCCTCGATGGCCGAGTACAGGTTGGCCAGCGTCTGGGCTTCGATGCCCTGCGTGGCATCCACGACCAGCACGGCGCCCTCGCAGGCGGCCAGGGCGCGCGAGACCTCGTAGCCGAAGTCGACGTGCCCCGGGGTGTCGATCAGGTTGAGCTCGTAGGTCTGCCCGTCCTGCGCGGTGTAGCTCATTCGCACGGCGGAGGCCTTGATCGTGACGCCCTTCTCGCGTTCCAGGTCCATCGAGTCGAGGATCTGCTCGGTGGTGTCGCGCTCGGGGACGGTGCCGGTCAGATGCAGCAGCCGGTCGGCCAGGGTGGATTTCCCGTGGTCGACGTGGGCGATGATGCAGAAGTTGCGGATCAGGGAGGACATAGGCGCGGAAAGTATAACCGATTTTATGCCCGGCAGATCCAGGCACAGGCCTCAGGGGAACCGAAGGACGCAGACGGATGGGGTCGATCCACCACGGAGTCCACAGAGATCACAGAGAACCGGACGGGTTTTTCTCCGTGGGCTCTGTCCGCTCTGTGGTTCGACCGTTTCCCGCAGCCAGCCAGGCGCTCCCTGGATGCCTATACCTTCAAAAAGCCGAACACCCGCCACAGGCCGCGCATCATCGCATGCCCGGGGTCCGGCTGGAGGAACTGGTTCGGGCAGGAGCCGGGGATGACGGCGATGCCGTTCTCGCGGCACAACCGGACCGCCTCGTCCGAGACGCTGGTCATGCCCGCCGCCAGGCCGGGCTTCGTTCCCATCATGCAGTGCATCCAGACGTGCTTGACGCCCAGCTCGACGCACTGGCGCACGACCGCTTCGCTTACCTTCGGGTTGGACAGGATGAAGACCGCCTCGGGTGCCTCCGGCAGCGCCTTCAGGTCCGGGTAGCACGGATCGCCCTGGAAGGTGGAAATGCGCGGGTTGACCGCGTAGGTTGTGTAACCGGCCTGCTTGAACTTCTGGTAGACCAGGTTGCAGCCGGTGTCGCGCCGGTCGGAGACGCCGACCACGACGATCTTCTTCTTCCCCAGGAATTCCCGCACCAGTTCATCGATCTTTGCCATTGCCATACTCCTTCATTCTTGGAATTCGTCCCGTCCCTGGAAGACGCCTTCGATCAGGGCGTCGGGAGCGAGCGTTTCGTCCACCCCGGCCCTCAGCCAGGCCAGGAACTCGACATTGCCCTTCGGCCCGAGCACCGGGCTGCGCAGCAGTCCGCGCACGGCAAAGCCCTGCGCCATGGCAAAATCGAGCACATCCTTCAATACGGATCTGTGCACCGCCGGGTCGCGGATCACGCCGCGGTTCTTCGCCATGATCTGCCGCCCGGCTTCGAACTGCGGCTTGATCAGGGCAAGACCCCCCCCCCTACCCCCCCCCCGTTTCTCCGAAACGGGGGGGGGATAGGGGGGTAGCCAGCCCTTCACCACCGGCAGCAGGATCCTGAGCGAAATAAAGGACGCGTCGATCGTCACCAGCTCGACCGGTTCGGGCAGCGCGGCCACGAAGCGGGCGTTGGTCTCTTCCATGACAGTTACACGCGCATCGGTGCGCAGCTTCCAGTGCAGCAGGCCCTTGCCGACGTCGATGGCGTACACCTTCGCCGCCCCGTGCTGCAGCAGGCAGTCGCTGAAGCCGCCGGTGGAGGCGCCCACGTCGGCGCAGACGCGGCCTTCGACGCGGATCGGGAAGGCCTGCAGGGCGGCTTCCAGCTTCTCCCCGCCGCGCGAGACGAAGCGCGGCCCGGCCTCCAGCGTCACTTCGGCGTCCGGGGCGACCTGCGCCGAGGGCTTGAACTCGACCTGCCCGCCGAGGCGCACCTGCCCGGCCATGATCAACGCCTGGGCCAGGCTGCGGCTTTCGGCCAGGCCGCGTTCCACCAGCAGCAGGTCCAGGCGGGTCTTGGGCATGGGAGAATTATAAACCCGCCTGCCCCATCCTCAGGCGCTCCGCCGGGAGCGGGTGCGCACGACTTCAGGAGCATCCTTCCGCTGCGCTTTCACCGGTTGGTTTTCCCTTTCCAGCGTGCTATACTGAATCCAGTGGGGCACCTGCTTGGGGGCGCATCCATCGCCTGCATCGCACGATCCACAACCCCTGACCGAGACACCCCAAAGCGAATGGCGGCGCCGAGCCGCGCCGGCCCGGGAAGGAAGGTGGGGACACGCACAAATAATAAAAATGCAAGAGCCGTTCACAAGGGGACGAGCATCGGCAACCCCATCCCTCCCAACTCGCCACCGATCGCCCGTACGACGCCCGGCCCTCCGGCCCGGCGCAGTGGTTCCGGCTGTTGAAGGAGAGTGATGTCATGGCAAAGAAAATTCAAGCCTGGGTGGAGTACGGTCCCCGGTTGGACCGCACCGACCCGCTGGGGTCCAGGGAATTGATCAAGAACATCGTCAATGCCACCAACCAGAGCCGCGGCAGCGTGCTGGCCGTTCTGGCGGAACTGGACGTGCAGATCGAGACCGCCCTGCAAGCCGGGCGCATCGTCCAGCTGCCCAACGGCACGCATTTCAAGCCGACCGGCAAGAGCGACGGCACGGTCGAGATCGACGTGCGCGTCAACCCCGATCTGGTCAGGAATGTCAATGCCGATTTCCACGGGAAATGGAAAAACGCCGAGAACATCGGCAAGAGCGAAGCCGAGATCCTCGCCCTGTGGAACGCCACGCATCCGAACGACCCGGCCGTCTGAGCAAGCGTGCAGGCCGGGCTTCTGCCCGGCCTGCCGTTCCTTCGCTGGAAGTGCCTGTTCAGAGGGTCAGGACGAATGAAAAATCAGCCAAGACATTTACGAATCTAACCAATAGATTCGCGAATCTAACCAAGACATTTTGGAATCTAACCAATAGATTCGCGAATCTAACCAATACATTTTCGAATCTAACCAATAGATTCGCAACAACAGCCAGGGCCTTCGTCACGGTGTTCTCAAAGTCGGCAATGGTTTCGACCACCACGAGGGTCCGAACCGCGGAGCGAAAACCCGGCCGCCTGCATGGCCGGGTTGTGCTCATTCACTCAGTTCTCTCATCCTCCCTTGACAGGGAGGTTAATCGATAGGCGGCTTTTGCTATTTTTTATGCGCCACGCTATCTGGAACGGACCTGGCGATCATCAGAAAAGCAACCAAGCCGGATATTACATACAGGGTTCCTGCTATGTTCAACATTGGTATGATACCGACGCGGTCTCCCAGAATACTCGCGCCTACCTGCCCCAGAATGGTTACAAGAGATGAAATTGTGATCCATGCCCCCCAAACCCGACCACGGAATGGATCGATCACGTTCCCCTGAAATAATGTGAGAGAACCAACCCCGGCTCCCATCGCAGGTATACCGATTAAAAATAAACACACCAAAGCAACATAAAAAACCGGAATATTGTACATGATCAGGCCAAGTATTCCTATTATGCAAAGGCTCAAGGAATAGATAATAGTAGGTCTCAGAGAATCGCCTACTTTACCGATAACGAAGCCTCCCAGCAATCCGCCCAATCCTCTGATCGTTAGCATCCAGCCTAGCAATATAGCTCCACCGTGTAAGATATTAACAAATGGGATAAGCAATACTACCAGAATGGCTTCTCCAAGGTTTGCAATGCCTGCAGAAACGAAAACAGCTATCACCATTCGGTTCGTTTTTAGCAACTGTAATCCCGCAAGCCATTCATGCAATACAGATCTCAACCCGAGTCTTTCCTTCTTTTCCATTTCCTCATTCTCGAGGAACACTCCCTGGCTGGATCGTTGAAGTGGATACCAGGCGATAAAGGCTATCATGATTGCTGCAAAGAAAAACGACGCACTATCAAATAGAATGACACTGTTCAATCCCCATATGCCCAGGAGAGCACCTCCAATGGCTGGACCGATGAGCATGGCAAGGTTGTTGTTGAGTTCGTTGAGAGAATTAGCAACTATTAGTTGTTTTTCTGATACTAGATTTGGAAGCAACGCATTTTCGGCGGGGTAAAAGAAACGAGAGATCATTGACTCAACAAAGGAAACCAAGTAGACCACCCACAACCATTCTACCGATTTCACGAAAAAGAGCGAAAGAAGGCATAGCCCTTGCAAGATATTTGTGACGATCATGATGTGTTTGCGATTCCATCGATCAACAAATACTCCTGCTACGCTCCCCATTAGAACGCTGGGAAGGGTTTCGACGACAAACATCAACCCTGTTGATAATGCTGATCCAGTGAGGTTATAGACATGATAGGGCAACGCGATGTAAAGAACCCAATCCCCGGTCATCGAGACCAGCCCCCCAAACCAGAGTAGAGCAAAGTTGCGCTGACGCAAAACGGCAATCATGATCGCCCTTCTCGAATATCGTTTTAGTGTAGGTGTTTTCTATTCGCGACCACCGTTGGTTCTTTCGCCGCCTGACGGCCTCGTGCTAAGCTGCCCGGCGGGCGCGGGCAATCTCGCTGTCACGGTATGCCAGGCTGGCAAGCGATCCAAGCGTCCCTGAAAGCCCAGCCTGCCGGGTCAGCTTCAGCGGGTTGTCAGGCCGTTGCGATGATCTCCTCGGGGATTGCGTGGCGGGCAACAACGCGGTATGCGGGCTGGTACTCGGCCTCGAAAGTGGGTGAGTGATGCACAGCGGGGAATCCCGCCTGTTCCATCCTGGCCACGTACGCGGATACTTCATCACCGCTGAATGGGAGTTGTCCTTCTCGCGCAAGGGCCACCGCGATCTGACCATATTCCGCGATCTGCTCGGGAGCGCCGCGATACTCGCGTGCGGTGCGGATGAATGCTCCCAGGAGGACCTCGTACTGAACGCCAAGCCGAGCGAACGGACGGAGGTGGACGCGCACAACATCGCCGCCTGGAGAAATGGGATCGACCAGGGGTTCGTCCGGGCCCGGGCCGAGGCTTGCCAGCTCCGACAGGAGCCAGTCCCTGACGTGTGCTTCGTCGACCAGCGCATGCTCGCTTCCCAGGGCAGCCTGATGGAGGAGCTTGTAGAGATCGTCGACCGCCCAGTGGGGGTACCGAGCGGCATGTGCAACCAAGATAGGACGCATTATCGCTCACCAAGAAGGGGGCGCTTGAGACCCACCGGAATCGGACCTACACAGCAGCCCAACGGATTGCGTTCGCGCAGCGGCGTGTTCGGGTGTGGACAAAGGCCGAAAATACCACATCAAACGAGCGAGCCTCGCCCAGAACAAGTGCATTGGCGCTTGGCCTCCCACCCGTCAAGCCGTTCGCCCCGCGAAGCGAAGCGGAGACGGGGTGCACGCTTTTGACTTTAAGACTCGCCTGCTTTTATCTTGTACCTGCGAACATTACTGATGCAAAGCAAATAATTGCAACTACCCAAAGCACTGTGAAAACAATAGCAAGTGTACGTGCTGTTTTGGCTTTGCTTCTATGTTGCTCTCCAACATGATTCTCGTCAATTAATTTTATCGCTTGGTTGGCATACACAATAGCCAGCGGGCAACATATCAGCGCCGCAAACCCTGTGACACTGAAAATCGCATACATTAATGCGCCTTGAGATTTCTTGGCGATTGTTGCTTCAATGTCATTTACAGGCTCTACTTTTTTACCTACAACACGCGCTAACACCGTTGCTAAAATGGCTACTCCAAATACTGTTATAAGTTCGAGTATGACTGCGTAACCAGTGCCATCTTCCCCAAACAGAAGAGCTAAAATAATTCCGCCGAAAAAAGCAACTGGCAAGGGAAGAATTAATAACACCCCATACCACCTTGCAACTGTTCCTTCAACTTGATATTTCCCGCCGCCAACTAGAAAGGATGGTACTTTTGCCGTGAAAAGAGCATAGATACCGCCAATCAACATTGCTATTTCTATTATGAGCAACATTTTTCCTCCGTTTCATTTTCAAACGTGAACATCAATTTGAAGGGGCGTGCCAACGGCTTGGCTTACCGGCAGCCGCAGGCCGAGCGTCCGGTGGAGCCGGTGTAGGCGCTGTGTCGTCTTTTACAGAAGGCCTCCGATAAGGATAAGAATAGCAGAAGCTGTGAAAATGAATGGACATAGGCGAAAGGGGAGGAACTTTACTTTGAAGCCTGTGAACAAAGAAACCAGTGCCAGCACGATCAGTCCGATAGCAGATAACACATACACAGCGGTTGATACAGGGTCAACAGGATTTATGATCGTAACGAGAGCTACGAGAGCGCCTATGAAGAGTAGAGAAACCCCTTCGACAATCCACTCCATGGTAATGATGTTCTTATTGTCGGCGCTGATTGTTCCGAATCCTTTGACTACTGAGCTGGTGGGAAAGAGATGGGCGACGCCCCACAAGGTGGTAAGAGCAGCGCCGATATAAAGAAAAACAAGATTGATCATGGTTTCTCCTTCTGATATATGCAAGCGAAGTGCCTAACTATTGCTTATGCGGACGTCCTAACGGATTATCGACTGTCCGCCCAGGCACCTGACCGGGGGTTCACCGGTTCGCTGGATCTCGACCTGATCTGCACCGTATCATTGGTAAAATTCAATTCGCAGATCACACGGTCCGGGAAGACCTGCTGGAATCAGTATAGCATATCCACCGCAAGGGGAGGAAAAATGGAACGAAGATATTTTCCGGCCTGGGGCGATCGACGCGAAGCTCCCGGAACAGCCTGGAGCAAGCACCGCAACCACGTTTCCGACGCTGCTTGCGAAGTCCAGGCCTGCTCCGGGCATCTCCGTGTTATCCAGCTTTCGTGTACAATCAAACCATGCTGCGTTCCTTCCTGAAAGCCATGCGCCCGCGCCAGTGGACGAAGAACGTCTTCGTCTTCGCCGCCCTGGTCTTCGACGGCAAGCTCTTCGTGCTCGTCGATTTCCTGCGCACGCTGGCCGGCTTCGGCCTGTTCTGCCTGATCTCCTCGGCGGTCTACATTTTCAACGACATTGCCGACGTCGACTCGGACCGGCAGCACCCGCGCAAGAAGAACCGTCCGATCGCCTCCGGGCGCTTGCCGCTTGGGGCCGCCTGGGCCGGGGGAATCCTGCTGGCCCTCGCCTCCCTGGCCGCCGGGGCGCTGCTCGACCTGCAGTTCGGCCTGACCCTGCTGGCCTACTTCCTGCTCATGCTGGCCTATACCAAGTGGCTCAAGCACGTCCCGATCCTGGACGTGCTCGTCCTGGCGGCCGGCTTCGTGCTGCGCGTCCACGCCGGGACGACGCTCTTCGTCGAGGAGCGCTTCTCCCCCTGGTTGTACGTGCTGATGACCCTGCTGGCCCTTTACCTGGGCTTCGGCAAACGGCGCGCCGAGCTGGCCCTGCTGGCCGGGGATGCGGAAGGCCACCGCAAGGTCCTGGAAGGCTACACCCTGCCGCTGCTCGACCAGTTCATCACCATCGTCTCCGGGACGACCATCGTCGCCTACGCCCTGTACACCTTTTTCCGCCCGGACGCGCCGGCCAACCACAGCCTGATGCTGACCATCCCGTTCGTGGTCTACGCCATCTTCCGCTATCTCTACCTGATCCAGGTGCGCAACAGCGGCGGCGAGCCGGAGGAGATCCTGCTCTCGGACCGGCCCTTCCAGGTCTCGATCCTGCTCTGGGGGCTGGCGGTCCTGCTCGTCTTCTACCTGACATGACCACAGCGCACGCGCCGGGAAAGATCATCCTCTTCGGCGAGCATGCCGTCGTCTACGGCCGCCCGGCCATCGCCGTGCCGGTCAGCCAGGTGCAGGCGACCGCCGAGGTGGTGGACGCCGACCGCCCCGGCGTCTGGATCCAAGCGCCAGACATCCGCCTGCGCGCCCGCCTGGACGACCTGTCCCCGGCCAACCCGCTGGCAGCGGCGGTGCAGGCCACGCTGGCCGCGCTGCAGATCGACCCTCCCCCATCTCTACAGATCGACATCCATTCCACCATCCCGGTCGCGGCGGGCCTCGGCTCGGGGGCGGCCGTCTCGGTGGCGCTCATCCGTGCGCTGTCCGCACATCTCGGCCGGCCCCTGCCCGACGAACGGGTCTCGGAGCTGGCCTACGCGGTCGAGAAGCTGCACCACGGTACTCCCTCCGGGATCGACAACACGGTCATCGCCCAGGCCCGGCCGGTCTGCTTCGTGCGCGGCCGGCCGATCGAAACCCTGCAGGTCGGCGCCCCATTCACGCTGGTCATCGGCGACACGGGGGTGCACGCCTCGACGCGCGACTCGGTCGCCGCGGTGCGTTCCTTGTGGGAAGCCGAGCCGCGGCGCTGGGAGGCGGTCTTCGAACGCATCGGCGGCCTGGCCCTGCAGGCGCGCCGGGCGCTCGAGCAGGGCGACACCGCCGCGCTGGGTCCGCTGATGGACGCCAACCACGCCCTGCTGCAGGAGCTGACCGTCTCCAGCCCCGAGCTGGACCGGCTGGTGCTGGCGGCCCGCCGGGCAGGCGCCTGCGGCGCCAAGCTCTCCGGCGGCGGACGGGGCGGCAACATGATCGCCCTGGTGACCGCCCGGACCGCGCAGCCCGTCCGCGAGGAATTGCTGGCCGCCGGGGCCGTGCGCGCCCTGGTCACCCGCGTGGCGCGGGGCGAGGATGGAGAACCGATGGGAAACGGATAGTCCGCCTTCAGGCAGGATCCGTCCCGTAGAGGTATTCCAGCGTGGGGACAAGACGATGACCAACCCATCCCCAACCCACCACCCGAGGCGCTGCGCAAGTGGCTGGCGCTCTTCGTCGGCGCCGGACTGCTGACCCTGCTGGTAACGGCCCTGACCGCGCCGCGGCCGGAGCTGGACGATTTTGACGCCAGCATGGCGGCCGGCGCCGCGGCCGGCGAGTAAAGAGCCGCGCACGCCTGAAACGGACGCTTCCCCCCGGAGCGTCCGTTTTCGATTCCCCTGCCGGCTGGAGGCTGCAGGCGCCTGACAAGCGCGTAAGGACCGCCTGACAAGCGCCTTACGACTCCATTAACCCCCTGTTAAGTCCCTGCAAATAGCAGCCGTGCTATTGTATGCATGAGTACGTGGTCTCAAAGGGAGCTGTATGAGCATTCGATTCAAGGTGATCCTTCCTTATCTGTTGCTCACCCTGCTGGTCGCCATCATCGGGGTCTACGTCGTCACACGCCTGGTGGCCAGTTCCCTCAATGAACGTCTCACCAATCAACTGCTTGAATCCGGCCGGGTGGTTTCGGACGGCGTCGTCCGCCAGGAGATCAAGCACGTGGAAACCGCCCGGATCGTCGCCTACACCAGCGGGGTGGCCGATGCCGTGCAGCAGGCCGATCGCGAAGCGGTGCGTGTGCTGGTCCTGCCGGCCGTGGTCGGGCTGGACGCCGAGAACCTGATCCTGGTCGACCTGCAGGGGCAGGAACTGTTCCACGTGATCAAGCAGAACGACGGGTCGCTGATCGAGATCACCTCGCCGGCCGGGGCCGGCAGCCTGTACATCATCCAGACCATCCTGAACAGCAGCGACCCACAGATCCCGCCCCAGCGCGGCGTGGGGCAGAACCCGGTCAATCAGAAATACTACTACTACACCGCCATCTCGGTCCTTCAAAACGGGCATATCGTCGGGGCGGTCCTGATCGGGACCCCGGTCGACACGCTGCTGCCCTACCTCAAGAACGTCTCCCTGGCGGACGTGATCCTCTACGGACGGGATGGATGCGTGATCTCGACCACGCTGGGAGTTTCCAGCCTGGAGGCCGAGTTCCTGGCCTCGCTGGCCATCCCGGTGGAGGATTACGACCAGATCATCGTCACGGACGGGATCGTCAAGGGGGAGAACTTCAAGGTGGAGAACCGCTGGTACAGCCTGGCGCGCGGACCGTTGATGGTCGGCAGCGACCGCCTGGCGGTCTTCGCCGTGGTGCTGCCGATGGATTACGTCATCCAGCCCGGTTCGGCCAGCCGCGACTCCTACATCGCCATCTTCGGCGGTGCGATGGTCGCCACGGTGGTGATCGGTTTCGCCGTCTCGCGCCTGATCATCAACCCGCTGACCTCGCTGGTGCGCACCTCCCAGGCGATCTCCAGGGGCGATCTCGACCGTCGCAGCGGCATCGTCAGCAAGGATGAGATCGGCGACCTGGCGGTCAACTTCGACAACATGACCGAAACCCTGCAGCAGCGCAATGCCGAACTGCAGCGCATGTGCAACTACCTCGAACAGATGGACCGCACCAAGGTGCGCTTCATCGAGATCTCGGCGCACGAGCTGCGCACCCCGTTGACCGTGGCCAAGGCGTACTCGCAGATGGTGCATGCCAAGACCACGGACAAACCCGAAGTGCAGCCGATGACCAAGGGCCTGGTCGAAGGCATCGAGCGCATGATCGAGATCGTCAACAGCATGCTGGACGTCTCGAAGATCGACAGCAAGACCCTGGAGGTGCATCCCGACCAGGTGGTGCTGCGCTCGATCATCAGCCAGGTGCAGATGACCTTCCAGGCCGCCTTGAAGGAACGCAAGCTGGCCTTGATCGTCATCGGCCTGGACGATGTGCCGACGATCAAAACCGACCCGGACCTGACCTACAAGCTTTTCTACCACCTGGTGATGAACGCCATCAAGTACACCCCGGACGGAGGCCGGATCACCATCCACGGCCGCAAGGTGGAAGAGCCGGGGCACGCGCCGGAGGTGGAGATCACGGTCCAGGACACCGGCATCGGGATCGACAAGGAATACCAGGAGGTGATCTTCGAGAAGTTCTTCCAGATCGGCGAGGTGATGCTGCACTCCTCCGGGAAGACCAAGTTCAAGGGCGGCGGGCCCGGCCTGGGCCTGTCGATCGCCAAGGGCATCGTCGTGGCGCATGGGGGCCGGATCTGGGTGGAAAGCCCGGGGCATGACGAGAGCAACTATCCGGGCAGCAAGTTCTTCGTCCGGCTGCCGGTGGCAAGGAGTCAGGACGGATGATCATCGAGCGCGGGCGGGTCGGCGAGGCAAGGCAAGGCGATCTCCATGGCAGGATCGCCGATGCCGCGCGCAGCCTGCCGCTCACGAGCCTGCGCCGCCTGCCGGCATTCTCCGCCGAAGACCGCAACGATCCCCTCGCCCAGCGCAAACGCCGCGAACGCTGGCTGATCCTGCTGGTGCTGCTGCTGGGCCTGCTGTTCGTCATCTGCTCGGGCCAGGCGGCCACCGCCATCGCCCCGCGCTGGCAGGTGGCGGCCAACATGAGCTCGTATCTGAGCGTGAATTCGGAATATCATGCCGCCCAGGGGACGGTCATCTTCCGCCCGGTCTCCGCGCAGATCCTGACCCCGGCGGTCTGGGCCGACTCCTTCCTGACCCCGCAGGCCGGCAGCGGCAGCCTGCCGACCGTGGTGCCGCCGCTGGTTTTCAGTCCACCCGAGACGCCTGCCTTCGAGCTGCGCGCCAGCGCCACGCCTGTGCCGACCTTCACCCGCCCGCCGCCGCCAAGTGCCACTCCCGTGCGTGCCAGGACGGGGACATTCACACGCACAGCCACTGCAACCAGGCCAACCACGACCTCCACCCTCGCCACAACACCCTCCAACACCCCAGAGCCAAGCGCCACCGCTACATTGACCAGAACCAGGACGCCGATTCCCACCCGTACGGCTTCCTTCACGCGTACGCCCAGCCGGACGCGCACCCCGTCCAACACACCCGTTCCTCCGACCAGCACCCCGTCCAACACGCCCGTCCCGCCGACCAGCACCCCCAGCCGGACGGCTTCCTTCACGCGTACACCCAGCCGGACGCGCACCCCGACGGACACGCCCGTACCGCCCAGCAACACCCCCAGCCGGACGCGCACCCCGTCCAACACGCCCGTCCCGCCGACCGGCACCGCCAGCCGGACGCGCACCCCGACCGATACGTCCGCCGTGATCTATACCAGCACTGCCAGCCGGACGCGCACCCGCACCCCGTCCAGTACCCCCATTCCCCCGACCTTTACGCCCAGCCGGACGTATACCCCGTCGGACACGCACACCTTCACCCCGACCGACACCGACACCCCCACCTTCACCCCCAGCCGGACGCACACCCATACTCCGACGGACACGCACACCTTCACGCCCACCGACACCGATACCCCCACCTTCACCCCCTCCCGGACGCACACCCATACTCCGACGGACACGCCTACCTTCACGCCCACCGACACCGATACCCCCACCTTCACCCCCAGCCGG
>Ga0233425_10006938_pt1 | contig 16263 bp, 5 predicted proteins | sample Watercolumn_Towu_2_FD_181712 | JGI IMG/M metagenome (GOLD analysis project Ga0233425, IMG submission 181712) | Freshwater microbial communities from Lake Towuti, South Sulawesi, Indonesia - Watercolumn_Towuti2014_140_MG | ecosystem: Environmental > Aquatic > Freshwater > Lake | place: Indonesia... | reverse complement strand
GTCCGAGTTGGCCGCGGACATCGGGACCGAGACGCCTGCTACCGTGGACGCCACCGAGACCTGGGTTCCCGCGGAAACCACCGGGGAGACGCTTCCCTACTGCCAGCCCGGCACCGGCTGCTTCCTCGACCCGTGCGACGAGCCCTCGGACTGCCTGTCCAACGTCTGCATCGAGCACATGGGCGACGGCGTCTGCTCCATGGAGTGCGTGGAGGAGTGCCCGCAGGGGTTCGAGTGCCGGCCCATGCCCGGTCCGGACATGGTCTTCATGTGCGTGTCTCCGTTCACACACTTGTGCCGCCCGTGCCTGGCCGCGGGCGACTGCATGTCCGCTACCGGCGTGGAGGACGCGTGCCTCGACTTCGGACCGGAAGGCCTGTTCTGCGGCGCCAACTGCGATTCGAGCCTCGACTGCCCGAACGGGTTCACATGCGAGCTGGCTTCCACGGTCGCAGGCGCGTCCGTCATGCAGTGCGTCCCCGACTCCGGCATCTGCTTCTGCTCCAAGAAGGCCAAGGATCTCGGACTGGGCACCTCCTGCGCCATCCAGAACGAGTTCGGCGTCTGCAACGGAACCCGCGTCTGCGCAGAGGACGGGCTGACGCCGTGTGACGCGCAGACCCCGGCCGCAGAGGTCTGCGACGGCCTGGACAACGACTGCAACGGCGACGTGGACGACGTGTCGTGCGACGACGGCAACGACTGCACCCAGGACTCCTGCGACCCCGCGGCCGGATGCGTGAACGCACCCCTGACCGGCACCGAGTGCTCCGACGGGAACATCTGCTCTCTTGCCGACCACTGCCAGAGCGGAGAATGCGTCGGCTCCCTCATCACCTGCGACGACGACAACCCGTGCACCGACGACTCCTGCAATCCGCTCGGCGGCTGCCAGTACGTGGACAACCTGGTGCCGTGCGACGACGAGGACCCGTGCACCGTGAAGGACAGCTGCGTCAGCGGCGCGTGCTCCGGGTACGCGGTCCCGTGCGACTGCGCGGTGGACGCGGACTGCGACAAGCTGGAGGACGGCGATGTCTGCAACGGCACGCTCGTCTGCGACGCTTCCAAGCTTCCGTTCACGTGTGCGGTGGACCCGCTGACCGTCGTCGCGTGCCCCGGGCCCGAGGGCGTGGACGCCCAGTGCCTCGATGCCTCCTGCGATCCCGAGACGGGCGAGTGCTCGCTCGTCCCGGCCAACGAGTCCGGCATCTGCAATGACGGCGACGCGTGCACCCTTTTCGACCAGTGCACCGCCGGCGTGTGCGCTGGCCTTGCTTCCATGGCGTGCGACGACGGCAACCCCTGCACCAAGGACACCTGCGACGGCCAGTCCGGCTGCTCCTACCAGCACAACACCGACCCGTGCGACGACGGCAACGCGTGCACCATCGGTGACGTCTGCTCACTGGGGGCCTGCGTCGGCTCCGGCGTCCTTGCCTGTGATGACGGGGACGTGTGCACCACGGACTCCTGCGCACCCGGGGCCGGATGCCTCCACGACCACAACACCCTGCCGTGCAACGACGGCAACGCGTGCACCATCGGTGACGGGTGCGACAACGGGGCCTGCATCGGCGTCGGGCTCCTGCAGTGCGACGACGGCAACCCCTGCACCGACGACTGGTGCGACCCGGTGAGCGGATGCGCTGTCAAGCCCAACACCAAGCCGTGCGACGACAACAACACCTGCACCACGGACGATGCCTGCTCCCAGGGCAAGTGCGTGGGCAAGGGCTCTCTGGAATGCGACGACGGGAACCCCTGCACCAAGGACATCTGCCTGCCGCTGGGTGGATGCGACCACGTCCAGGCAAACGGGTTCTGCTCCGACTCCGATCCCTGCACCGTGGGCGACACGTGCGCCAACGGCGCGTGCCAGCCCGGTGCCCCGATCAACTGCGACGACGGCAACCTCTGCACCGACGACTACTGCGCTGCTGACGGCAGCTGCGTCCACTCCCCCAACTCCGCACCGTGCGACGACGGCAGCGCCTGCACCACCAACGACGTGTGCCAGGGCGGCATGTGCACGCACCTGACCATGGTCAACTGCGACGACAAGAACCCCTGCACCACGGATTCCTGCAGCCCGGTCAAGGGGTGCTCGTACGCCACCAACAACGCGATGTGCGACGACAAGAACGCGTGCACCGCCCTGGACGTCTGCAAGGACGGCTCGTGCACCGGCACGGCTCCCCTCAACTGCAACGACGGCAACCCCTGCACCACCGACTCCTGCCTGCCCGAGTCCGGCTGCGTCAACCAGAACAACACCCTGCCCTGTTTCGATGGCGACGTGTGCACCACGGGAGACACCTGCTTCAAGGGCTCGTGCCTTCCCACCGGCATGCTCGCGTGCGACGACAAGAACCCCTGCACCGACGACGTGTGCGACAAGCAGGTGGGCTGCGTGCACACGCCCAACACCGCACCCTGCGACGACAAGAACGCGTGCACCGTGGATGACGTATGCTCGGCCGGAGGCTGCTTCGGAACCACGCCGCCCGACTGCAGCGACGGCAACATCTGCACGACCGACGGCTGTCTTCCTGCCACCGGGTGCGTGCACACGTTCAACACGGAAAGCTGCGACGACGGCAACACGTGCACGGTCGGCGACGCCTGCAAGGACGGTGCGTGCACGCCCGGCGCGCCGCTGCTCTGCAATGACGGCAACGCCTGCACCGACGACTCGTGCAACCCGGCGAAGGGCTGCCTGTTCACGCCCAACGCCGCGGCGTGCAGCGACGGCGACGCCTGCACCGTGGGAGAAGCCTGCGCGGACGGAAGCTGCAAGGGGGGCTCCAAGCTTCCCTGCAACGACCAGAACGTCTGCACCGCGGACTCCTGCAACTCCGCCACGGGGTGCGTCTTCACCCCCGCGCCGGGCCCCTGCGACGACGGCAGCAAGTGCACCACGGGAGAAACGTGCAGCGACGGATCGTGCGGCAGCGGCGCTCCCCTCAACTGCAACGACAACAACGCCTGTACCGCGGACTCCTGCAACCCCGCCACGGGCTGCGTCCACACCCCGGCTCCCTGCTGCGGAAACGGCGTCAAGGACGCGGGCGAAGCCTGCGACGACGGCAACCAGGTCGGCGGCGACGGCTGCTCGGCCGATTGCACCAAGGTCGAGTACTCCCACAACAATGGCCAGGGCGTGGTCTGGTTCAACGACGTGCCTACAGGCACCATGACCTCGGAGCAGGCCAAGCTGTCCTGCGAGAAGACCTTTGGAAACTGCTGCTACAGCGGCGGCGACTGTGCGGGGCCCGGCTGGTGCCAGGGCTGCAGCTCGGGCAAGTGCTGGGGCTGGACCGCGGGATGCTCCGGCGGTGCCGGCCGCGTCTGGCAGTACAGCAGCTCCTACACCACCTACGGCTACTGGAACTGACACGAAGAGGAACCGCGCATCCCATGGAACGCTACTGCCCGACCTGCTCCAAGCGCTACCCGGACGGGGTGACCGAGTGCCCCGCGGACAAGACCCTGCTGGTACCCGTGCCGGAAGAAGACCTCCTCGGCAAGGTGGTGGACAACCGGTACCTCGTCCAGGGGGTGGTGGGCAAGGGGGGCATGGGGGTCGTCTACCGCGCACAGCACCAGATGCTCCAGCGGACCGTCGCACTGAAGCTCCTGCGCCGCGACGTGGTCCAGGACGAGGCCGCGGTCAAGCGCTTCATGACAGAGGCCCGCGCCATCGCATCGCTCAACAACCGGCACATCGTCACCATCTTCGACTTCGGCGTCACGCCCGACGGCGCACTCTACTACGCGATGGAGCTGCTCTCGGGGAGCCCGCTGTCCGTCCTCATCCGGGAGGAGGGGCCCATCGCATACCCGCGTGCGGCAGACCTCATCGCACAGGCCGCAGATGCGCTGGACGCCGCTCACCAGAAGGGGATCCTCCACCGGGACGTCAAGCCCGACAACATCTTCGTCACCGTGGAGGACGGGCAGGAGCTGGCCAAGGTCGTGGACTTCGGCATCGCCAAGATGCTGGCGGACTCGCAGGAGGGCTCCCTGACCCGGACCGGGGCCGTGTGCGGAACCCCGAGGTACCTGAGCCCCGAGCAGATCTCGGGCGAGAAGGCAGGCCCCGCATCGGACCTCTACGCACTCGGCATCGTGCTCTACGAGATGCTGGCCGGAGCGCATCCCTTTGCCGGCCCCACGCCGGCCAAGGTCATGCTCCAGCACGTGCAGGAGCAGCCCATGCCCGTGGCCCGAAGGCGGCCAGGCGTGCGCCTCCCCGAGGCCCTCGACCGGTTCCTTTCCCGCGCGCTCGAGAAGGAGCCCGACAGACGGCACGGCTCCGCCGCGGATTTCAGACACGATCTCCTGGTGGCAGCGGGCCTGCCCGCTCCGCTTCCACGCGGCCGCAGCCACTCCTCGACGGGTCCGGAACGGAGTACCTCCGCGGACGATACGCTGGGAAGCGCGGGCCCCTTGCCACCCATGGCCGGGTTGCCCGGAGACGAGGCCACTGCGATCGCGCAGCCGGCGCTCGACCAGGGCGCCCCGGCCGCCGCGGGCCCGGCGCCAACCTGGCCCACGGGCCGCGCTCCGGGCCCCATCACTCAGGACGACCGCGAGCACTGGAAGCAGGAGGCGGCCCAGGCCGCGGCCAGGGCCGCTACCGGAGCCGCGGACCCCACCGTGTCCATGGAGCCGGCCGTGTCGGTTGTCGCGGCTCCGGCCGCGGCCGCGCCCCGCGCAAGCTTCAAGTCCATGGCCCCGTGGCTCATCGCGGTCGCGGCCGTGGCCGCATTGCTGGCCGCCATTCTCCTGTGGCCGCGGCAGCAGCCCGTGCCCGGCAGCTCCGCGGCCCCGCCGACCGAGGCCCCTCACCGGCCGGACAACGCGGCAGGGCAGTCTGCAGCCGTGCAGCAGCCCCTGGGCGCCGCACCACAGCCCGCTGCCTCGGCATCCGCTGCCGCGGCGCAGGCACCGGCCGCGGACGCGGGCGCATTGCCGGTTGCAGCATCCCCCGTACCTGCGCAGGCACCGGCCGCGGACGCGGGCGCTTTGCCGGTTGCAGCATCCCCCGCTCCTGCGCAGGCACCGGCCGCGGACGCGGTCGCATTGCCGGTTGCAGCATCCCCCGTACCTGCGCAGGCACCGGCCGCGGCGACTTCTCAGCCCCCGGCTCCGGCCGACGCGAAGGCCCAGAAGGGCGACGCGGGCGGCAAGCCGAAGGCCGCGGGCAAGAAGGGCGGTAAGCCCAAGGCCGGCCCTGCCGGGACCAAGGAGAATCCATCGACATGGTACGAGGACGTGGAGAAGCTGCCGGAGAAGCCGCCCGCTCCGTGAAGCACTCCCGTCCTACCGGACTGCCGTCGGAGCGAGCAGGAGGGCGTTGTGCGCACGGTGTCCAGATCGGTGAAGGCACGGCCGAGGCAGCTACCCGCGGCCTGTCGCTCACGAGGCCACTCGCCACGGGATCCTACTTGCACAGCGCTGGGCGGTAAGCCTTCCCTGAAGCCTTCTTGTAGTGCTTCGTGGCCGCTTCGAGGTTGGCCTCGAGGTTCGTGACGATGGTGATAAGCTCCGCTACATTGGGCGACGGGACGCCGCTTTCCCGTGCGATCTTCTTCTGCCTTTCGAGGGCTGCACGGGTCACGTCCAGCTCGCCCTGGATGAGGCAGGCTTTATCCAGGGCATACTGGGGCGACTCCTGCCGCTTCTTCTCGTCCTGCAGCTTCTTCACCTGCGCCTCCACGTAGAGGCGTGCAGCGCAGTTGGGCGAGTCCTCGCCGTCCCGGGCGCATATCTGCTGGTTCGCCTTGGCAAGGACATTGCCCACTTCCACGGCCCACAGGTACCAGGACTCGAACCCCCCCGTGAGGGTGGCAGTCGAGAACCGGCCGTCGCGGTTGTACTGGCGGCTGGCGGCCGCAACGTCCTCGGGCATCGCGTCGGCCGCAAGCAGCGCGACCAGCTCCGGGCACCTGAGATCCATGGCATCCTGGATCTGGTCCGCGAGGCTGCACTCCTTCGGGCCCTTCTGGTAGAAAAGCGCGATGCGCTCCATGGCCTTGGTGCAGCCGACCTCGGAGCTGTTCCAGCCAAGGGCCTCCTTCACCATCCGGCATTGGTTGCGCAGCGCAAGCTCGGGGTTGGCCGCGAGGAACGCGACCAGGTCCGCGGGCTGCGCCCGGACCGAGACGCCCGCTACGAACTGGTCGAGGTGCTCGGTGGCCGACTCGAGGGCCTTGCAGGGGTCAGAGCCGGGGCCCTCTGCCGCGCAGGCCTGCCGCGTTCGTTCCGTCACTGCGTCCAGCGCGGTCATGAACCCCTGCCACCGCTCCTGTCCGCGCGGGTACACGGAGGCCCCGTTGGCGAATCGGGCCACCGAGACGATGACGTCCACCGGCGCGAACGGAAGCATGGCCAGGACGGTCTGGGCACAGCCGACCTCCACCGCGCTCTCGAGCTGGCCCTGGTCGATGCAGATGCTGACCCCGGCATCCACCAGGACGGAAACGAGCTTGGAGGCACAGTCGTCCAGGCTCACCTTCTTCATCGCGGGCAACCATGCCTGGTCGCAGGGAAGCCCTTTGAGCACCGCAGGGCTGCTTGCCGCTATCTGCCGCACGACGGAGACGTGCCCGTCCTGGATGGCTTGCTTGAGCCGTGCGGCCACCGCTGCCGGATCCTGCACCGCACCGGACGACACCGCGCCGGCTTCGGCCTGGAGCACCACGGTGCGCAGGGTTTCCGTACACTGGTCGGCAACGTCGATCTCCTCGGTGGCCGGCGTGTACCCGGGACGGGTGACGTGCACGAAGTGCCGGCCCGGCTTGAACCACCAGGTCACCGGGCAGGCGTACGCGGGCCCCTTGGCTTCGGGCCCCATGTAGACCGTGGAGTCCCGCGGCTGGCACGCGAGGGTCACGCTGCGGTGCTCCTGCCGTAGCCGGTCCTCCACCTCCAGCAGCCGTGCCCGGCTCTTGGCCGCTTCTCCGGTGAGCTTGGCCGCCAGGAAGCGGCGGAGGTGGTACGAGGCCTCGGGGAGCCGGTCCATCTGTGCGTACGCGAGCCCCAGCGCCCGGTGCACGGATGGACGATGCTGCGCCTCCACCTCGTCCAGGATGCCGAGCCAGAGCGCAATGGCGTCTTCCGCCCGGCCCTCCCTGGCCAGGTCCAGCCCCCTGTTGAACAGCGTGTTCGGGTCCTCCTTCTCCTGCCCCCGGACCGGTCCGGAGCCCAGGAGGACGACGAGCCCGATTCCCACGATTGCCGTCTGCCGCATCATGTCCCCTCCTCGTGGCAGGCCTCTCGTTCCAGAAGCGAAGCTGCGCGGTGCGCTACTGCGGAACCACCCTGAACCGGATGAGCTCGAACTTGTTGATGCCGTGGGGCTGCCCGTTCCCGCAATCGACGTCCACGTCTCCCTCGGGCTGGGCCGAAAGCTTGAACGTCGTGGCGTTGGGCGAGTCGGTCCTGGGCCAGCCGGAGGGCGTCACGAAGCCGGAGTTGCACAAGTTGTTGATCCAGTGGCTGACCAGCGCACCGTTGAAATACGAGTTGATGTAGTTGTTGGCGTCGTCCAGCTCGCCAGCGAACTGGTAGTTGGTGAAGGTGTTCCCGAACTTGAACTTGGCCGGGTCGTACTTGTAGGTGGCCACCGAGAAGGTCCACTCCTGGTACGCGTGCCTGCTCCCGACGTTGACGACTTTGGACTCGTTGACGACGTTCCAGCCGCCGCCGTCGGTAGTCATGTCGCAGGTCACGGTATACGCGTCCGCCGGGCTGCCGCCGGTCGGGTCGATGGTGTACACGCCGGTGGGAAGCCCGGGCTTGGCCTTGTTGAGCGCATAGCAGCTCTCGAGGAGGCACGCATCGGGCGTGGCCGGGTTGCAGTCATCGTCCTTGTTGTTGAAGCACACCTCGGCCTTGGTATGGGCGATTGCCGCATCCTGCGGCGCACAGTCTGTCACGTCCGGGTCGCCGTCGTTGTCGTCGTCGTCGTCCACGCAGTCCGCGGCTTTGTCTCCGTCGGTGTCGGTGAACCCGTTGTCGTTGACGCCGTCGCAGTCGTTGTCCACGCCGTCGCAGGCCTCCGGCACCGAGCCCTCCTTGGGGTCGCAGGCCTGGGGCTTGCCGTTGAGGCACAGGAGCACCTGGTGCAGGCAGATCCCGACACCGCACGACACGGTCCCGAAATTCTCGTCCACCAGGCCGTCGCAGTCGTTGTCCACGCCGTCGCACACCTCTGCCGACGCGCCGGTCAGAGGGTCGCAAGCCACCACCTTGCCGTCCACGCACGGGTCGAAGTCGTGCTTGCACGCTCCCAGCCCGCAGGACGCCACCTGGAAGTCCTCGTCCACCAGCCCATCACAGTCGTTGTCGACGTTGTCGCAGGTTTCCGGCGTCGCGCCGGCAAACGGGTTGCACACCTGGAGCTTGCCGTTGGCGCAGACGTCCACGGTGTGGACGCACGTGCCGAGACCGCACTGGGTGGTGCCCAGCTCCTCGTCGGTCAGCCCGTCGCAGTCGTCGTCCTGGCCGTTGCACGTCTCCGGTGCGGCTCCCTCCATGGGATTGCACTCGTGCGGCACGCCGCCGATGCAGGATGCCTGCGAATGGAAGCACTTCCCGACGCCGCACGCGAACGTGAGCAGCTCGTCGTCCACCTTGCCGTTGCAGTCGTTGTCCTTGCCGTCGCACGTCTCCTCGGCCGCTCCCTGCATGGGGTCGCACACGGTGGGCTGTCCGTTGGTGCAGTTCTTGACCGTGTGCAGGCACTCCCCGAAGCCGCAGGACGTGGTGCCGAGGTCGTCGTCCACCACGCCGTCGCAGTCGTTGTCCTTGCCGTCGCATTCCTCGGCCGTGGCCCCGATGAACGGGTTGCACACAGTGGGCTTGCCTCCGACGCAGTTCGGAAGCTGGGTCGCGCACTGGCCGAGCCCGCAGGGGGTCTTGCCGAGGTCCTCGTCGATCTTGCCGTCGCAGTCGTTGTCCTTGCCGTCGCACTCCTCGGTCGCACCGTTGAAGATGGCGGGGTTCAGGGGGGCGCAGTCGAGGTAGTCCGGATCCTCGTCGTTGTCGTCGTCCGGGTCCACGCAGTCCTTCAGGAAGTCCTGATCCGAGTCGGGGAACCCCTCGTCCACGACGCCGTCGCAGTCGTTGTCCACCTCGTCGCACACTTCGGGCGCACCGGGGTAGGAAGCGGGGTCCAGCGGCGCACAGTCTTTCGCGTTGGTTACACCGTCTCCGTCCAGGTCGTCCTCGCAGGCATCTCCCGTGCCGTCCGAATCCTGGTCCTCCTGGCCCGGGTTGGGGACCAGCGGGCAGTTGTCCGCATCGTTGGGCGTGCCGTCGCCGTCCTTGTCCGGATCGCACGCGTCTCCGATCCCGTCCTCGTCCAGGTCCGCCTGCAGGGTGTTCTTGACTCCCGGGCAGTTGTCCGATCCGTCGGGAATCGCGTCGCCGTCCGCGTCGACGTCGCACGCGTCGCCGGTCCCGTCAGCGTCCTGGTCCTCCTGTCCCTTGTTGGGCGCAGCGGGGCAGTTGTCGTCCGCGTTTGTCACGCCGTCGCCGTCGCTGTCGCCGTCCACGCAGTCGGCCGCCCCGTCGTCGTCCAGGTCCGGGAAGCCTTCATCCACGTCGTCGTCGCAGTCGTCGTCTACTCCGTTGCACGTCTCGCCCGCTCCGGGATGGGCGTCCGGGTCGAGGGGCGCACAGTCGACCGCGTCCGGCGCGCCGTCGCTGTCGTCGTCGTCGTCGAAGCAGTCTGCGAGCTTGTCGGAGTCGGAGTCCGCGTATCCCTCGTCCACCCCGTAGTCGCAGTCGTCGTCGATGCCGTTGCAGACCTCCTTGGCCTTGGGGGACACGTCGGGGTTCAGGGGAGCGCAGTCCACGGTGTCCGCGGACAGGTCGTTGTCATCGTCCAGGTCGCACGCATCTCCGGTGCCGTCGAGGTCGAAGTCCGCCTGCCCGGGGTTCGAGATCGTGGGGCAGTTGTCCACGACGTCCAGCACGCCGTCCCCATCCTTGTCCGACACGAGGCAGTCCTTCACGCCGTCGCCGTTGGTGTCCGGGAACCCCTCGTCGGTCTGTCCGTTGCAGTTGTTGTCCAGGCCGTCGCACACCTCCGGGGCTGGAGTCGCTGCCTTGCACTCCGGGCTTCCATCCTTGCACTCGAGCACGCCCGGGCACGCTCCGAACGGGTTCTCCACAAAGCATTCACCGCCCGCGGTCTCCTCGTCCACCTCGCCGTCGCAGTCGTCGTCCTCCTTGTTGCACGTCTCCTGCTCGGGAGTCGCCGCATCGCACGCAGTGAGCCCCGACGCCTTGCACTCCCTGGCGCCGGGGCAGGCCCCCCACTCGTTCTGGACGAAGCACGTGGTCGCTGCCCCTGCATCCACGAAGGACTGGGTGCAATCGCACATCCCCTGGCTCAGCACGCACTGGCTGACCTGCGCGCCGCTTGCGTCCTCCACCACCTTGCATCCGTACCCCGCGGGGCAGTCGTCGGTCACCTCGCACTCGCTTCCGCAGAACGTGCCCTCCGGGCCGTAGCTCACGCAGGCCTGGCCCGCGTCCACGCCGTCGGTCCAGCACTCGGAATTGGACGTGCAGGGCCGGCAGATGTCCGCGTGACGGGGAACGCAGATGAAGATCTGGTCGGGCAACGCGGGCGAGTAGAGAGCGCACTCCCAGCCGAAGGGGCACTCGTCCACGCACACCTGGGTGCACTGGAGCCCGTCCGGAGTCTGGATGCAGTAGCCGTCGTTGCAGTCGGTTCCCTTCTTGCAGGGGTACCCGGCCTCGCCGGGCTCGGGCACGGCCCCGGTGTCCGCGACCTCGGCCGCGTCGGGCAGCCACGCCTCCTCGGTTTCGTCCGGGGGAAGCTGAAGGTCGCTGCCCGCGTCCGGAAGCGAGCCTTCGTCGGGCGCGGCCGTGTCCGGCACTGCCGCGTCCTGCAAATCCGTGGACACGATGCCCGCATCCACTGCTGCGCACCCACACGCCAGGCCCACCACCAAGAACACCGCACCGCTCGTCGTTCTCATCGATGTCCCTTCCTTCCTGCGTCCGTGTCTCCGGCATCGACGGGGGGTCCTGCCCGCATCTGCCCGGAAGCCCGTGCATTATATCCCCTAACGATCCCTTTCTCCAATGGTTCGCGGCGCCGCTTGCATCTGGCCGCGGGCGCACGTAGTATCCACCCATCAGTTTGGTGCGTGCAGAGCCTCAAGCAAGAGGTAGACCATGAAGAACATGTTGGCGGCAGTGGGCCTGGCAGCGTTGGTGGCGTTTGGCGGGGGATGCGGAAGCTCCGGCAGCGGAAGCGACGCAGGGAGCGGAGGCGACACCGGGGGCGGGGGCGACGTCGTGCTCGCGGACGCGGGCCTGGACAGCGAGGATGCCGGAAACCTGCCCGACGCGGGGGACGACCTGGCCGGCGACGCCGCGGCCGGGTGCTCGGAGGGGATGCGCTCCTGCGGCAGCCAGGAGGAGGTGCTGGAGTGCCAGGGGGGCAAGTGGGTCGTGGTTACCGTGTGTCCCGACACGCACATGTGCGTCGCGGGCACCTGTGCGGAGGAAGCATCCTGCGAGCCGGGCACCGTGGACGGGTGCTACTCGCTCAGCCAGGTCAAGCAGTGCAACCCGCAGGGCACCGCGATGGTGCCGGTCGACTGCCCCACCGACACCTTCTGCATCGAGGGGAAGTGCGAGGAGATCGACTGCGTTCCCGGCCGCTCCCAGTGCGTGGACCCCGAGACGAAGCAGATATGCAACGAGCTGGGGCAGTGGGACTCGCCGGTCTCGTGCGACAAGGGGCTCAAGTGCGTGGGCGGCAAGTGCATGTCCGAGTGCCTGTGGGATCCCAAGTGGAACAGCTCGTACATCGGCTGCGAGTACTGGAGCCTCGACCTGGACAACTACCCGGACCCGTTCTCCCCGACGCAGCCCGACGAGGCGCCGCACGGCATCATCCTGGGCAACCCGGGCACTGCCACCGCCACCATCACGTTCAAGTCGTTCGCGTCGGACGTGACCTTCAACCTGCTCCAGACCACGGTGGAGCCCGGCGACATCCGAGTGGTGGAGTTCCCCCGCATGGACGTGGACGGCGCGGTCATCACCGACCGGTCGGTGCGCATCAACAGCAACCGGCCCGTGGTCGCTTACCAGTTCAACCCGCTCGACTTCCAGGCAGCGTACTCGGACGACTCTTCGCTGCTCCTGCCCGCGGAGATGGTGGGCAAGGAGTACCTCATCCTCAACTACGTCACCGCGCCGCTCGAGGCCATGCCCATGATCGGCATGCCGTCTCAGCACGGCTACTTCACCATCCTGGCCATCGAAGAGGGGGAGACCAAGGTGAGCGTCCGCGTCACGGCCAAGGCCGACTCCCCCACCGAGGCGGGGAAGTTCCTGGAGCCCGGGTCCTACTACCCGTTCACCCTGCAGCAGGGGCAGGTGGTGAACATCCAGTGCTCGGGAAAGACTATGTCCGGGACGCTCGACCTGTCCGGGTCGCACGTGACCGCGGACCGCAGGATCGTGGTGTTCTCCGGCCACGAGGAAGCCGTGGTGCAGGGGCTGGATGGGAACGACCCGTACACCGGAGAGCCCTACGACTGCTGCTGCGCGGAGCACCTGGAGGAGCAGCTCTTTCCGCTGTCTTCCTGGTCCAACACCTACCTTGCGGTGAAGGCCAAGCCGCGGGGTCCAAGCGACCTCGACCTGTGGCGCGTCCAGGCCGGGACCGACAGCGTGACGCTCACCACCGACCCGCCCATCCCGGGGATCGACGGGAAGGTCCTGGCCAAGAAGGGGGACTGGGTGCAGGCGTTCACCAAGGAGAGCTTCGTCGTGACCGGAACGGGCCCCATCCAGGTCGCGCAGTACCTGTCCAGCCAGGGGTGCACCGACGAGTTCATCGGCGATCCGTCCCTGATCATGGCCGTGTCGCAGGAGCGCTTCCGCACGCCCTATGCGCTGGCCGTTCCCAAGGACTACGTCCAGGACTGGATCTCCGTGGTGCGTCCCATCGGCGCCAAGGTGGTCCTTGACGGCACTCCCGTGTCCGACGCGGAGTTCGACCTGGTGGGGCAGTCGGGCTACGAGCGGGCCTACTTCAAGGTCGAGGACGGTCCCCACTACATCGAGGGGGACGAGCCTTTCGGCATCTACCAGTACGGCTTCGATGGCCCCGCGTCCTACGGCCACATGGGCGGGATGAACCTGGTCAAGGAGAACTGAGCGTCCGCGGTCACGCCCCGGCTCTCCTGGCCCACGAGTCCTCGATTGGGACGAAGCCGGCCTACGCCCCGGCTATCTTGGCCCACGAGTCCTTGAGCGGCACGATGCGGTTGAACACCAGCCTGCCTTCCCCGGAGTCCTTGGGGTCGAGGTAGTAGTAGCCCTTGCGCTCGAACTGGAAGCGGCTGCCCGGCGCGGTGCCGGCGATGCTGGCTTCGGCCCGGGCCCCGGTCACGATCTTGAGCGAGTCGGGGTTGAGCGACTGCTTGAAGTCCGCCTTGCCGGCCATGGGGTTGGCCACGGTGAACAGGCGGTCGTACAGGCGCAACGTCACCGGCACGCTGTGCTCGGCCGAGACCCAGTGCACCGTGCCCTTCACCCGTCGCGAGTCCGGGCCCAGCGTATCCGGATCGTACGTGCACCGAAGCTCGGTGACCGCTCCTGTCGCAGGATCCTTCACCACGCCCACGCACTTGATGATGTACGCGAACCGCAGCCGCACCTCGTTGCCGGGAGACAGCCGGAAGAACTTCCTGGGCGGGTTCTCCATGAAGTCGTCCTGCTCGATGAAGAGCACCCGCGCAAACGGCACCTTCCGGTTGCCCAGCTTCTCCGGCGCATCCGGCAGGTAGGGCGGGTTGAACTCCTCCACCTTCCCCTCCGGGTAGTTCTCGATGACCACCTTGAGCGGGTTGTGGACGCACGAGACCCGGGGAGCCGAGACCTCGAGGTCCTGGCGCACGCTGTTCTCGAGCTGCGCCATGTCCACGGTGCTGTTCTCCTTGGCCACGCCGATGACGTCCGCGAAAGACCGGATCGCAGACGGCGTCACGCCCCTCCTGCGCAGCCCCGAGATGGTGGGCAGCCGCGGGTCGTCCCAGCCGTCCACCAGCTTCTCGGTCACGAGCTGGTGCAGGATGCGCTTGCTCATCACCGTGTACGTGAGGTTGAGCCGCGCAAACTCGATCTGCTGCGGGTGGCACGGCACCGGGAGCTGGTCCAGGAACCAGTCGTACAGCGGCCGGTGGTCTTCGAACTCCAGCGTGCAGATGGAGTGGGTGATCCCCTCCAGCGCATCCGAGACGCAGTGCGCATAGTCGTACATCGGGTAGATGCACCACGTGTCGCCCGTGCGCGGGTGCGACGTGCGCTTGATGCGGTACATGGCCGGGTCGCGCATGTTGACGTTGGGGGACGCCATGTCGATCTTCGCCCTGAGCACCATGGCCCCGTCTTCGAACTCCCCCTTCTTCATCCGCTCGAACAGGTCCAGGTTCTCCTCCACGCTGCGGTCGCGGTACGGGCTGTTCTTCCCCGGCTCGGTGAGCGTGCCCCGGTACTCGCGCATCTGCTCGGGCGTGAGCTGGCACACGTAGGCCTTGGCGGCCTTGATGAGCAGCACCGCGTACTCGTAGAGCTTCTGGTAGTAGTCGGAAGCATAGTACATGTGCTGGCCCCAGTCGAACCCGAGCCAGCGCACGTCCTCCTTGATGGACTCGATGTACTCGATCTCCTCCTTGGCCGGATTCGTGTCGTCCATGCGCAGGTGGCAGCGGCCGGTGTAATCGCGTGCGATGCCGAAGTTCAGGCAGATGCTCTTGGCATGGCCGATGTGAAGGTAGCCGTTGGGCTCGGGCGGAAAGCGGGTCACGACCCCGCGGTCGCCGTTCTTCCCGGTCTCGAGGTCCCGGTCGATGATGTTGCGGATGAAGTTCGTGCGCCGCGGCGCTTCGGTCGTTGACATGGTGCAACTCCTTTGGGCTTCGCTCTTCCGTTACCGTTTGGCTGGGGTGGGAGGATTCGAACCCCCGATGAACAGATCCAGAGTCTGTCGCCTTACCACTTGGCCACACCCCAATTGTCAGACCGGGACAGGGTCCCGAATGACCGCCAAACGGATACCACCGGCCCCCCCCGCTTGTCAAGGATCATATGCGGCTGGCGAAGCCGGGGCCGCTGTTGTATGTTGGGTGACGTGCCAGGAGAGTGCCCCATGCGGATAGCGCCGGTCCTGCTGGTCCCGAGCCTCCTTCTTCTCGTCGCCGCGTGCTCCGGAGGCTCAGGAGACGACGCCGGAAGCGATGCGGTCGCGGACCAGGGCACGAGCAGCGACCGCGCGGTCGCGGGAGACGCCCCGTCGGACCCCCCGTCAGACCGGCTTGCGGACCTCGTCGCGGACTCCGCACCCGAGGCGCTGAAGCACGATTTCGGAGAGCTGGCCCCCGCCGACCTCGCGGACGCCCCCGCGGACCTGGCCGCTGCCGAAGCGGCCGCAGACGCGGGTGGTGACACGTCCGACGTCCTGCCGTGGCGCAGCGCCCTGTTCCCCGAGGACTGGACCCCGGCATTCACCGACGAGCAGGGACGATTCCTCCACGACTTCTCCTACGCGGGCTACCACAACAGCCTGGACCCCCTGCCCGACACGTCCGGGATCCCCTCGTTCAGCGTCCTCGACTTCGGCGCAGACCCGCTGGCCGCGGGCGATTCGACCCCCGCGTTCCAGGACGCGATCACCGCGGCTTCCGTTGCAGGCGGAGGGGTCGTGTTTGTCCCCGAAGGCCTCTACCGGTGCGACGGCACCCTCGCGGTCAAGCAGTCCGGAGTGGTCATCAGGGGCCAGGGCCCGGAGCTCTCCCGCGTGTTCTTCTCCAAGACCGAAGGCATGGAGGGGGCCAACCACATCACGTTCTCCGGGGCCCTGTCCGCTTCCCTCCAGGTGCCGTTGGCAAAAGACGGTCAGAACCGGGCGCCGTACGTGGAGGTCGATGACGCTTCAGGCTTCGCTCCGGGCGACGACGTCTCCATCGGCTGGGTGATCTCAGACGCGTTCGTCGAGGCCCACGGCATGACCGGGACCTGGAAGGCGTTCAACGGCACGTGGCGCCCGTTCTTCCGCAGGCAGGTGGAAGCCGTGGACCTGTCCGTCGTTCCCAACGTCGTGGTGCTCGACGTGCCGTTGCGCTACCCCGGCCTCGTCAGCGACCAGGCCAGCCTTCGCAAGGAGACAGGCTATCTCTCGGAGGTCGGCGTCGCAGT
>Ga0233425_10006937_pt1 | contig 16264 bp, 9 predicted proteins | sample Watercolumn_Towu_2_FD_181712 | JGI IMG/M metagenome (GOLD analysis project Ga0233425, IMG submission 181712) | Freshwater microbial communities from Lake Towuti, South Sulawesi, Indonesia - Watercolumn_Towuti2014_140_MG | ecosystem: Environmental > Aquatic > Freshwater > Lake | place: Indonesia... | reverse complement strand
CGGCTGCGCCGTGGTCGTCAGCCACGACCGCTGGTTCCTCGACCGTGTGGCCACGCACATCCTCGCCTTCGAGGGCGACTCCAAGGTGACGTGGTTCGAGGGCAACTACGAGGCCTATCACGAACAGCGCCGCCGCCTGCTCGGTGACGCCGCCGACCAGCCCCACCGCGTCACCTTCCGCCCGATCCACCACGGCTGAAGGGCGACGAGGGCCGTGGGGCGAGTGACGAGGGGTGCAAGATCAGCACCGCCGGGCATTCACAGGCCGAAGTTACCTTGCAAAACGCTTCGTCCAGCTCTTCGTCCGTGGCCATGTTTATGCTCCTTTCAGTGCTCGGGTTGTTTCTGCGCGCCTGCCTCGAGCGCGCCCGCCCGCTGGCGGATCCCATCCTTGAGGAACCAGTCCATTGGCGGAACGGTGGTGCAAAGCAAGCGTTGACGGGGTGCCGTCTCCGGGATGGGATGCGGCTCGCCGGAGAACCGTCCCATCTGTTGCAAAGCCAGGTTGAAGGCCGCCAGTTGTTTCTCTTCCGCTTCCGCCAACCGGGTCTTCGGTCGCCAAGGCAAGCCGCTCCACCGGTAACTGTGATGGAAGAAGAGCTTCACGGCGCGCCCGTCGTAGTCGTGCTCTTCCAGAAAGTCGAAAAACGCGGGCTCCGTGAGCAACGTCGCCAGCAGCGGCGTGTGGTTGTTCGGGTAGAACAACAGCGTGCCACCGCAGCCGAGCATCGCGACCTCGCCGCCGCTACGGTCGTGGACCAAGTCGCGTAGCTGCCGCCACAGCACCGTGTTATCTTCTTCAGCGCGCCCGGGCTGCCGCGGGAACAGGTAGAGGCCCATCACCGGGAAGCTGATGAGTTCGGGCTCCTGCGGCTCATCCACGGAAACAAGAATACTGTCCATCGTCTCCTCCTTTCAAAGCGTAGCGCCGAGCAACGCGAGGCACTCGTCGCGCCGCTGCCGCGCCTCGCGCAGGTCGGCGGTGCCGAGCGAAGCGCGGACACGCTGCTTGGTGAAGTCGGGCTTATGGAGGGTGTAGTGGAGAAACCACGTACCGTGGTTGTTCCACAGGTGGTGATCCGGGTTCGCCGGATTCAACCGGATGCTGATCTGCGTGCTCATGCGTCGTTTCCTTTCTCGACGCATCAGGCTCGGCGGAAATAAAACAGGCCAACCTGCATCAGGTTGGCCCATCCGCCCGGGATTTTTGTTTTCCCGCCCTGCGGGACACATCGCTTGAAGGCACCTGCCTTCAGGCAGCCACCGTGGGATCCCGTCCCCGGTTGGCAGAACCGGCTACCGCCGGCTCACTCCTGATGCGCGGCTATTCAAGCATGGCTTTCCGGGTCGGTCAAAGGCTTTCTGTGTCATAAATATCCAAGGCTTGGAAAAATCTGCACGGAATTTTCCAAGGCCCGGAAAAATTTCCGTGAAATCTTCCAATACTTGGAAAAACCACCCTGTAGGGTTTCCAATCTCTGGAAATTTCAGCGCGGCGTGGCGGTGACGATGGTCCGCAACATCACCGGGCCAAGCAGGCCGGACTCGGCGAGCGGATCGCCTTTCTTCCAGAGCCGGTGCGAGGTGAAGGTAAAGCGGCCGGTCGGGCTCGGCTTGCCGTCAAGTACCCACTGCGGCCATGTCTTCAGCGTGCCGTTCTTGTTGCGCTCGCTATCCTCGGGCAGTTGCTCGTCGCCGATCAACCGGTTGATCCAGAGATTGACGACCTTGATCTCCAGCGTGTTCACGCCCGGCTTGAGCGCGTCGGTCACCTCGACGCGGAACGGCGGTTTCCAGAGGATACCGAGGTCTTTGCCGTTCAGCTTCACTTCCGCCATCACTGCGACCTTGCCGAGATCCAGAAGAATTGTTGATTGTTGATTGCCGATTGCCGATGTGTGGTTGAAAACTTTTTTGTAGATGGCGGTGCCGGAGAAATATTTGATGCCGTCTTCAGGGCGCTTGCTCCAGTCGTCGAGCTTGTCGAACGTGATGTGCGCGGGGCCGCCCCACTTGGGATCGAAGGCGACGTCCCACGGCCCGGAAATTTCCTGCGGCGCGGGGACAGCGGAAATTTCGGCGGTCAATATTTTGCCGGCGGTGGTTTTGATTTCGTAGCGGCCGGGCTGTGCGACAGCGATCTGCAATTGGCCCTTGGCATCGCGCTGTACCTCGGCCGGGCGCTCCTGAAGCGCGGCGTTCGCGAAGCGAAGCATGGCGCCATCGGCGCCCGTGAGCGTCTGTGGCTGGCCGTTCACGGTGTATTCGATTTCCGCCGTCTTGACGGTGCCGTAGGCGGGGTCATCGTCCTTGGCCAGATCCGTCACGCGTATGCTGCGTGCGCCGGAATCCACCAGTTTCTGGAGCTTGGCCGTCACATCGCGCGTCGCGGCGGGATCGGTGAGCACGCCGTAGCGCGCCTTGGTGATGACGAGCGTGCCCGGGTTTTCGACCGCGGGCAACACGGGTTGACCATGGCGCGTCAGCGTGGCGACAGAATCCATGTCCTTCGCCGGCTTGCGGAAGATGACGAACACCGAGCCGCTCGGCTCGAAACGCAGCGGCAGCGTGGTGAGCCCGTCCTTCTCTGAAAATGCCGCTGCGGTTTCGATGCGGCCGGTATCGGGATGCCATAGCTCCGGCACTTTGCCGGCGACGCGGAACGAGCACACGGCCTCGGCGTCCTGCTGGTTTTTGTTGGCGACGAAGTAGACATCGGCATCACCAATCTGTTTGTGGATATAGCGCACGCCGGTCGCCGGATTGATGGAGGTGAAGCTGAAGTCCGGCGGCAAGCCGGTCTTTTCCAGCAGCGGCATCACGCTGGTGATGTTCGGAATCGGATCGCTGCCGCCCGCGCCGGGCTGCGGCTCGTTGATCTCATGCCACGGTGGCATGCCGGCCGGGCCGAGTTCGAGCGCCGGGCTCCACCTTTGTGCCGGGGTTTTATCGGTATGCCAGTTGGCGGCGACCTGTTTGGCGACTTCCCACTGTTTGTCGGACGCGATGACGATGTGCTGCTTGCCGTTGCGCACTGTGAGCTGCAGCGCGGCGAGCAGGCCGGCAGGATTGGGCGCATCGGTGGTGTTCTCGGCCAGCACGGCGATGATGTTGGTGCCGGCCACGAGATGCCGGGTCACATTGATGACACGCGCCGCCTTGTATTCCTGGCTGTCGCAGACGCGCTTGCCGTTGACCCAACACTCGAACTCGTTGTCCACGGTCATCGTCAGGATGGCCGACTGTACGGGTTTATCCAGGGTGAATACGCGGCGGAAATAGCGCCTGCCCGGCGGCGCGGAGCGTTCGGGCCGGCCCTCGTTGAACCAGATCCACTGGGAACTGGCGAGGCGCGAGCTGGTGCGGACGTCCTGCGGCGCATCCTTTGGCGTGACGAATTCGCCGCCCCAGATGATTTTACCCAGCCCGATTTTTCGCTCGCTGATTTCGGCGGGCGCGAGGCCGTCACCCCACAGTTCCTTCACGAGTTGCTGCACCTCGGCATCGCATTGCGGATAGCCGACCAGGCCGGGCGCCTTCACCGGCGGCGCACCGACCACCGTCGCGCCCGCTTCAATCAGCTCCTTGAGTTTACGCAGCAGTTGCGGCGACATCACCGGCGTCCGCGGCAGCACGAGCATCCGATAGCTCATGCCATTGGGCAGCACGAGGCGGCCAGCCTTCACGCTCATCCGCGTGAGCAGCGCCTCGGTCGGGCAGCCATCGAAGTTGTAGCCGGGCCGGTCGTGGCCGGACTTCACCGGCGAGCGGAACGAGAGCGGCGAACCTTCCGGTTCGAGGAAGCAGAGGTCGGCCACGAACAAGCCCTGCTGCAACAGATACTGGCAGCGCGCGAGATACTCGTGCCACGCTTTCGATTGCTCCCACCATGTCTGCGTGCGTTCATAGTGCAGGCCCCACGGGCCCATCGAGATGCCGGGCGCTCGGTCGAGCCACGGCTGCGCGGCGTAGCGGTGGAATACGAAGCGGTTGATGCCCTCGCAGAACGCCCAATCGCCGAGGTCCTTGATGTTCGCGGGATGTCCCTGCCACTTCTCCTTGTCGGTGGCGGTGAACGCCTCCGCGCCGAGAATCTTTTTGCCGTAGACGTGCGACGCCGACGCCATCTCCGTGCACGAGTTTGCCGCGCCGAATTTGTTCCACGACCAGAATTCCGCCATCGGCTCATCGGCCTGCCCGCCGTAGGCCAGGTTGTCGTAGGGGCCGTTGCCATAGGCCTCGATGGAAAGCCGCAGCCCGCTTTTGTGCGCCAGCGCGCGCATCTGGGCGGTGTAGTTCTGCTGCAACAACTCGTGGATGGTCAGCCGCACGTCCCAGAGGAAGCGTTCGGAAATTTCCAGGCTATCCACCACACGGCCGGCGAAGACCGGCAGCAGCGGCAGCGGATCGTAGCCGCGCAGCCGCTGGAACTCCGCGATGAAGTCCGGCGTCCAGTTTTGCGAGCCGGTCTCCCAGCTATCAATGTGCGTCGCGACCAGCGTCGGCCCCGCGAGCGGCCCGACGTCGCCGATGAGCTTCGCCATCAGGCCATCGAAATGCGCCTGGGTCGCCGCCTTGGAAAGTTTGTCGCTTTCCAGCCCGCGCCCGGAGATGGGCGCCGGATGATTGTCCTTGCCGGTCGTCGTGTGCCCGAGCCGCAGGAGCGTCCACTTGCCCTCCGGCACATCCCACGCGAGCTTGCCGCCTGCGCCAAGCTTGGCGGTCAGGTTCAGGATTTTGTCGCGCGGGATGCTGACGCCCGGCGGGAGTTGGGCGTAGTCGGCGCGCGGCGCGATCTCGGCGCGCTGCTCCGAGGTTTTCCCGGCGAGCAGCGGGATGACGAACTTTTCCGTGGGCGTCGGGTAGGCGAAGACGGCGATGTCGCGGTAATAATCCCTGACCGCCTTCGGCTGCGGCAGCGCGGCGTCGAAACGCGCGGGGCCGGTCGCGGCCGCCTCCGACCAGACGACCTTCTGCATCGAAAGCTCCGGCGTGATCCACGGCCCGCCGCTGCCGCACCAGCCGGCGTCGTTGTTCATGTTCACTTCGAGGCCGAGCCGGTGCGCCTCCTTGCAGGCGTGCTTGAACAGATCGCGCCACAACGGGCTGGCGAAATCGGCCGGGCCGGAGGGCGTCCCCTGATCGGTTTCCATGTAGAGCACGCCGCCGCACCCCACGCGCGCCAGCGCCTCGAGATCGGCGGTGATGCCGTTGCTCGAAAGATTGCCGGAGAGCGGGAACCAGTAGACCCACGGCCGCGCCGCAACGGGCGGATGCGCGAATTCGTTTTCCAAGCCCGCCACCACGGCCAGCGGTGTCAGCAGCAGGGCGGTGAGGAGGGTGAGCGTGTGTTTCATTTTGTTCCTTTCGTTTTCATTGATTCGTCAGTTCCAGTAATTGGAAGCCGTCGCGCCGAGATCTTCCAATGGTTGGAAGTGCCTTCCTGATGTTCACGGCTTCTCTGCTTTCACTGTCTTCGCTTCGCCATTGACAAAGGTCGCGTTTCCGATCCGCTGATATTGACGAGCTGGACATAGCTGTTGCTGGCAGCGGCGGCTTTCCGGCCCGTGACGGTGACGACCACCTTGTGCTTGCCCGCGGGCAGGTCTTTGGCGACGACCGTTTTCTTGTTCCAATCGACTTTCTTGCTGTAGGTGTCGATCTCCGGAATTTCGGCCGGTTTGCCGTCAATGGTCACGCTGGCAATGCCGCAGTCCGGGCCGTGTTTCAGGACCAGCTCGATGCTGGTGCCGACGACTTCCTTGGTGGCTGTTTCTCCGGCGGCGTTGGCATACCAGAGCCGGCGACCGACCGGACCAGCGCCTTCCCATTTGGTCCAGAATGGGGAGAAGGCAATGGATTCCTCGGTAAACGCCTTCGGCGCCTTCTCGGAGACCGTGAACCCGGCATTTCGCGAAATTTCTTCGACAGCTCCCTTGATGCCTTCCGGGTTCAGGAAGGCGCCGACTTCTGTCGCCGAGAAACAGGTGCCATCCGGAAAGATGTGCCCCTGGTACGGCATCCGGCCTTGGGAGAACTGCGTGCTGCCAATCATGAGCTCCCAGAAACACCAGCCCATCTTCTCTTTGGCAACCACCGGCAACGCCTCTTCGATCCGTTGCTGAGGTCTACCGACGAACTCGTTGAGAATAACCGGTTTGTTCATCGACTTGCCCATTTCCTTGATCTGCCTGATGTCAGCGGCAAGGCCGCCAATGGGCAGATAGTTGTGGAGGATCAGCACATCGGAAAGCTCGGCCGCAAGGGTAATGTTCCCGGAAAATGCCCAGCCGATTCCAAGCGGCTGCACCGGTTTTTCTTCCTTCACTCGCTTGAGGGCGCGCCGAACAAAATCGACGATCTTCGCCTTCCCCTCGGCATCTCGCCACTTGCCGGTTGATTCCGGCTCGTTCATCACATCCCAGAGGACGATCCGCTTGTCGTCGCGGTATTTTCCGACGACCGCGCGGATAAACTTCTCCATTTCGGGCCAGTCCTTGTCACCCAGCCGGGGGAAGCCCGGAGAAGGAATCCAGTTCTTGCCCTTGTAATTGTTCACATCCACTTCCTGCGGATCGAAACACGAGTCGAAGAGGACCGGCATCATTTTGATCTGATGCTTGTCGCAGAGGCTCAGGAAATTCTCGAAGTCGGCAAGCAACTTCTCCGGTTGTTTCTCGAAGACCGCGACATTCAGGAACACCCGCACGGTGTTGAGTTTGAGACGCTCGGCGTAACCCAGCTCGCGGTCGATCACGGCCGGATCGTATTCCAGCCAGAGCTGCACGTCGTTTCTTGCGTAGGACGGGACATAGTTCGCCCCGCGCATCCAGCGCAGGTCGTCAGCGGCATGGAGCGCCGCGAGGGGCAGCAGGAGGGCGGCGAGGAGCGTGAGTATGGTTTTCATGATTGAGCAGTTCCTTTTACTGTTCGCTTTGCTTTACCCAGTCGTTTTCTTATTGACCACTCAGTTTCCGATAACGGAAATTGCGGAAGACGGCATTGCCATCGCCGGAAACATACAGGGCGAGACGAAGAGAGAAGAACCCTCCGAAGGTAGTGTGGTTGTATCCGCCAAGATCATCCGAGTTGCCACATTTGCTGAGTGTTTTCTCGTCCGGACCGGCAAAGAAATCGACCTCATTGTGATCGAAGACAATCCGCAGGATCATCTTGTTCGCAGGCGCTTCGATCCGGGTCTTGCGCAGATTGCCGCGAACACCCTGCCAGAGCGATCCGGAGCCGATTCCCATGCCTGCGTAGGTTGAGGGATTGTAATAGAGCAAGAGCCCCGCCTGGGCTTTGCCTTCCACTTCAACATCGACCGTCACCTCGTAGGCGAGATCGCCGGCGATCAGCGCCAAAGGACTACAATCCGCAGGCGATGTCCCCTTGCCTTTCAGGATCAGTGAATGATCACGGAATTGGAACCGGCCGGGATCGTATTCATCCCAGAACTGCCACTGGATGCCGAGTTTCGGACCGGCAAAGTTGTCCGATAGTTCCATCGGCGGCAGCGGGGCCGCGGGAAGCTTTGGCGCGGGGATCGGACCGGACGGATCCTGACCGGCCTTGGATTTGAGCCAGCCGTCGGCCGTCCACTCCACACGTTCCATGAGAGTGTGACGTCCCAGGGCGCGGGCATCATTACGATAGGCGTGATAAACAATCCACCATTCACCCGATGTGGCCTCGAAAACCGTGCCATGTCCGCGGGACCACCATGTTTCACCGCGGCTCTCCGTGCGGATGACTGGATTGTGGGGGGAGTTTTCCCATGGGCCCAGCGGTGTGCGTGAACGGGCCTCGACAACCATGTGGCTTGTCGAGGGGCCGGCCGTGCCGCCCTGGGCGGATATGAGATGGTAGTAGCCGTCCTTCAAGAACAATTTGGGGCTTTCAAGACAGAGGTATCCTTGGACACGCCATTGCCTCGGAAAGGGCCAGCCGTCATAGACCTTTTCCAATCTTCCGACAACCGAGAGTCCATCGTCTGAGAGTCCCACAGCCATGCCTTTGGAATAATGCAGGTAGCGCTTGCCATCGAATCCGACGACATGCCCCGGATCGATCTCGCCGCAGTCGAGCTTCACCGGCTTGCTCCACGGCCCTTCGATCGCCGGCGCCCAGATCACGAAGTTTCCCAACGTGGTGCTGTGGCTGTATATGAAGAACTTTCCATCGTGGTGAACAATCTCCGGCGCCCAGATATCGCCGTAGAACACGTTCAAGGCCCGGGTGACCGGAGTCCAGTGGACCAGGTCGCGCGATCTCCAGATGAGCAACCCCGGCGAGTAACGCCCCGAGGTGTGCGTCATGTAGAAGTCGTCGCCTACCTTGACGATGGTGGGATCGGGATAGTCGCCGGCGAGGATCGGGTTCGTGAAGGTTACTGCCTCTTTGGGGCTTTGCGCATCGGCGGCGCACAGCTCAGACAACGGTATGAGCAGGAGGGTTGCGATGAGGGCCAACCACGGTTTTGCATGGATATTCATTGGTTTCTCCTTTGGTTTTAGAATTACTTGAGTATAAAGCTTGCCGGCGCATATTTGCCTAAGACCAAGGAAAGTTTACCGTCTTTGACTTGCACAGACTCGCCAAGCTTCTCGCCGCGGAGATTGACCGGCTGGGCGGTTGTGAAGCGGCCCGGCAAGGTCACGGTCAGATCGCCGGAGACACCCGCCTGCTCCCAGAGGCGCAACAGAGTACCTTCGCCGTCAGGGTTGGCTCCAAAGGCGGTCACCAGTGTTCCCGGACGTGAGACCGTAATACCCGTGAGGCTCTCCGGCAATTTATCACCTTTGCCATCGGCCTTGACGGCCACCAGTGGATTGCGCACCTCGATGGCCGGCACGCCCATCACCTCGTTTGCTGGTGTTTTTGAGTCGAAAGTCCAGAGACGGACACGCGATGACCAGTCGCCCGGATACCAGTAACGGAAATTGGTGTTCCACTGGTTGTTGTAAAGATTCACATACACCACCGGCCGCCTTGGCGTGAATGCCGCCGCATCGGCGCTGAATTGCCAGCACCCGGGACGATCCAGCGACACCAGCGGATGGTCGATCGGACAAATGGCGATCCCGGAACCGTCGGCATCGGTGATGGCGACACCATGCCCAACGCTGAACATGTCACGGTTGGCGCCGTCAAGGATGTCAGTGACCGGGTTCATCACCCCAAGTTGCCTATAAACCCTGAACTGGGGTTGGGCGATTTTGAAGGGCAGGCAAAGCCAATCCGCCTCCGGCCAGTTGTCCTTGGCCTTGTCTTTGATGGTCATCTCCAGATCGATGAATGGTTGAGATTCATGCAAGGTGACCCGCAAAATGGTCGCAGGCATGTGATTGGCTAGGTCGGCTGGGCATTCGATGATGGCCGACAGACCTTTCACCGTGGCCTTGCCACCTTTTGATACGTCGGCTCGATAGGGTGTCTGCTTTTCGGACACCATACGGGGCTTGTACAAACAGCCGCTGAGATCGGCCTGAGTGTAGGGCTTGTTCGACTCGCGGCTACGATCGACCTTGCGCTGCTGTTGGTAATCCGTCACATATTTGAGCGTCTGTTCGTAAGTGAAACGCTCGTTGAGGTATTGTCCTAGCCCAGATTCGCCGGACGAGTCCACCCATTCGCGTCCGTTTCGCTTGTCCACCAATGAGCCGATTGATCCTTTGGCCGGATCAACTGTCAGCTTGAAAAACGGCGACTCGATGACATTGGCCATTGATGATCCAGTCCCAACCCCAGGGGGTGAGGTCTTTGTTGTTGGGATTGTGCGATAACCGCAAGGTGGCACATCCTTGACGAACACCTCCTGTCCATTCACCAAGACCGTTCCGGAGCGTTTCCACGGCAACGGATTGTAGACAATGACACTTCCTTGGGCGGCCTTGACGTTGGCGGAAAGAACTTGGGCGTTGGCGGCCGCCATCTCGCCGACAAGCTTCGCGGCGGTGCGGATGTAGTCGGCCTTGTCTTCCCACGACTCCTCGAGCCATTTGATTTTTTTCACATTTGCAGAATTGGGTTTTGTGAAGGCCTCGCCATATTGATTCACCGCTGGCGCCACCCCCCAGGTGTGTTCCCCGTAGAGCAGGATGTTCTCGTACGCAAGCTTGACCTTGGCGGCGATACTGGCTTGCGGAATCCCCCAGGCCTCAAGCTGGGTATGCAGAGCTTCCTCCGAGGCCAGGCGCGGATGCACTTCTCGCGATAGGCGGATTTCCCGCGGACTGCTCATGACGCCATGGATCCAGGTGTCAGGCATCTCGCCTTTGACCACCGGGATATTCAGATTCTCCTTCAAGATGGCGTCCGCGAACTCGTCCATTGTTCCCATGCGGGCTTTCCAACCTTTGAGCGACTTCAAGGATTCAAACATTTTCCTGACATTTTCCGCCTTGGGCGGACCTGAATTGTCAACGGTCACGATGATGGCGGGCCACACCTTGTATGGCCAATCCGCTGGAGGTTTCAGGTTACTCCCGTAGAAATGGGAATATAAAGTGAGCACCCGGGAACCGTCGGGACCTTCCCACCAGAACAACCCGGGAGTTTTGACATAGGCACTCGGATGATTACAACCGATGTGCATGAACTTGACGCCGCCATTGGCGAGGACAGTCGCCAGTGCGCCGCCGTGCGATGGGACATCGGTTTGTTTGCCCGCGCGTGACAACGGCAGGCCATATTTGCGGGACAACTCGGAGGAGAAGAGATACCCCCTTGCCATCTCCTCGGGCTCGCAGATGTCGGATTCAAGCGTGAAAGGCAACGCATGCCACTTCAATCGTCCGGTTTTGACTTTGTCATCAAGACGCTTGCGGCGCTCTAGAGTCTGCCCCGGCCAGTCTTCCAACACTTTGGACATGACCCAGCCAGGACACGTCCAGGCGAACTGCTGTTCAACCGGTAAGCCGGAGGTTTCATCCATGATGTCCATGGCCTTGTCGATCATCTTCGTCTGATAAAGATCGACTAACTCCTTCACCTTGTGGGTGTAGCCGATGTCGAAGTGGGTCTTCATGATCACAATCACCTCCCGCTCCGCATTGGTTTGGGGTTGTTGCGGATCGGCGGCATACGACACGGCCAGCGGCGTGAGCAATAGGGTTGCGCTGAGGGCTAACCACGTTTTTGTCTGGGTCTTCATTGGTGTTCCTTTCGTCTACTTGTTAGTTTTAATCGTTGATGGTTATTTCAAAAAATCATCGGTTCTGAACGGTGCCATGGGCAGTCCTGCGGCATTGTAGAGGTTGCAGCCGGCAGGATTGTCGGCCCAGGCGTAGCGTACGGCGACGGGCTTGGCCACCTGCGGACTGCTGACCACGATCGTATCGCCCTCGAGCTTCGCATCGGCCCAGAAAAAGGTTTTGTCAGATCCGGCGATGGTGAAGTTTTTCGGCGCACCGTTCTTTGCCGTGAGTCCCTGGGCGTGCGTGAACTTCACGCGGATGGCCGAGTCCTCGATCTTCATCGATTCAAAGCGCGGCCCGCTCGACTCGAGCTGTTTCCCATAAACTTTCCCGAGAGCCACGAGCGCAAGCCGTCTACCGACATCCTGCTTGTTCGGTGGATGGATCGTCACGGGACTGCCCAGTTCGATGCCGATGGCGATGGCGCAATTCGGCAGGGTTTCCGCGACTCGCGTCTGGGCCTCGCGCAGGAAGGGCCAGGTCCCTGTCCGATTGAGGTCTTTGACCACCGGGCCGTTATTGACCAACTGCTGGATGATGAAGGGGAAATCGCCCTGATTCCACTGGGCGCGCCAATCGCGGATCATCAGGGAAAGCAGTTCCTGGTAATCCTTGTATCTGGAGGCGTTGGCCTCGCCCTGATACCAGATCGCACCCTTGATGGCAAAGGGCACCAGCGGAGCGATCATGCCGTTGTAGAGAGCTGAACTGACGCGCCTCAACGGGAGATTGTTGGGCTTGGGCCGTGACGCGAGCGCCTCAGCGGACAACGGGGCGAAGGTGCTTTCCGTCTTCATCTGCCACTGATCGTCAATTGAGGCCGGATCGGCCACTGGCAGGCCGAGTCCGTAGCCCACTTGCCACAGCCCCGCCCGCTGCGTGGCGGAGACGATGCGGACGGCGATGAGATTCCGACCTGCCTTCACCAGGTTGCCCGGAACCCGGTAACGGCGTTTGACGTTGTAGAAATCGGGAGCTTTGTCGTAGTTATGACCGATCTCGACACCATTGAAATAGGTCGTGTCGTACTGCTCTTCGATCCGGTTGACATCCAAAACAAATGGCTTTCCTGCGGCGCTTGCCGGCAGGGTGACCTCCTTGCGGACCCAGAATACGCCACCGGAGGAAATTCCGAGCTGTCCCCAAAGAGCCGGCAACGTCACTTTTTTCCAATCCGAGGCATCAAGCGCGGGATCAGCCCATCCACGTGCGGACTCCAAAACCGGTGGTGCTGTGACTTGGTATTTCTGTTCCCAAGCCAGACGGTCGCCAAGAAAACGACGGTTATCCTCTTCCTGAGATTTGATCTGCCTAAGTTCCTTGTCGGCACGTTCGGCAAAGGTTGGCGAACTCCGCAAAGCCTCGATCCGGGTCCAAGCCTCGGCCGGAGTCCCCCCCACGGCACTGTGGAGCAATCCAATGGGAACTTTCAGTTCATTATGCAGATGCCGCCCAAAGAAATATGCGGCCCCGGACAGCGCTCCAACGGTTTGCGGCGAACAGCTCTGCCACTGACCTTCGACTGCGGTGGCGACGACAATTGATGGTATTTGAGCAACATCGAAAAAGCGAATGGCCGGATAGTTCGCCGAGGCTATTTCCTTCTCGGCATTCGCACATTGTATGACGGGCATCCCCATATTGGATTGTCCGGAACAGAGCCAGACATCGCCAACGAGAACATCGGAGATGACAACGCCGCCGACTTTCAGCTCGCGCGGTTCGGCACTGGCCACGAGTGGATCAAGCTTCACCGACCACTTCCCGGTGGCATCGGCCCGCGCCGTCTTCTTCTGGCCGGAAAACTCGACCGTGACCTCCTCGCCCGGTTTGGCATTGCCCCAGACCGGCACCACCCGGTCACGTTGTAGCACCATGTGGTCGGTGAACACACTGGCCAGTTTCAGTTGTGCGTCGTCCGCATGGGCGACACATGCAGACAAGAAGGCGGCGAGGAGTGCGAGGGCGGGTTTCATTGGTTGGTTCCCAATATTTGAGTTTTTGGCTGGTTGATCGTGTTGTCGCGGACGTCCACATTCTCGTTGTTGCTGAGCGACATGGGCTCGCCGGCAACGGTTGAGGTGATGGTGTTGCCCTTGATGCTGCCATCCTTCACCGAACTCACCTGGAGGGCGGGAAGCCGGTCGGTGATGATGGTGTTGTCCTGCACCGTGATCCGGTTGTGAGCACCGGCCGACGCAGGCCCGCCACTGCCGGCAAGCGCGTGGATGGTGATGGAGGTTTCGTGGCACCCGGTGATGGTGTTTCCCGAAATGACCAAGTCGTCGCTGCAACCGTAATTCAACCAATACCACTCCGGATAGACCGCGATGCCGGATCCCCAGTTGTCACGGCAGGTATTGCCGGAAATCACGCCCCGTGAGGCACTGATCAGGATCCCGCGCACCCGGCTGGGGCCGAAGACGGAATCCTTGACGGCAAATCCATCCCCACGGCGGTTGCCTGCGCCGACCGTTGAACCGATGGGAAGGCTTACCGGATCGCGGACCGTGATCTTCCAGATCGGAACACCGGGTGTGCTGAAAAGTGCCTTCGTGCCCGATTGCATGCGCTGCCGACTGAAAAACCCGGCCATCTCCGGGGTGGTCTTTCCGTCGGGCTCCAGTTTGCCGATCATGACCACGGCGGGCAGGCGGACGCCATCGTAGGACACCAGATCCAACACGTCGTCCGCGCGCAGATCCGGTCTCCCCGGATGGCTGATCAGGCGTATCGTGCGGCCTTCCGTCGAGACGACCATTGCAGAGAAACCATGGATATTCACGCCATCATCATCCATGTAGGCGGCATGGCAGCCGATGATCTGTGGTCCGCGTGAGGCAGCCGAGCTGTTGAAGGCGTCGGCATTGCTCGAGCGCAGCCGCTTCCACTCGCGCTTGACCGGATCGTCTTCCGGAGCGCGACGATCCAGGCGGCAGCGCAGATAGTTGGTGTGGTCGCAACGCCGCTCTTTAAAAGCCATGCAGTTGGAGCCGTACAACGTGACGTCCTCGAGCGTCACCTCCGTGTTGTCCTCGCAAACGACCGTGTGGGCAATCTGCCCGCCGGGCGCAAATCGATTGCTGGTCACCAAAATGTCTCCCACCTCTTCGGAAACGGCTTTCGGATCGTATCTGTATTTTGGCCCACGCCGGACGCGGTACTTGTGTTCGCCGATTTTCTCGAATGACTGACAGTCAGCGTAGCGGACACGGACCTTGAGCTCGCCGGTTTTGGCATCGAAGATCGCAATGCGCTCCTCAAGCTGGTTTTCGGGATAACCTTTGAAGATTTCGAACTCCATCCACTCCTTCTTTGGCCCCGTGGCGGTGATCCGCCCTTGAGTGAACGGGAGCGGGTCGTAGTCGATCGTGAGTCCCGAAAGCTTGAAATTTCGACAAGCCAGGACGGCCAGCGCCTGAGTGGTTTCCGTGCAGATCATCTCGACGCCTTGCATCACGAGTTCCACATCCTCGAGCTTTTGAAAGCGAAGGTGGGCTTTGTCGGTAGGAGCGACGCGGTAACGACCGGGTGGGACTACCACCCTTTTTGCGCCACCCTCCAATCGTGTTTGAATGTAACCCTGCAAATCCACCGTGCCGTCCGCTCGGGGTTCGAGCAAGGCATCCAGATTCGATGCGCTTGCGGCAGGGCAGCAAGCAAGACAGAGAAATGTAGCGAGGAGGATGAGCGCTGGTTTCATCGGGTTGATTTCGCTTTCAGGTGCTTGTCAAAGAATGCAATCACGTCTGGCCGGAGATCGCGCTGCTTGGGTTGGAGGGTGAAGCTGTGGCCCGCGCCTTCGAGGACGATCAGTTCGCAGGGTATGCCGATCTTCCTGGCGGCCTCATAGAACCGCGTGGATTGATCGAGCGGCGTCGTGGTGTCCGCTGTGCCGTGGAGGATCAGCATCGGCGGATCGTCTTTGGAGAGCTGCTTGATGGGCGAGGCCGAATCCCACAGCGCCGGTGCCTCGGTCTGCGACTTGGCGAACATCCCCAGTCTTGTGTAAACCACGTGTTTGTCTCCCACCCCGGCTTCCCACGAGGAAGCGCAGTGCGGATACATCGGCACCGCGGCCTGGATGCGGCACGAATATTCGGCATCCTCCGGCGGACCGATGCCGGTATCCGGCCCGCTCACGGCCAAAAGAGCCGTGAGATGCCCGCCCGCCGAGCCGCCGATCGCGCCGATATGTGCCGCATCGAGCTGGAACCGCGCGGCATTCTTGCGCAGCCAGCGCACCGCCCGCTTGCAATCCTGGATATTTTGCGGAAAGGCGGCCGTCTCCTTGGTCGCCAGCAAATAGTTCACCGACATGCACACGTAGCCGTGCGAGGCAAGCGTCGTGCCGATGTTCCGCTCGCGACCGCTGTCTTTGTCGCCGCCGCTCCACCCGCCGCCGTGAATGATCACGATGCCGGGATACTTTTTCCCCGGCTCGAACTGCGGCGGCAGGTAAAGGTCGGCCTTCTCGGTGCGTTCAGGGGACAGATACGCCACGTCTTTTTCAATGCGGACTGCGGACGGAGCGGGGCTGGAAGCCGGGTCCGCAGCGTGCAGCAGAACTTCCGGTGCCAGCAGCAGGACGGAGAGGAGTGCGAGTGTGTGTTTCATGGTTGTTCCTACTGTCTTGTGGTCCGTTGCGCAAGGGCTTCTTCGAGAAACGCGAGAATGTTGGCGAGGGGCACATCGCTTTCGACCGCGTGCGCTGGCGCGAAGATATAACTGCCCTCACGGCCCAGCGCCAACAACCGCCGGGATTCTGCGCGGACTTGTTGCTCGGTGCTGTACGGCAACACGCGCTGCGTCGAGAGGCCGCCGTGGAACGCAAGCCGGCCACGATATTTCGCCAGCAGCGCGGCAGTGTCCATAACTTCAGGTTGAAACGGATTGAAACAGTTCAAGCCGAGCGCGATCAGGTCGTCGAACAGTTCATCCACGTCGCCGCAGGAGTGAATCATCTGGAACTTGCCGGCGGCGCGGACGCAACCATACATCCGTTGAAGCTGCGGCTTGATGAACTCGTTCCACGCCGGTTTGCCCATGATCAGGCCGTGTTGCTG
>Ga0233425_10006936_pt1 | contig 16265 bp, 12 predicted proteins | sample Watercolumn_Towu_2_FD_181712 | JGI IMG/M metagenome (GOLD analysis project Ga0233425, IMG submission 181712) | Freshwater microbial communities from Lake Towuti, South Sulawesi, Indonesia - Watercolumn_Towuti2014_140_MG | ecosystem: Environmental > Aquatic > Freshwater > Lake | place... | reverse complement strand
CGGAAGCTGTGCACAGGGTTTCGGAGTTGGTCCGGAGCATGGTTCCCAGCTTGTCGCTCAGACGGGGCAGTGTTTTATAAACATGTTTCTGGTGAAGCAGCAACTTCAGGGAACCAATCACTCCGCCAGCTATCACGAGCCCCCTGGAGCGAAAGACACGGACACCATGTACTCCTCTGGTGTTGGCCCAAACCGTATAGAGGCCCTCTGAAAACTCGATTTTCCAGGCCAGCGTTTCCGGGAGTATATCAACTTCCCGCTTTTCAGCAAACCACAGGTAATTCTTATCCAGCGTGTTCTTGGCATTCTCCCGGCAACCGACCATGCAACCGGCACACCCGGTGCAAGGTTTCCGATCGGGGCCTTCCCCGTGAAAATATGGATCGGTCGTTTTCTCATCCTGGTTGTAATACACTCCCACATACACATGATCGAACGAGCCTTCCTTTCCCATATCCCTGGCGACTTCCCTGAAAATTTCATCTTCCCGGTAAAATTTATCCAGCTTGACCCGGCCAAGCATAGCACCTGCTTTCCCGTAACATGGGTCCAGCACGGCCTGCCAGTCATTGAACCGGTTCCACTGCCCGTGGGTAAAAAACTCAGAAGGTGGTTTCATCAGGGTATTCGCGTAAACGAGGCTGCCTCCGCCGACGCCGATCCCGCTCAGGATAAAGGCATGCCTGAACAGGTCCAGCCGCTGGATTCCGTATAATCCGAGGCGGGGCATCCAGAGGTACTTCCGGATATTCCAGTTGGTTTTCGGGAAGTCTTCGGTGCGGTATCTCCGGCCTTTTTCCAATACCAGCACAGAATATCCCTTTTCGGCCAGTCTCAGGGCGGATACACTTCCTCCAAAACCAGATCCGATGACGATATAGTCACTTATCTGAGTCATTGAATCCGCAAGCTACGGATTTTTTATTTATCGGATCACAGTAACCCGGATACAGGATTCCTTTTTCAGTGTTTTAATTTTTACAAGATAGATTCCGGGGAGTAATTACGAAACATCGAGTTGTGCAATTGTTGTATTGAGTTCTTTAACTGCAATGATTTCCTGCGTGTTGGTGGAGGACACAATAACTGTATCGGAAATGGTCCAATCCCCCTGGGAGGGTAGGAAGGCTCATTCATTGTAGTAAAAAATGAAAATGGCGCGATCCATGGCCCTAATTATTTCCCAGTATCCGGAACTCGGTGCGCCGGTTATTGGCCCGGCCGGTTTCGGTTTCATCGGAGTCAATCGGGCGTGAAAATCCATACCCGGCATAAGTCAGCCGGCCCGGATCAATTCCGTGTTGCACAAGATAATTGAATACAGCGCCGGCACGGTTCTTCGATAATTCAAGATTGTGTTTTTCGGTGCCCACAGAATCGGTGTGCCCGCTGATCTCAATTTTCAGAGCGGGATTATCTCTCAGGAATTTGGCCAATCTGTCTAGTTCAGTACAGGATTCGGGTTTGAGGTCAAATTTATCCGTATCAAAGAAGATATTCCGGAGCACTACCGTTTCACCAGGACGTATCGGTTGAAGCGGAATATTTTTTAGAAACGGTGTGGCCTGCTCATGCACTCCGATCAGGGAAAAGTGATCGGAGTAAAACAGATAGCCGTCCCTGGAAACCGCGAGAGCGTATTCCCGGTCTGTGGGCAGGCAAAGCAGGAAAGAGCCGTCCACCGGGTCGGAGACCGAGTTTGCTGCGAGCTCGTTACGTTCCAGGTCAGTCAGTTCAAAACGGGCTTGCAGGCGCTTTCCGGTTTCTGCATCGAACACAGTGCCTTTCAGGTAGGTCACCGGGTTCGGGCGGGCTTCCGGGTAAACAGGGAATGCGTAAATATCCTGCCTTCCTTTTCCTCCCAGTTTATCGGATGAGATGTATGCGACATCTCCCGTGGTATTGATCACCAGGGTGATCTCATCGGCCTGCGTGTTGATCGGGAATCCCAGGTTCACCGGCCCTTTCCATGATCCGTCCCGCCCTCTGCGGGAGCAGAAAAGGTCAAGACCGCCCATTCCCGGGTGCCCCCTGGAAGCAAAGTAAAGTGTTTGGTTATCGGGATGAATAAAGGGGCTTTGTTCCTCTGCGGAGGTATTGATTGAATCCCCCAGGTTCACGGGAACTGTCCACTCGCCGCCTGTAAGCAGTTCCGTTCTCCAGATATCGGCGCCCCCTTTACCCCCCTCCCGTTTGCTGGCGAAATAGAGGGTTTTCCCGTCCGATGAAAAAGAGGGCTGAGAATCCCATGCAGGCGAATTCACTACGGGTCCCAGGTTCCTGGGCTCTGTCCAATGATCGCCCATTTTCCGGGACCAGTACAGGTCACAGCTTCCATACCCATCTTCCCGCTGGCATGCCGCAAAGAAAAGGAACTGGCCATCGGGGGAGATGGAAATAGCTCCTTCGTTTCCCCTCGTGTTGATCGGGGGGCCGAGATTTTCGGCCATCCCCCATACGGTATCACGGACCAGCCGGGAGAGGAAAAAATCTTCCTGAACGGCATCAGGTCCGGCCTCCGGTGTTGTACCGCTGGGCAGGCGTCGTGTAAAATAAAGCATTTGTTGATCGGCAGAGATGGCATTGATATATTCGTCATAAACGGTATTTATGCTGTCGCCCAGGTTCACGGGGTGAAAAGGAACCGGATGTTCCGTCAGGTTGATAGCCGTCGCACAGCGGATGATATTCTCTTCTATCTGGGCGCGGCGGTTTGCTGGCCCCTTCTGAAAGGACAGGTAATACAGGTAATGTTCTTTTGCCTCTTTGTACAGCCCTGCAGACATTTCCAGGTTCCCCAGAATGGCGTACAAACGGTAATCCAGGTCGGGAGCAAGCTTCAGCGCTTCCCCGTAATAATGAATAGCCTTTTCGGCCTGTCCCTGTTCTGCCAGGATATCCCCTGTGAGCGCAAGTGCTTCCGGAAATTGCGGGTCGGTGTCGAGCGCTTTCTCCAGTAATAGAAGGGCTTTTGTGAGATTCCTTGCCTGTGCTTCCACCACTGCCTGGCGATACGACTTTTCGGCTTTAACCGATTTCGCTGACAGGTTCCCTGTCCCCTGTGAAAGTGACAATGGTGGAGAGTGAAGTATAAAATGCACAATACAAACAGTAATGAGAAACAGGTGTCTGGAGGCGGGAAGCAGGATCATGATCAGCGGCGGAGGTACAGGCAAAGGTAGCTTTTTCCCGGATTGATCTACGGAATGCCGATATATTTATGGATCTGCAGGGACAGTTTCCATTCAGGATGAGATCCGATATAGCGGACAATCCCGGGAATGATCTCTTCACGGCGGCTCCATTCGGGTTGTAAGTACAGAGAGCAGCTTTCGGGAACCTGTTCTCTTTGCAGTTCGGCCCATACAAGGTCTTCCTGATCCCGGATAATCACCTTCAGTTCCCGGCATACGCTATAAAATTCCCTGCGCGGAGGCCAGGCCCGTTTCGGGGACAGACAGATCCAGTCCCATTCCCCGGTCAACGGCATCGATCCGGAGGTTTCGAGAAACGTCTGAAATCCGTTTGCTTTCAATTTCCTGCAGAGAAAGCTGAGGTTGTAGTGGAGGGGTTCACCGCCGGTAATGATCGCTGCTTTAACGCCTGAGCCAAGTGCATTCCTGACGACCGATTCTATACCGACTGGCGGGAAAAGGGAAGCATTCCACGATTCCTTTACATCACACCATTCACAGCCCACATCACACCCCCCGATGCGGATAAACCATGCAGCTGTACCGGTATGAGCTCCTTCTCCCTGAAGGGAAAGAAATTCTTCCATTACAGGAAGGGCCTTGCCAGATCTGAGAGGATCCATCTCAGGACCTCTCCATCTCACAGGCCCGCAACGCATTCTGCAGCAGGGACACAATAGTCATTGGTCCAACACCACCTGGAACCGGAGTGATGTAGCTGCATCGCGGGGCCACCTCGCGGAAATCCACATCACCTTCCAGCCGGAAACCTGTTTTCTTTGAAGGATCGGGGATCCGGTGGACACCCACATCAATCACTACCGCCTCTTTTTTTACCATACCGGCCTTCACGAAATGATGTTTCCCCATGGCAACGACCAGGATATCGGCATCACGGGTGAAATCTGAAATCCCGGTAGTAAAGCTATGGCATAGGGTAACAGTGCAGTTTCCCGGCTGCGCTTTCCTGGATAAAAGAATGCTGACAGGTGTTCCTACGATATTGCTTCGCCCCAGTATCACGCAATGTTTTCCACGGGTTTCGATCCCGTATCGTTCGATCAGTGTGATGATCCCCATGGGGGTTGCCGGTAAAAATGCAGGAAGTCCCAGCATCATTTTTCCGAGATTCACTGGATGGAACCCATCAATGTCTTTGGACGGTTCAATCCGTTCGATCACTTTCTGTTCGTCAATATGCGGCGGCAGGGGAAGCTGAACGATAAAGCCGTCCACTTCAGGATCATTATTCAGGAAATTCACGGCCTCGAGCAGTGTTTTTTCTGTGATAGATGCGGGATACCTGTAAACCGATGAGGTCATGCCGACCTCGTGACTGTTTTTCTCCTTGGAGGAAACATATGTCAGGCTGGCCGGATCTTCACCAATCAGGATTGCTGCGATGTGGGGCGCGCGTTCACACCGGTCGATACGGGCAGCCACCCTGGATTTTATTTCCGCCTTAATATTGTCGGCGGTGGCTTTTCCGTCCAGCAGTGTCATGATTGCCTGTTCCTCATCATTTGTGCCATATTCCTGCCTTTGCCGGTGGCCATCATCCGCATCACTTTCCGTGTATCGTCAAATTGTTTAAGAAGCCGGTTCACTTCCTGGATGGATGTTCCGGAACCATCTGCGATCCTTTTCCTCCTGCTCCCGTTCATGATGGAAGGCTCCGAACGTTCGGCAGGCGTCATAGAATAGATGATGGCCTCAATGTTCTTAAAGGCATTGTCGTCAATGTCCATATCACGTATTGCCTTTCCCACCCCTGGGATCATCCCCATGAGGTCTTTCACGTTACCCATTTTTTTGATCTGTCGTATCTGGGAAAGAAAATCGTTGAAATCAAACTGGTTCCTGGCGATCTTTTTCTGAAGCTTTTTGGCTTCCTCCTCGTCGAACTGCTCCTGGGCTTTTTCCACCAGCGAAACAATGTCCCCCATTCCAAGAATCCGGTCGGCCATCCTGGAGGGGTGGAACACGTCGATGGCCTCCATCTTTTCGCCGATGCTGACGAATTTGATCGGCTTGTTCACGACCGACTTAATACTCAGGGCGGCTCCGCCCCTTGTGTCTCCATCGAGTTTGGTAAGCACCACCCCGTCGAAATTCAGCCGGTCATGAAAAGTTTTTGCTGTATTCACGGCATCCTGGCCGGTCATCGAATCCACTACGAAAAGGGTTTCCTGGGGACGTATAGCTTCCTTGATCGCGGAAATCTCATCCATCATTTCCTTGTCGATCGCCAGGCGACCTGCAGTGTCCACGATCACCGCCTGGTATCCGAACTCGCGTGCATGTTTGATGGCGTTCCGGGCAATTTTAACAGGTTCGGCGTTTCCCTCCTCCGAATAGACAGAAACCGATATCTGTTCACCCAGAACTTTCAGCTGCTCGATGGCAGCGGGCCGGTAAACGTCCCCTGCAACCAGGAGTACTTTCCTGTTTCGTTTGCTTTTAAGGTGATGAGCAAGCTTGGCGGAAAAGGTGGTCTTCCCTGAACCCTGCAGACCTGAAATCAGGATAATAGCCGGATCACCTTTGAGGTTGATGTCAGTTGTATCCCCTCCCATCAGCCCAACGAGCTCATCGTGCATGATCTTGACCATCAATTGCCCGGGGGATACGGCGGTCAGCACCTGCTGGCCTATCGCCTTCTCTTTAACCTCATCGGTAAATTGCTTTGCGATCTTATAACTGACATCCGCATCCAGCAACGCTTTCCTCACATCCTTCAGGGTTTCTGCCACATTGATATCTGAAATGCGGCCATGACCTTTCAGGATTTTGAATGCCCTGTCGAGTTTATCGGTTAAACCTTCGAACATATCAGAAAAATTGCCCGTTTTGGAACTGCAAAGGTATGCATTCCCAGGAAATTTGTGTTTATCCCGATCTGTTTTCAGGATAAAACATTCGGGTGATCCTGTTTTTTGCTATGTTTGTAATGAGAAACACATGTTTACCTAAAACCTTGCACAATGAAAAAAATGTTCTTTCTTTGGATCATGCTGGGAATCAGCATTTGGTCCGTAGCACAAACAGGATGGATCCAGGTAAATTCCAACCTTGATCCCGGAAGAAAAGTTGGTCAGATCTCAGTCGGGATGAATGATCCTAATGCCTTATGGGCAATGGCCGTTGATGCTACCACCGCAATTGTGGATGAATATACGAGGTCGACCGACGGAGGTCTGACCTGGGGACAGGGATCCTTTAATGCAGGCACGGGATTATCCCAGTTATTTGCGATTGACGCCAACATCTGTTGGGCGGTATTCAACACCGGCGCTTCCCAGGGGCTTTACAAAACCGTTAACGGAGGAACCACATGGGTAAAGAAAGGCACGGCATACGGCGCCAGTTCCTTTGCAAATCTCATGCACTTTTTCAACAACAATGAAGGAGTGGCCCAGGGAGATCCGCTCGGAGGTTATTATGAAATTTATACTACCACCGATGGCGGTGAAACCTGGACCCGCGTCCCGCAGGCAAACATTCCGGCTCCCACTGCGGGTGAGTATGGAATTACGGGTAATTACTGCGCCAGCGGCGATCATGTCTGGTTCGGCACTAACAAGGGAAGGATCTTCCATTCAACCGACAAGGGGTATCACTGGACAGCGTCTCTGACCATTTTCGGTAACACCGAAACTGTCGAACCTCAGTTTGCCGATCCCCTGAATGGGCTTGCGTACCGTTCCTATCTAAACATGGGAATTGAGCCGATCATCAATGTGACATCCGACGGAGGGACAACATGGACTGAAGTGTTCGTTACCGGTGATATGTATTCCCGGTATATCGAGTACGTTCCGGGAACGGTGGAAACATATGTTGGTTCTTCCAGTGAGGCAGGCATGAACGGAATATCTTATAGTTACGATGGTGGATACACATGGACCACCATAACAGCAGGGGTGGATTTCGGAGCTTCCGCCTGGCTGGATTACGAAACGGGCTGGGCAGGTGGCACGGTGGATGTCAGTTCAACGGGAGGTATGTATATCTATGATGGCGATCCTCTTGCCCCGGAAATCCCTGTGGCAGATTTCGAAGCCAATGTTACAGCCATCGCACTGGGAGAACAGGTCATCTTCACTGACCTATCGGCCGGCACTCCGACCAGCTGGGCCTGGGTGTTCCAGGGAGGTTCACCTGGAACAAGTTACATTCAGACACCACCCCCGGTTACATACAGTACCCCTGGCAGCTGGGACGTGACCCTGACCGTTTCAAATATCAACGGCAGCGATACCATGTACAAACCTGGTTACATCTATGTTGGCGGAGTTGGAATCGGCGAAGGATCCAACGCCCTTGTAACCGTATACCCAAATCCTGTGTCCGACCGGCTGTATATCCACGGCACGGATCCTATCCAGGAGGTCGCTTTACTGAATCTGGTGGGGCAGGAAGTGCTTGTCCGCAGGACGGGTGATCTTTCGGTGGTATTGAATCTTACAGGGCTGCCGGCAGGAGTGTACAACCTGAAAATTAAGATTTCGGACCGGTACCTGAATAAAAAAATCCTGGTGAATTAATCCCGTTTCCGGGAAATTTTCACCGCACCGCTGTTCGGTTGTCACATTTTTTTGTATGTTTGTGGTGGGTAAATACTAATTATTCATCAAAACTGGAGTATTATGAAGAAAATCCTACTTTCGGCTTTAGCCTTTGCAGCAATTGCACTGGCAACCTATGCACAATGCCCGTGGACGGAATATGCCACTGGCTTTACGACGGCATCCCGCGGCATAAACGACGTTTGTGCGGTGAATGACCAGTTTGTTTGGGCGACTGCTTATGACGGCAGCGGCGGCGGCGCCCCCTGCCAGCAATACACTCGTTCGACCAATGGCGGACTTACCTGGACACCAGGGACCATCCCCGGCATTACCGCTCTTGATCTCGCAATGGTCAGCGCCATCAACGACCAGCAGGCATGGATCGTTGCTTACCCCCCGGGAGCCACCACTACCGGACAGGGTATCTATTACACCTCTAACGGAGGAACCACATGGGCCAAACAGGCATCAGCCCTCTTCACGAACGCCGCATCATTTGTGAATTGCGTGCACTTCTGGAATGCCAACGACGGGTGGTGTATGGGCGACCCCATCAACGGGGAATACGAGATTTATACCACCACAAACGGTGGCACCAACTGGGTGGCAGTTCCCGGATCACAGATCCCGAATCCGGTCAGCGGTGAATTTGGAATTGTCGGATATTACAGCGTGGTGAACGACATTGTCTGGTTTGGCACTAACAAGGGCCGTGTCTACAAATCGGTTGACAAGGGCAACAACTGGACGGTTGCCGTTTGCACCCCTTTGAACAACAAGTACATCCAGCCTTATTTTAAGGATGAGAATTTTGGATTCTGCCAGGATAAAAATGCGGCAACCACCGGTGCACTTGCACAGACCACCGATGGCGGTGCAACCTGGACCGCAGTAACCAACACCGGGACAGTTTACTGGAATGATCTCGGTTACGTTCCCACCACCACCGGTACCTGGGTTTCAACCGGTGCCGCGAGTGGTTCCTCGGGTGTGACATACAGCTATGATGACGGAGCCAGCTGGACCGAATGGTTGGATTGCCAGGGCACCCAGTTCCTCGCCACCGCCTGGATTGACACTGAAACCGGATGGGCAGGCAGCTTCAATACCGACGCTACCACCGGCGGCATGTGGGTTTTCACAGGCAATCTGATTCCTCCCGTTCCTCCCGTAGCTGATTTCGTTGCCAATAACACAGGCATTGCACTCGGCGATCAGGTTATTTATACAGACCTCTCCACCGGAGATCCGACCTCCTGGGCCTGGACCTTCGAGGGAGGAAGCCCCGGAACCTCATACATTCAGACTCCTCCTCCCATCACATACAGCACTCCCGGAACCTGGGATGTCACCTTATCGGTTTCGAATGTGAACGGGACTGACACAAAAACCATTCCCGATTATATCTATGTCGGAGGCGTGGGCATAAACGATCAGTCAATGGCAACTGTTACGATTTTCCCGAATCCTGTGACTGATGTATTGAATATCAGCGGATCGGCAACAATTCAGGAAGTCCAGGTGCTCAGCCTGGTCGGTCAGGTTGTATGTAACCAGAAAGTGGACAATTCCACTGTGGTGCTGAACCTGGACAATCTGAAGGCTGGTGTTTACAACCTCAGGGTAAAGATGGCTGATGGTTTTGTTAACAAAAAAATTGTCGTGAATTAGTCATCCTCTCCTGACTGAAAAGAAGAAGCCGCTCCGAAAGAGCGGCTTCTTCTTTTTTCCCATCCTTCACATCCGGTCGGGGACTTCAATTCCCAGCAATCCCATTCCCTTTCTAATAATGGAGCCGGTGAATGCGGAAAGCTTCAGCCGGAACCGCACAATATCCTGGTCCTCCTCCCGTAATACCGGAATCTCCTGGTAAAACTGGTTATATTCCCTGGCCAGTTCATACAGGTAATTCGCCACCAGGGCAGGGCTAAGCTCCTCCCCTGCCTGTGTTACGATCTCGGGATATTGAAAAAGTAACCGGAGAATTTCCCGTTCATGAGGAACGAAGGACGAAGGAGAAGAAATAAAGGACGAATGACGAGAGGCTGCTTCGGCTGATTTTCTGAGCAATGATTGAATCCGTGCATATGTGTATTGAATAAATGGCCCGGTGTTGCCGTTAAAATCAATGGACTCCTTCGGATCAAAGAGCATATTCTTTCGTGGATCCACCTTCAGGATAAAATATTTCAGGGCTCCCATTCCCAATATGTCGAAAAGTTTTTCGGCCTCCTTCTGCGCATAATCCCCGCCTTTGCCCAGTTCCCGTGTGGTCTCTTCCGCAGTTCTGTACATCTCGTCTATCAGGTCATCAGCATCCACTACCTTACCTTCACGGGATTTCATTTTCCCTTCCGGAAGTTCCACCATTCCATAAGACAAGTGAAAAAGTGCGCTGGCGGATGGTTTCCCAAGCTTTCTCAGCACCCTGATCAGTACTTCAAAATGGTAGAGCTGCTCATTCCCCACCACGTATATCATCCGGGATGGATGATATTCTTCATACCGCTGTTCAGCAGTGCCCAGATCCTGGGTCATGTATACCGAAGTTCCATCGTCCCGCAAAAGCAGCTTTTCATCCAGTCCCTCTTCCGTCAGATCAATCCAGATACTCCCGTCGGATTTCCGTGACAGGATTCCTTCTTCCAGACCTTCCAGCACCAATTCCTTCCCGAGCAGGTACGTGTCACTTTCATAATATATTTTGTCAAAGCGGATGCCCAGCCGATTGTATGTCTGGTCAAATCCGTCATACGCCCATCCGTTCATCTGTTTCCACAACCGGAGGATCATCGGATCATGAGCTTCCCATTGCCGCAGAATGTCCCTTGCCTGAGCGTTCAGGGAAGCCACTTCCACCGCTTCATCTTCGGTCATTCCGTTATTTATCAGGGAGTGGATCTCTTCTTTCAGATGCTGCTCAAACATAACATAATACTTGCCTACCAGCCGGTCTCCCTTTATACCCGTATTCTGAGGTGTTTCTCCGTTTCCCCAGAGAATATATGCCAGCAGGGATTTGCATATGTGAATACCCCTGTCGTTAACAAGGTTGACACGGTAAACCCGGTAGCCGTTTGCTTCGAGGATCATTGACAGAGAGTGACCCAGGAGATTGTTGCGGATATGACCAAGATGGAGGGGCTTGTTGGTGTTTGGAGAAGAATATTCCAGTACCACCGGTCCCTGATTCCTGATCGGGAATGTGCCAAATCGATCATCCTGCATTGCAGTGTGAAGGAATTCCGACCAGAATGCCTCCGACAGAATCAGGTTCAGAAATCCCTTAATAATCCTGTATTCGTACAAACAAGGTAAATGCCTTGAGAGGAACCGGCCGATCTCCTGCGCTGTCACTTCCGGCGACTTCCGGGAGTATCTTACCAGGGGAAAAATCACCACGGTAAAATCCCCCGGGATGTCCTGTCTGGTTTTTTCGATGCTTATGAGATCAGGAGTTATATCATGTGCATACAATTCACGGATGGCCGTGACACACAATTCGCGGATGTTATTTATTATCATCTTCCTGAAGTTCCCTCCGCAAAGGTACTCCAGTTCACGGAAAGTAGAAGTCCGATTTGGGGATTTTGGCAAAAAAACGTAGGTTTGCAAAAAAACTATCTATGAAAAAGAATGTCCTTATCATCGGTGCAGCAGGCAGGGATTTTCACAACTTCAACACTTATTACCGAAATAATGCTTCCTACAACGTAGTTGCTTTCACTGCCGCACAGATCCCTGATATCGACGGGAGGAAATACCCCGCCGCTCTTGCCGGAAAGTTGTACCCAAAGGGCATTCCCATCTATTCGCAGGAACAACTTCCGTCACTTATCCGGAATCTGAAAGTGGACACATGCAATTTTGCATATAGTGATGTCACCTACCAGCATGTCATGAACCTGAGTGCAATGGTCAATGCAGCCGGGGCCGATTTCATTCTTTTGGGACCTGAGAACACCATGCTTAGTAGCACCAAACCCGTCATCGCTGTGGGTGCCACCCGAACGGGTTGCGGCAAAAGCCAGACGTCCCGACGGATTATCGAGATCCTGATGTCGAAAGGGCTGAAGGTGGTTGCAGTCCGCCACCCGATGCCATACGGAAACCTGGTCGCCCAAAAGGTTCAACGGTTTGCCACGATCCGGGACCTGGACAAACATCAGTGCACCATCGAAGAGATGGAAGAATACGAACCCCATATCGTGCGGGGGAATGTGATTTACGCAGGTGTGGATTACGAAGCGATCCTCAGGGCTGCTGAAAAAGATCCGAACGGTTGTGACGTCATCCTCTGGGATGGCGGAAACAATGATTTCCCGTTTTTCAAGCCCGACCTGATGGTGACTGTCGCCGATCCGCATCGTCCCGGCGCGGAGATGAACTATTATCCTGGGGAAGTAAATTTGCGGATTGCCGATGTGATCGTTCTGAATAAGATCGATTCGGCATATCCCGAACATATCAAGACCGTCCGGGAAAATATCCTGAAAATCAACCCTGCTGCCCGGGTAGTGGACGCAGCCTCCCCGATCAGGGTGGATGACAGTGCCGTGATCCGAGGAAAAAAAGTGCTGGTGATCGAAGACGGTCCCACACTCACCCATGGAGAGATGAAGATCGGCGCGGGGACCGTCGCAGCGGAGAAATACGGCGCCGCTGAAATTATCGATCCACGTCCGTTTGTGGTTGGCCGGCTGGCCGATACATTCAGGATCTATCCCAACATCGGTCACCTCCTTCCAGCCATGGGATACGGTCATCAGCAGGTGAAGGACCTGGAAGCTACGATCAACCGCACAAAATGCGACACGGTGATCATCGGTACCCCGATTGACCTGAACCGCGTGGTGAAGATCCGTAAACCCAACACGCGTGTGTACTACGACCTGCAGGAGATAGGAGATCCAACACTGGAAACCATCCTGAAAGAGTTCCTGAAGAAAATCAAAGGTAAAGGTAGAACCAAAGGATTAGGAAAGTGAAACATAAGAGTCTGATTTCGATCAACGATTTCAGCCGGGAGGAGCATATCCGGATCCTTGACCTGGCTGAGGCTTTCGAACGGCAGCCCACCCAGCGGATCCTGGAAGACTTCGTGGTTGCCACCCTTTTCTTTGAACCTTCCACCCGGACCCGGTTGAGTTTCGAATCGGCCGCATCCCGGTTGGGGGCCCAGTTGATCGGTTTCTCTGAACCGGCCAGCACCAGCCTCCAGAAAGGGGAATCATTGCGGGATACGATCCGCACGATCAGCAACTACAGCGATATCATCATCATGCGTCATCCCCGTGAAGGAAGCGCCCGTTTCGCCAGCGAAGTAGCTTCCGTTCCGGTGATCAATGCAGGCGACGGTGCCAACCAGCACCCGACGCAAACCCTGCTCGACCTCTATTCCATCCGGAAAACACAGGGAACCCTCGACAACCTTTCTATTGCCTTTGTGGGAGACCTCAAATACGGCCGTACGGTGCACTCCCTCGTGATGGCCTTCTGTAACTACAATACCACTTTCCACCTGATTTCCCCACCCGACCTGAAGCTGCCCAGCTCAGTCAAGATACATATCAAGGAGAAATCACTTGCCTATTTCCAATATACAGAAATGACGGAGGTAATCCCAAAAGCGGATATTATCTACATGACCCGGATCCAGAAGGAACGATTCTCCGATCCCCTGGACTATGAACGGGTCAGGAATTCATATGTACTCCGTGAATCCATGCTGGAACCGGCAAAGCCCACCCTGCGGATCCTTCATCCTCTGCCTAGGGTAAACGAGATCGCGATTGACGTGGACGAGAATCCGAAGGCCTATTACTTCACCCAGGCTCTGAACGGCGTTTTTGTCCGGCAGGCCTTGCTGGCATCTATCCTGGGAGTAGTTGAATAATGTGCAAAGTGCCATGACGAAAAAAGAAATCATTAAGGAACTGAAGGTAACTGCGATCGAAAACGGCACAGTGATCGACCACATTCCTTCGCATAGTGTTCACCAGGTGATCCGGATCCTGAACCTTACCGATTACGGCGACCAGTTACTCATTGGTATCAACCTGGAAAGCCGTAAAATGGGAAAAAAAGGAATCATCAAGGTAAGCAACAAATATTTCAAGCCGGAAGAGATCAATAAAATCGCTCTGGTAGCTCTCTCCGCCACCCTCATTGTGATCCGGAATTTCGACGTGACAGAAAAGAAACAGGTTTCCGTCCCGGATCAGGTGGAAAAAATTGTCAAATGCTTTAATCCGAATTGCATCACCAACCATGAGGAGATGCCAACCCGGTTCACAGTCATGGATAAAAAGGAGCTGAAACTCCGGTGCCGTTACTGCGAAAAGATTACTGCGAGGGATAATATCGTGTTTCTGTAGTCCATGTCCCCTTCCCACCCGGTACTGGATCTTATTTCCCAGGGTGAGCACGAACAGCTGGATTTTAAGTTCGAAATCTCCGATGCCCATAAAATTGCACGTACCCTGGCGGCGTTTGCGAATACACGCGGGGGAAAGCTGTTGATCGGTGTGAAGGATAACGGGGCAATTGCGGGAGTGAGATCCGATGAAGAATATTATATGCTGGATGCGGCCGCCAATCTATACTGCAATCCATCGGTACCGTTTCACGTCAGGCAATGGAACCTTGCCGGCAAAACCGTGGTGGAAGCCCGGATCCCGCCGAGCGCTCTGAAACCCCATTTTGCAGAGGATCCCGTGGGGAAATGGGCCGCCTATATCCGGGTTCATGACAGGAATCTTCCGGCAAACCGGATCCTGTTGAAAATCTGGCAGCTTGAGAAAAAAAATACCGGGATCTTCCTGAAATACACTGAAAAAGAAAGGGCGTTGTTATCATACCTTGAGAAGCATCCCTCCATTACCATTACCAGGCTTATTAAGCTTACCGGCATGCACAGGTATCAGGCGGAACAGTCGCTTATCAGGCTGATCTCTCTGAAAATCCTGGAGATTCACTTTACCGGAAACCAGGTGCAGTATCGGCTGGTTGCGGAATCTGAAAATCGCCGGTAAAAGGATTATCCTTTCCCCGGATGAGACGGGAAGGCATCTGAGAGGTCGGTACCTCCGGGAAACCGGTCGGCAATGTAATGGAGCGCTTCGCTGACGGCCAGCACGGCATTTCCAGGTCCAACCCGGATGCAGAACTCCTCTTCGAATCCGGGCTGCTTAAGGAAAACCGGCCGTGGGCTTCGCATACATTCTACCAGGCATACTGTTTTCCCCTGTATTTTTTCCAGCCGGGAACGTATATATGGACTGAAATCCTTCCCGAAACAAGTTCGGATCAAGGTCCAGAGATGCAGTAACCACCGGTCATCCGTATCCAGACGGTCGCTTTCAATGCCTTCTACGGAACCGTTATCCCTGATTCCGATCAGTAAGGTTCCACCCCGGGAGTTTAAAAATGCCGAGATCGTCCTTAAGCAGGCCCGTTCAATATGCTGTCCAGTTTTCCCCTTCCTGAGGTCCCATCGCAGGGTTGATTTGAATTCCAGAGAATCTCCTTCCCCCGAACGGATCACATCTTCCAGGGTTCCCGAAGAATCCCTGGCCGGCAGGCTTGCCCTGAGGTAGTCACGGATGGCTGAAACCTCCTGTAGCAGGGAATTAACATCGAACCGGCAATCCGTTGTTTGCTTCAGGGAGAGAACGCCTTTGGCATACTCCGCTACAGTGATCCTTTCCAGGATAACCAGGACCGGTAGTACAATTCCACACCGATGCTGATCAACGAGGTGATGGATTGCACTTTTCTGCTCCGGTGAAAGCTGCTGGTATGTATGAAGCAGTACGTATGTGAATGGATCCCCTGAAACCTCAGTCAGGTCGGATTGTTTCAGCTGTTCTTCAAAAAATCCGTTCACTGCGGTAAGTAACTCCGAAAATACCCACATGGATAGCTCCATACCTGATTCGGTCACCGCAATGCCGGTTTCTTTTCTGAGAGCCGAGCGGCCGGATTTTATCCTGATAAACGGATCATCGGTCACCAGATCAGGAATGCCCAGTTCAACAGAATCAGGTCCGTGTTTCAGGTTGTCCTGCTGGTACTCAAACAGCTGAAAAGATAGGACGGCATTACCGGGCGGAGTTACCAGGATATCGGTTAAAATGTGTTTCATCAGACGGCCACTGGAGTGTGCCACTTCCGCGCCTCCGGCAGTGAGCAGAGGGTGGTCTCCGCGATAAATGACATATTCATCCTGTCGCTTTACCAGGTCGAGCGTCATAGGAGTTACTCTGTGATTCATGGCTTCCGCGGGGCTTCCAGGAAAGGGGCCGGGAACAAAGATAGAGAAAAGAAAACTGAACTGTCCCTGTTCCAACGCAAACCGTGTTTCATCTACGGAATGGATAATTTTATCCAAACTTTTTCTGCTGCAAGCCGGTTTTTCGTATCATTGCCACTATACAAACGACTGCAAATGCTGACCATATGACCCGGCAGAAAATCCTGCGATTCCTGTTACACCTCC
>Ga0233425_10006935_pt1 | contig 16267 bp, 11 predicted proteins | sample Watercolumn_Towu_2_FD_181712 | JGI IMG/M metagenome (GOLD analysis project Ga0233425, IMG submission 181712) | Freshwater microbial communities from Lake Towuti, South Sulawesi, Indonesia - Watercolumn_Towuti2014_140_MG | ecosystem: Environmental > Aquatic > Freshwater > Lake | place... | reverse complement strand
TGGTGGATCTTGCCGTCGACGATGCTGCCGCGCTGTTCCTTGACCTCGAACCAGCTCATGTGGCGGATCGACTCGGCCGCCTTGGCGATGGCGTTGCCCGCCGCGTCGTTGAACGACTTGTTCGACGTGCCCACCAACTCGACCTTCTTGTAGACCGGATCGGACATGCTACTCACCCGTATATGGGAGCATGGCCATGTAGCGGGCCCGCTTGATGGCCTTGGTTACTGCGTGTTGGCTGACGGCCGTGCAACCGCTCTTGCGGCGGCCGATAATCTTCCCTTGCCGGTTGGTGAGCTTCTTGAGCAATTCGACGTCCTTGTAGTCCACGTACATGGGACGCGGGCGCTGACCGTCGACGAAGATCGGATCCTTCTTCTTGCCGCGGACTTTGGTCTTGGCCCGCCGCTTGCTAACGCGATTGACTTGGAGCTTTCGTGCCATAACGGTTTCCAGGTAGAATGAACGCCGGACAAACATCTTAGTCTAGCAGGAACGGGGCACAATACAACCCCGTCAGTTTGGCTGAGGGGGCGTGCATTTCCAGCCGTATTATGATACACTGCACACAGAGAAAGGCTTTCACCCCAAATGTGGGGTAGTTGCGGGCCATCCGGAAACAGGGCATCCGCGTCGAGGGCGAGTCATGTTCAACTTCCTACGAAGGCCGCTGTGCGTCAGCCGCGCGCGGCGCTGCGGTTTCACGCTCGTGGAACTGCTGGTGGTTATCACGATCATCGGCATCCTCATTATGCTGCTCCTGCCGGCCGTGCAGGCCGTTCGGGAGGTGGCCCGCAGGGCCCAGTGTTCGAACAACCTCAACCAGATCGGCAAGGCACTGCAGAACCACATCAGCACCTACGGCTGTTTCCCGCCGGGCGTGCCCAGTTGCACGCAGACCGACAAGCTGTGGATCACGGGTGGTACGAGCGCCGGCGCCTACTGCCAGGGCCCTAACTGGTGTACCAACATCCTCGACGAGATGGACCAGCCCGCTCTGTACAGGTATGTCGAGCGGACGATGGAAACCCAGCGGAGCGCCGCCGACGACCTGGAGCACGGTGATCCGGGGCAGGGTTTCGGCAGCCAGAGCGACCCGTACGCGGCGGGCAACGTGGGCACCTGGACGCCCCCTAGCTACGTTTGTCCCAGCGCCGACCGCATGTCGCTGGCCGATGCCCTAGCGCCGGCCTCGAACGATTGGGGGATGGACCCCTGGTCGGCCAAGGGCAATTACGCGGCCTGTTGGGGCTCGGGCACGTACGAGGAGTGCCGCACCAACTCGAAAATGCGCGGGGCGTTCGGCGTAGTGCAAATCAACGGCTGGAAGACCCGCTGCCCGGAACCGCAGTCGGAGAACATGCCGGGCATGTTGGGCCAGTGGAAGCTGGGCCACGACCAAGGGGCCCGGCCGGAGACCGACATCCGCGACGGCATGTCCAACACCATGGCCGCCAGCGAGGTGCTCGGCTACCGCAGTCCCGACGACGGTCGCGGCGCCTGGGTGACCAACATTCCGGGCGGTTCGTTGTTCATGGCCCGCACGCTCCCCAACGCCAGCGGCGGCACCGCCGATTACGACGTAACCTCGTTCTGCGACTCCACCATTCCCCCCAGCGACCCGATGCGTTGCACGCAAAACCGTAGCGACGGCAACATGTGGGCCGCCGCGCGCAGCAATCACCGCGGCGGTGTGAACGTGCTGATGTGCGGCGGCGAGGTGAATTACAGGGCCGACACGATCGGCCTGGGGGTCTGGCAGGCGATGGCGACGCGGTACGGCGAGGAAGTGTTGACGGACCTGCTCGAATAGCCCCTACCCGCCCCTTTTCCTTCTCCCAACTTCGCGAGGTGCTGCCATGACGCAATGCGCGATCGGGCCCCGTTTCACGACGTTCCTGGTCTCGGCGGCGGCCGCGATCCTGTTGGCCGGCGGCTGCGGCGGTGGTGGCGGCGCCATGCCCACGACGGCCCCCGACGACCAGAAGATCCGCGGGCTGATCCCTGCCGTGCGCGACGCGGCCGAGAACGCCACCCAGTTCAAGACCGTTTTCGCCGACGGCGCCGCTCCCGGCGAGGCCGAACGCCAGCGTTACCGCAAGTACGCCTACGAAATCAAGCCGCCGGTCAAGTTCAGCGGCGACGAGGCGACCATCACCGTGGCCGTGCGGGACATCGCCGGCAAGGGGCAGGAGATCGTCGGCGAGACCGAGTGGACCGCGGTCCGCAGCGGCAGCGAGTGGAAACTCAAGACCGCGCCTCTGCCCGCGGGGGCCAAATAGGGCCGGAGACTGCGCCGAGGGTCGTTCTCGTTGGGGTGGCGGTTGCCCTGCCGCCCCAACCTTGTCCGCCCGTAGGCCGGCCTACATTCTCTCTCCGCACGATTGACGTGGCGTGGCGGGCCTGTCTAGAATGTTCCTACGTTTCCACCCCCACGGCTCCCTTTCCGAAAGGCCCTCTGTGATGCGACGCACGATTTCCCTGCTGACCGTTGCCGTTTTGTACTCCTGCTTTGCGATTGCCGCTGCAGCCGCCGACGCGGCGCCGAAGATCCGCGTGCTGTTGATCGGCGGCGACGACGTCTCGGCCCACAACGCCCGGGAAATCTGCGACGCCACGCGCGACGTGCTCCTGAAGTCGGGCAAGTTCGACGTGCGCGTGTGCGAAGACCCGATGATCCTCGAATCGGAAGCCGCGCTGAAGTCCTACGACGCCGTGGCCTTCGTCATGTACACGGCCAAGACGCCGATGATCTCCGACAAGGCCAAGGAGAACCTGTTGGGTTTCGTCAAAGCGGGCAAGGGCTTCTACGTGCAACACCTGGCCAGCGCGTCGTTCGCCAAGTGGCCGGCCTTCGGCGAACTCTGCGGCCGCTTCTGGGTCATGGGTTCCTCTGGGCACGGCCCGCGCAGTGTGTTCGAGGCCAAGATCGCCAAGCAGGATCATCCCATCACCAAGGGCCTGAAGAACTTCAAGATCGACGACGAACTGTACGCCAAGCTGCAAGGCAGCGGCGAGATGGACGTGCTGGTCGAGGCCGATTCCGATTGGAGCAAGAAGACCGAACCGCTGGTCTTCGCGCGCAGCTACGGCAAGGGCCGCTCGGTCCACAACGCCTTCGGCCACGACGGCAAGGTGATCGGAGAGGCCAATGTGGCGAAGCTCGTCTGCCGCGGCGTGGAATGGGCGGCGACCGGCAAAGTGAGCGAGTAGCGGAGACCGTGGGGCAGGTTGCCAACCTGCCTGCGCTCCGGCAGGTTGGCAACCTGCCCCACGACGGATGACCGATTGTTCGCGGTGCGTTTCACGTATCCCATGAAACGGAGGGAGCGATTCCATGAGCGACCGGAAGATCAACGTGGCGATCGTCGGCCTGGGCTTCGGCGCCGAGTTCATTCCCATCTACCACGCGCATCCGAACGCCAACATGTACGCCATCTGCCGGCGGAGCAAGGACAAGCTCAAGGAGATTGGCGACGCCTTCGGCGTGGAGAAGCGGTACACGAGCTTCAACAAGCTGTTGAAGGATCCGGCGGTCGACGTGGTCCACATCAACACGCCCATTCCCGACCACGCGCCGCAGACGATCGCCGCACTGCGGGCCGGCAAGCACGTGGCCTGCACCGTGCCGATGGCGACGACCGTCGCCCAGTGCAAGAAGATCGTCGAACTAGCGGCCGAGACGGGCCGCAAGTACATGATGATGGAAACCACGGTCTTCAGCCGCGAGTTCCTCTTCGTCAAGGAGATGTACCAGAAGGGCGAACTGGGCCGCCTGCAGTTCCTCCGCGCCTCGCACCAGCAGGAAATGGCCGGCTGGCCGGGCTACTGGGAAGGGCTGCCGCCGATGCACTACGCCACGCACTGCGTCGGGCCGTGTCTGGGGCTGGCGGGCAAGCTGGCCGAGGCCGTCAGTTGCCTGGGCTCGGGGCGGATCGACGAACCGTTAATTGCCAAGTACGGCTCGCCGTTCGCCGTCGAGACGTGCCACATCAAACTCAAGGACTCCGACTTGGCGGCCGAGATCACCCGCTCGCTGTTCAACACCGCGCGGCAGTACCGCGAGAGCTTCGACGTCTACGGCTCGAAGAGGACCTTCGAGTGGACGCAGATCGAGCACGAAGACCCGATTGTATTCACGGGCGAGACGCCGCAGCGAGTGACGGTGCCCGACTACGCCCACTTGTTGCCCGAGCCGATCCGCCGCTTCACCACCAAGGGCGTGTACGACGCCGAGAACGCCAAGCACCTGTCGTTCATTCAGGGCTCGGGACACGGCGGCTCGCACCCGCACCTGGTCCACGAGTTCCTCTCGGCGATCATCGAGGACCGCCAACCGCTGCCCAATGCGGTGCAGTCGGCCAATTGGACCTGCGTGGGCGTGCTGGCGCACCAGTCGGCCATGAAGGGCGGGCGGATCATGAAGATGCCCGAGTTCGCGCTAACTGCCCCGTAGGACGGCCCTTCCAGGCCGGAGCGAGGCTTTCGCAGAGCGAAAGGCGACGATACGGCATCTATTATCGCGACGCGGCTGCCGGCTTGCCGGCGACGGCTTGGCTGGGAGTGTCCGCGGCGTTGTGGTCGGCTTCTTCGGCCTCGTGCATCACCTGGGCCACCTCGCGGCGGGCGCTGAGGTAGTAGCACACGCCGACCATGGCGATCAGCACGGTCACGAGGCGATAGCCGAGGGCCACCACGAAACCCTGCCGCTTGTCGAGCCCGAAGACGTTGGCGTAGAGGAAATCGAGCACGGCTTCCATCGGACCCATGACCAGCGGAATTACGCCCGTGGCGGCGCTCAGCGGCGAGACGATGAACTCGCCTTGCAGCGACAGGCCGCCGACGTTATCGACGTAGATGCCCCGCGTGATGAGGTAGATGCCCACGGCGAACAGGCTGTGGACGGCGGCGCTCATGGCGGCCGAGGCCAGTAGCACGCCCGGCTTCCGCCGGTACATGCGCAGGGCGTCGATGAGGTGTTCGATCGGGTGGCCGACGCGCGGCAGCCCGCCCAACCAGCGCGAGAGCCGGCCGTTGGTCACGCCGGGAATGAACAGCATGGCCAGGGCGGCCGTCGCCACCAGCGTTGTTGCCAGCGTGGCCAGGCAGACGAAGCGGATCTCCGTCATCTCATGGCGCCAAAAACCGGTCAAGAGGATCGTCGCCGACGCCACCGCGAAGAGCATGTAGAGGCCGATCACCCGGTCCACGGCCACCGTGGCGAACGATTGGGCCCGGCGGCGGGGCTGTTGCCGCGCGAGCATGACCGCCTTCAGCAGGTCGCCGCCCACGATGCCCATCGGCGCCAAATTGAACAAGTAGCCCAGGAAGCCGACGCGGAAGGTCTCCTTCAGCGTGAACTGCATATCCAGCGCCCGCACCAGATAGTACCAACGGACGATCGTAATTACCACGGCGGCCCCGCAGCAGAGACAGGCGGCGGCCAGCAGTCCCCAGGCAAAGCCGGGGTCTTCGTACTGCCCGCGCAAGTCGCCAAACGCATTGTCGTTCCGCGCGGCCACTACCAGCCAGGCGATGATGGCGGCCGAAATGCCGATCTTCAGCAGGGTAATCAGGAGATTCTTCACCAGATACGCTCCGTAATGCCTTTCCGTAGGACGGAGTACAACTCCGTCTCTCCGAAGGACGGAGTCTTGCTCAATGCCGCTTCCGGGACGGAGCAATGCTCCGTCCTACGTGGGTGGGCAAGGGCCTTTCTTGGGCTGCTACCATAGCCGTTGACGGCGACACGGTCAACGCCGATCGATTCGGGCGAACCTCACGAAACACCGGCCGTCATGGCTCCTATGGGTAGTTATATACCACCACAAAAGGAGTACAGTGCGACCGCCCCCGTGTGGATCTCCACGTTTCGTGCCTGGACTTCCAGGGTATGCGGTGCCGCACTCAGGGGTTCCGCCACGGAGTCCTATTTTTTGACACCCCCTCGGGCCAGGATAAGCTATGATTCTCATAGGGAATGACCATATTGGCTCCCATCGATTCGTTGCGTTCGCGGGTCGGGGATCGCGTATGACGATGCCAGAGCAACGGTCTGCCAGAACTACCCCATTTGCGGTGGGAGATAATGAGCCCATCGCGACGGCCGGGTCTTGCCGTATGCCCCCGACGCTTGCGGCCCATATCTTGCTGGCCGAAGACGACCCGGATCACAGCCGTTGGGCGACGCTGGTTCTGGAGCGCAGCGGGGCGCACGTGACCGCCGTCGACAACGGCTTTTCGGCCGTGGAGCAGGCCACGGCGGCGTGGCAACGAGGGGAGCCGTTCGACCTGATCGTCATGGATGTGCGTATGCCCCGCCTCGACGGCCTTGAGGCCACGCGTCGGTTGCGGGCCGCCGGCTACACCCACCCGATCATCGCATTGACGGCCTGCGCCATGCAAGGCGACCGCGAGAAGTGCCTGGCCGCCGGCTGCGACGACTATGCCGCCAAGCCGCTCCTGAATGGGGACTTTCTCGCCTTCGCGGCGTGCTGGCTGCCGGCCAAAGTGGTCGGTGCGTCATAGCCATCCGCGCCGGTTCGGCCGCGGTCTGGACTTGCCTCGTCTTCGTGACCCTACTTTCGCGTGGTAGACTAAGGTAGGCGGTCTCAGGTCCACCATTGGGAAAGGAACATCCATCGTGTCCTCGCTAAGACGGATTCTGGTAACGGGCGGGGCGGGCTTCCTCGGCTCCCACCTTTGCGAGCGGTTGGTCGCCGAAGGGCACGACGTCATCTGCCTGGACAACTTCTTCACCAGCCAGAAATCGAACGTCGCGCACCTACTTCCCCAACCGAACTTCGAGTTGATCCGGCACGACGTCACGTTGCCCATCTTCTTGGAAGTCGACGAGATCTACAATCTCGCCTGCCCGGCCGCCCCCGGCCACTACCAGTACAACCCCATCAAGACCATGAAGACCTCGGTCATGGGGGCGATCAACGTGCTGGGCATGGCCAAACGCTGCCGCGCGAAGGTGCTCCAGGCCTCGACCAGCGAGGTCTACGGCGACCCCGAAATCCATCCCCAGCCCGAATCCTACCGCGGGGCGGTCAATCCGATCGGGCCGCGCGCGTGCTACGACGAAGGGAAGCGTGCCGCCGAAACCCTCTTCATGGACTACCACCGCAGCAATCGGGTGAATATTCGCGTCGTGCGGATCTTCAACACCTACGGCCCGCGCATGCATCCGTACGACGGCCGCGTGATCTCGAACTTCATCCGCCAGGCGCTCTGCGGCGAGGACATCACGATCTTCGGCGACGGTTCGCAAACCCGCTCGTTCTGCTACCGCGACGACCTGATCGAGGGCATGCTCCGCATGATGCGCGGGCCGGACGAGTTCATCGGGCCTGTAAATATCGGCAACCCGACGGAGTTCACGATCCTCGAACTGGCGCAACTCGTGCTGGAGATGATCCCCTCGCGCTCGAAACTGGTCTACATGCCGCTGCCGGCCGACGATCCGACACAGCGGCAACCGGACATTACGCTGGCCCGCAAGTGGCTCGACTGGAACCCTACCGTGCCGCTCCGCGAAGGGCTGCAGAAGACGATCGAGTGGTTCCGTTCGATCAACATGGACCATTACCGGCCGCCGACGCCGAATTACTAAATTGTGGGGCAGGTTGCCAACCTGCCGCTGCAACCGCCAATGAACAGCACCCCATTGAAGCCCGACGCGCAAGCGAGGGAAGACCGCCGACGGTCCCTCGCTGGCGCTTCGGGCTTCAATTCCTCGGCCATTCATTGTCCGGGTCGCCGTTTCATGCCCACGACAAGCGTGGGCATGGCACCAAGCCTCTCGATGGCCGTTCTCCTTCTGGCGATCCTCTGCGGATCGGCCGCGGGCGGCGTGTTTACCGCGGCGCAGTACGGGACAGAACCGTTGCCGCAGCCAGTACAGCCGGTGCGACGATCCGAGCCCGTTCATCCCTCGATGACCTGGCAGTACTACCGACCGGCACGGCCGGCTCCGCGGGACGTCGAGTCGCTGGAACGCCGGCAGCTTGAGGGGCTGCGGTCGAGCCCGTCGGAATTGCCGGCCCGCCGCGAGTCGACGCTCTTCGGGCATCCCGCGCGCACGGACCCGCTCTACGACGAAGTGCGGCCCGATTGGAACCAGCAGCACTACGAACGGCCCGACTTCACCCGGCCGGTTTACAGTCTGCCCGACTACGAGAAACCGCTGATCGGACTGGATCCCGTCCGGGCGCCGACGCTCGACAAGCCGCTCTACGTGCTGCCGAACGACAACAAGCCGAACAACAACCTGAAGTTCTACGCCGCCCCCGGCTACGACCGCCCCACGACGCCGTCGCCGGTTCCCCGCGGCCCGAACTACGTGATCGAGTCGGAGTTTGCCCCAGGTTACGACCACCCGACGTACAACCATCCGTACTACGACCGGCCGGAGTATTTGGGGCCGACCTACGATCCGCCGGAATACGCCCCGCCGCAGAACCGGCCGCCGGACTACGTTGCTCCGCCGCAATAGCCGCGATCGTGGGCTTGGACCATTCCCCTCGCTGCGTTTATACTATTCACTTTCCACTACTCACTACCCACTATTCCCTGCTTCCATGCGCGTTCTCTCCGGCATTCAACCGACGGGCCGTTTCCACTGGGGCAACTACTTCGGCGCGATCCGCCAGTACATCGCCCTGCAAGGCGAGCGCGAAAACGCCTTCTACTTCATCGCCAACCTGCACGCGCTGACGACGATCCGCCAGCGCGAGCAACTGTGGCAGAACACGCTCGACTCGGCCGTCGAACTGCTGGCCCTCGGACTCGATCCCGAGCGGGCCACGCTCTTCGTGCAGTCCGACGTGCCCGAAGTGAGCGAACTCTGCTGGCTGCTGATGACCGGCGCGCCGTTGGGCCTGCTGGAACGCTGCCACGCCTATAAGGACAAGAAGGCCCGCGGACTGCCGGCCGACACCGGATTGTTCACGTACCCCGTGTTGATGGCCGCCGATATTCTGATCTACGACTCCGACGTCGTGCCCGTGGGCGAGGACCAGGTGCAGCACATCGAGGTCACGCGCGACCTGGCGGCCAGCTTCAACCACCTCTTCGGCGAGACGTTCGTGCTGCCCAAGCCGAAAGTGCTCGACAGCTCGGCCCGCGTGCCGGGCCTCGACGGCGAAAAGATGTCGAAAAGCTACGGTAACACGCTGGCGGTGCTCGAAGATCCCAAGGTGCTCCGCAAGCAGATCATGCGGATCGTCACCGACTCGCGGCCGATGGAGGAGCCGAAGGAGCCGGAGAGCGACCACCTCTTCCAACTCTACTCGCTCTTTGCCGGCGACGCCCAGCGCGAAGAGATGGCGGCCACATACCGCCGCGGCGGCTTCGGCTACGGCACGGTGAAGAAGGCGTTGGCCGACTTGGCCGTCGACTACTTCGCCGCCGTGCGCGAGCGCCGACAGGAACTCGAATCCAAGCCCGAGCTAGTCCGCCAGATCCTCGGCGACGGCGCCGCCCGCGCCCGCAAGAAGGCCGCCGAAGTCCTGCTCCGCGCCCAGCGCGCCTGCGGCGTGAAGGGCTGAGTGTACGTACTCATTATCAGTGGGCGATAAGGGACTCGAACCCCCGACATCCACGGTGTAAACGTGAAGACGCTACCACGGAAGGTACTTCCGACAAAGCACTTACGTCAACGCCCGCGCCGGTTTGCACCAGCGTTTGCACCAGCGAAGCGGAAAACGATCACGCGGACACCCTCGACGCCGGGACGCACGCCGATCAAGAAGACTCGCTGGCGAAGCTTGCCGCGGCCCTGTTCAGCCTCTCGCCGGCCGACCGCGAACGGCTCGCCGCAATGCTCGTTGGGCAACAAGACGCCAGCGAAGATGAAAGGGGGCCGGCATGATGCGGGTCGCGCCGCTGGTGGTCAGGTCGGTGTTACGCGGGTGTGACCTGCGGCTCGGTCGGGCATCCGTTGCGGACTGTCGGGCATGTAACGCAACGGGCGTTACCGGAGCGTTACGTTTGTCACGAATGGCGCGTTACGCCTGTCACGCCTTTGCGACGTTCCGAGACCAGCGAATATCTGGCGCGACGTGCCGTCGGTTGTTACCGCCGGGCGCGTTTTCGGAAGCACAGCGTGTGAATGGCCCAAGACACCCTCTGTCGGCGCGCCGCTGTGAACGGCACGACCATTTGGCGTTTCCTACGCCCAGCGGGTTCGATTCTGGCGCCGGAATATGCGTGCTGAAGCGGGGCTCTGGCGTGGGTTGGCTTGGGCGGCTCGCGGGAGGCTTCGCGTGCAACACCTCCACCATGAGCCTCTGGGCGCACCAGCGGCCATGTTTGGCCGACGGGGGAGGTCGGCGTCCCGGTCGAGCCAGCCGGTTGGTCGGCGGTTGCACTCGGGCAAGGTGCAGGGCGCCGAGTCGGCGTCGCGCCGGGCGGGCCGCGTCTTGCAGGCTGGGGCGTTCTCCGCGATCTGTCGGTGCTCGCTAGACGTGCCCTGTAGCGTGTGAACTTCGAGCTGAGCCCGTCTTTGGCGCCGTCCCACGGTCACCGTGGCTCCCAGGGCCAATCAGAGCGCGCGGCGGAAGACACCCTTCTCAGCAGCGGTTTCGGGGACAACAGCATTGTTGCTTCGCAGTTTTCCCCCCGCCCCTACGCCCCCGCGGCCTCAACCGTCCTCACAACGCAAACGGCTCGGTCGACAAATCGAGAAAGATGGGCAAATCGCTCGCGGAGACACGAGGCGTGCTGCATTGCTTACGGGGAACGCGTTTTTCAACCTTCCCGCAACTCGCCATTCCACAACAAGATGCGTACAACGCAAACGGCTCATGACGCCGGCAGATTCGTTGACACAGTTTGCGTTGCCGGCTACACTGAAGGCTACTGGTCGTCGGCTGCCGGCAGTAGAAGGAGGCTCTCATGTTCTTCAGGCGCTCCCGCGGCGCAAAGGGGATTGCCGCCGCGCGCTCCTCGTTCTCGGCGCGCGGGGGCCGTCTGCGCTCCTCCAGCGGCAAGATGCTGCGCGTGGAGTTCCTCGAACCGCGGTGCCTGCTGGCCGGCAACCCGCTGATCACCGAGTTCATGGCCGACAACCACACGGGGATCAAGGACTACTACGGCAACTACTCCGACTGGATCGAGATCTTCAATCCCGACACGGCGGCGGTGAACCTGACGGGCTGGAAGCTCAAGGACGGCGGCGGCACCTGGCAGTTCCCCAACAACACGGTGCTCACCGGGGGCGCGTATCTGAAGGTCTTCGCCTCGGGGCGCGACGTGAGCGTGGCCCCCAACGGCGAATTGCACAGCACCATCAAGCTCAACGACGGCGGCGAGTACCTCGGCCTACTGAACCCCGGCGGCACGGCCGTCTCGCAATACGCCCCCGAGTTCCCCGACCAGTATGCCGACGTGTCGTACGGCCTGGCGATGAACCCGCAGGGAACGACGTTCATTGCCGCCGGGGCGAGCGGCAAGTGGCTCGTGCCCACCGGCGCCAGCGGCCTGCCCGCCGATTGGGCGGCCGCCGGCTTCAACGACGGCTCGTGGACCACGGGCACGATGGCCCTGGGGTACGACATCAGCTACTCGAGCGGCCCGACCTTCTTCTGGGGACAGTTCGGCGCGGGCAACACCTGGAACCTGTACGAAGTAGTCAATGCCTCGGGAACCTGGCTTACGGCCTACAACGCGTCGCTGGCGAAGAGCCAGGGAGGCAAGACCGGACATCTCGTGACGATCGGCAGCGCGGCCGAGAACGCGTTCATCAATGGACTGATCGGCGGTGATGGATGGATCGGCTTGACCAACGATAGCAGCCGATTTCCGGGCGCAAAGGACACGGGCAGGACTTCACCCGGTCCCGATCCGGGTCAAGGGAACGTACCGGGAACCGGACAGCAGGGCGAAGGATACGTTTGGGTCACCGGGGAGCCATTTACGTACCACAACTGGGACACGAACCAGCCGAACAACTCGGGCGGTGCGGGTTTCGAGTACGTGCGGATGACGAAGTCCACGGCATTGTGGAACGACCGCTCGGGCACCGAGACCCTGCCCGCCTACTACGTCGTCGAATACGAAACGAACCTCGCCGCCGTCCCGGGGCCGCCGGCGAACATGGCCGTGCTCGAATCGCACGGCGCTTCCGCCCTGGGCACGGTCCAGGATGCCGTCAACTTGCTCGACGGCGGCGCGGGCACGATCACCCGCTACGCCGCGCAGTTCATCAACTATGCCGACCCGCAGAACGCCGGCGGCGGGCATTACGCCAGCAACGCCGTCTTCGGCGGCAACACGGCGGCCGACGACGACAACTTCGCGCTCCGCGTCACCGGCGTGATCCGCATCGCCGCGGCCGGACAGTACACCTTTGGCGTCAACAGCGACGACGGCTTCCGCCTGAGAATCAAGGGGGCCGCCTTCACCAGCGTCACGGGCGCGGGCACGACCATCAACGGCGAAACGATGGAATACTCCGGCACGCGTTCGTCGGGCGACTCGCTGGGCGTGACCTCCTCGCTGGCTGTCGGCGACTACGAGTTCGAGCTGGATTACTTCGACAACGTCGGCGGCGCGCAGGTCGAGTTCTTCGCCGCCTTAGGCGCGCGGATCGCCTGGGACGCCACGAACTTCAAGCTCGTGGGCGATACGGCCAACGGCGGCCTGGCGCTCGTCCGCGTCGGTGACGTGCTGGCCAGCAATCCCGCCTTTATGGCCGCCGCCTACAACAAGAACGCCTCGGCTTTCGTGCGAATCCCCTTCACGGTCGCCAATCCGGCCGACATTACGTCGCTGACGCTGCGGATGAAGTACGACGACGGGGTGGTGATCTACCTCAACGGCCAGGAAGTCGAGGCCCGTAACGACCCCGTTACGCTGGCGTGGAATTCGGCCGCCACGGCCGACCACTTCACCGGCGACGCGGTGCGCTACGAAGAGTTCAACCTGACCGACGCCAAGGGGCTGCTGTTTGCCGGCACGAACGTGCTGGCCATCCATGTGTTGAACTCCAGCGCGACGGACACGAACATGCTCGTCGCGCCGGTGTTGGAGGCGACGACGACGACGCAGGCCGCGGCTGACTTCCGCTACTTCGTTCTGCCCACGCCGGGCTCCGTCAACGGCACGGGCACGGCCGACCTGGGACCGGTGGTGACCGACGTCTCCTGCCCCGCCGCGCCGCCCGCGGCCAGCAGCCCCATCGTGGTCACGGCCCACATCGAGCAGACGGCCAATCCGATTGCCGCCGGCTCGCCCACGCTGCACTACCGCGTGATGTACAACACGGAAGCGACCGTGGCGATGTACGACGACGGGCCGGCCGGCGGGCACGGCGACGCCACGGCCGGCGACGGCGTCTACACCGGCACCATCCCCGGCAGCACGGCCGCGGCCGGACAGATGCTCCGCTGGTACGTCACCGCGGCCGACACCCTGGGCAACGCCGGCCGCTGGCCGCTGCTGGTTCCCCTGGTCGGCAACGACGGCGGCCCGGAATACGTGGGCACCGTGATCGCCAACCCCAGCCTCACCAGCACCCTGCCGATCTTCCAGTGGTTCACCGCCAACCACGGCGCCGCGATGACCACCAGCGGCACGCGGGCCTCGGTATTCTTCCTCGGCGAGTTCTACGACAACGTCTTCATCCGCGACCGCGGCGGGGCCTCGACCAACGGCTACAAGATCAAGTTCAACGCGGGCTACGACTTCCGCTATGCCGCAGACCAGCCGAGGGTCGACGAGTTCAACCTCAATCTCCGCGGCAACATGGACGACGCCTACATCCGCCCCGTCCTGGGCTTCGAGACCTTCGCCGACGCCGGCACGCTCTCCTGTAACTCCTTCGCCATGCGGATCCTGGAGAACGCCGCGGCGCTGAATTACAACGGCACGATCAACAACGTCGGCATCTTTATCGAACAGGTCGACAACCGCTACCTCGAACGCCAGGGGGCCTACGAAAACGGCGCGCTCTACAAGATGACGAGCGACCAGCCACAGATGAACAACGTCAACGCCTTCGAGAAGAAGAACCGCGACGAGGAAACCACCCGCGCCGACCTGCAGGCCTTCGTCAACGGCATCCATCTGACCGGCGACGCACGTACGCGGTATCTCTTCGACAACATCGACATCCCGGCGATGATCGACTACATCGTCGCCAACACGATCGTCAACGACAACGACGACGCGCAGAAGAACTACTACCTCTACCGCGATACGAACGACGGCGCCAGTGCCGTTTACAACTACGCCAACGCGAACGGCACCGACGAGTGGACGATGTTGCCCTGGGACAAGGACCTGACCTTCGGCATGCACTACTTCCGCACGCCCTACGCCGCCACCGATCCGCAAACGCATCCCTTTTTCCCCGATTCCGAGCACCCCAAGGCCGACGGGCCGAACGCCTGGAACTGGTTCATCGACGCAATGCTCGACACGCCGGCCATCAAGGAGATGTACCTGCGGCGGCTGCGGAGCGTGATGGACGAGCTGCTGCAACCGCTGGGCACGCCCTACGCCAACCGCTACTACGAACAGCGGCTGGACGAGTTGTATGCGCAACTGACGGGCGATCCGGCAATCCTGAGTTCGCTGGGAAGCATCTCCACGGCCTTCAGCGACCTGAAGACCCGCTACCTCGACGTCCGCCGCGTCCACCTGTATATCGACCACTCGGTCAACACCAGCTATCCCGACTACGCCGGCATCCCCGCGCAGCAGAACGGCAGCCCGCAAATCAACTTCGGCACGTACGAGGTGAGCCCCGCTTCGGGCAACCAGGACGAAGAGTACATCCAACTGGTCAATCCCAATTCCGTCGCAGTCGATGTTTCCGGCTGGAAGCTCGACGGCGGAGTAAACTACACCTTCAAGGAAGGCGTGGTCATCCCGGCCGGCGCCACGCTCTACGTCTCGCCCAACGTCAAGGTCTTCCGCGCCCGCGCGACCGGCCCCGCGGGCAACCAAGGGCTGTTCGTGCAGGGGAACTACAGCGGCCGGTTGTCGACCTGGGGCGAAACGGTCACCCTCGTGGACGGCAGCGGCACGGTCATCGCCACGCTGACCACGCCCAGCCAGCCCTCCGCGGCCCAGCAGTCGCTCCGCGTAACCGAGGTGATGTATCACCCGGCGGACCCGCCCACCGGCAGCCCCTACGGCAACAGCGACTTCGAGTACGTCGAAGTGAAGAACGTTGGGGCGACGACCGTCAGCCTCGCGGGCGTGAAGTTCGACGACGGCGTGTACTTCAACTTCACCGGCAGTGCGGTGACCAGCCTGGCCGCCGGCGCCAAGGTCTTGGTGGTGGCCAACCAAGCGGCCTTCCAGTCGCGCTACGGCGCGGGCCTGAACGGCATCATTGCCGGCCAGTTCGGCCCGCCGCCGGGCAGTACCACCCCCTCGCGGCTCGACAACGGCGGAGAACAGATCCGCCTCGTCGATGCGGCCGGCGAAACGGTCCTCAGCTTCAACTATAAGGACGGCTGGTACACGCAGACCGACGGCGCGGGCAACTCGCTGGTGATCCGCGACGCGTCCGCTGCCGACCGCACTTTGTGGGATCAACGCGAGGGCTGGGCCGCCAGCGAGCAGATCAACGGCTCGCCCGGCGCCGACGAGACGCCGCAATACGCGGCCGACGTCGTCGTGGTCAACGAGGTCTTGTCGCATGCCGACACGGCGACCGATCCGCGTGGCGACTGGGTCGAGTTCTACAACCCGACCGCGGCCGCGATTCCCGTCGGCGGATGGTACTTGAGCGACGATCCGCAGAACCTGAAGAAGTACCAGATCGCCGCCGGCGCACAGATTCCGGCCGGCGGCTACCTGGCCTTCAACTGGCGCGACCACTTCGGCAGCACGACCAACCCCGGGTGTACCACGGCCTTCTTCTTCGGCGAAATGGGGAGCGAGGTCTATCTTACCTCCGCCGTCGGCGGCGTGCTGACCGGCTACCAGGTCTCCGAGGACTTCGGCCCGAGCGAGCGGCTGGTCACCTTCGGCCGCTACATCAAGAGCACCGGCGGCAAGGACTTCGTGCCGACGGCTTCGGCCACCTACGAGTCGGCCAACGGCCTGCCGAAGGTCGGCCCGGTGGTGATCAACGAGATCATGTACCACCCCGGCAGCGGTGGCGACGAGTACATCGAACTGCGGAACCTCACGGGCACGAACCAGCCGCTCTACGATACGGCGATCCCCGCAGACACCTGGAAGCTGACCGGAGGCGTCAGTTTCACGTTCCCGCAGGGGGCGTACGTGCCGGCCAACGGCTACG
>Ga0233425_10006934_pt1 | contig 16272 bp, 8 predicted proteins | sample Watercolumn_Towu_2_FD_181712 | JGI IMG/M metagenome (GOLD analysis project Ga0233425, IMG submission 181712) | Freshwater microbial communities from Lake Towuti, South Sulawesi, Indonesia - Watercolumn_Towuti2014_140_MG | ecosystem: Environmental > Aquatic > Freshwater > Lake | place: Indonesia... | reverse complement strand
CGCAGTGGCCGGAGTTGGGGCCGCAGTTGCCGGAGTTGGGGCCGCAGTTGCCGGAGTTGGGGCCGCAGTTGCCGGAGTTGGGGCCGCAGTTGTACTGCCGCCCCACGGAGGAAGAGACAAGGGGCGACAGTACAACTGTCGCCCCAACGGGAACGAACATGGCTCTTGCACCGAAACCGCCCGCCGCCGACCGGCCCGCGCTCAGCAAGGAGCAGGAAAACGCGATCTTCCGCGCGGCAGGCCGGCACGTGGCAGCCACCGTACGGTCGCAGCGGCCCGATCCGCTCTGCGACGCGCTGGCCGAGACGGCCGCCGTGCCGGTGTACGGTGCGTTCGTGAGCCTCAAGCGCGCGGGGCATCTTCGCTCGTGCTGCGGCTTCATGGGCGAGTCGATCCCGCTAAGCGATGCGCTGGAGCACGCGGCGATCCGGGCGGCCAAGGACGATCCCCGCTTCCCGCCCATCTCGGCCAGCGAACTAACGCACCTCGATATGGAGGTCTGGATTCTATGGGGCCGGGAGCCCATGACGGCCCGCGGTGAAGACCGCGTCAGGGCATTCACCATCGGCAAGCATGGGCTGCAGGTGGCGCGGGGCAACTGCCGCGGCCTGCTGCTGCCCGGCGTGGCCGTCGAACATCATCTCGACGCCCCGGGTTTCCTGCGCCAGGTGTGCATCAAGGCCGGCCTGGCCCCCGACGCCTGGAAGCTCGACGACACGCACCTGATGACGTTCGAGGGCTACGCGATCCGTGGGCGGTTTCCGGCTGAATCCGAGGCCGGCGATGACGCCACGCCGCCCGGCGCCCCCACGCCGGCCGAGTTGGCCGCGCTCGTGACATTCTGCCGCGGCAATCTGGCGGCCTTGTTGCGCGGGGCTACGCCCACGTATTACCTGACGGGTGGATTCGACGGCCAGGTGCAGGGCATCGCATTGAGCGTCGGATTGACCGGCGAACAACAGCGGATCGAGTGCAACAAGCTTTCGCTGCGGCCGGCGATGCCGCTGCAAACCACGCTCTTCAGCCTCGTGGAGGCGACGGCCCAGGTGCTCCGCAACCGTCGCGTGCCGGCGGCCGCGTGCCAGACCGCGCCGTTGGGCCTGACCGTGCTGGTCGATCCTGTGCCGCAGGGAAGCCTTGCCCATCCGGACCTGGCCGGCATCGATCCGCGGCGACGCGCGGTGTTGGTGCGTGACGCCGTGCGCTCGGCCTGGGTCTTCGATCCGGCGCGATCGGTCGAGGAGTTGCTCGAAGAGGCCGCTCGCATGGCCGATGTTCGCAGCCCGGCCGCCGCGGCCGTCGCCACTTTGGCGGCCGTCTCGACCGAACCCCGCGCGGCCTTCGTGCAAGGTACACAACCGCGCGGCGATGGCGAAGTCCGGCCGCCGGCCGTGGCGGGCACGTTCTATCCGGGCCGGCCCGAGCAGGTCGAGCAAGCGCTCGACGAGCTGTTCGCCGAACCGCCGCGGCCCGAGCCGTGGGCCGGGGCGATGGTGCCGCACGCCGGCTGGAAGTACTCGGGCTCCCTGGCGGCCGCCGTCTTCAGCCGCGTGCAGATTCCGCCGCAGGTGATCGTCTTCTGCCCGCGGCATCATCCGGGTGGGGCGCAATGGGCCGTCGCGCCGCACCGCCGCTGGTTGCTGCCCGGACGCGAGATCGAGTCCGACCCGGAACTCGCCGCACGCCTGACGGCCGGCGTCAGCGGCCTGGAACTCGATGCCGTGCCGCACCGCCAGGAACACGCGATCGAAGTGCAATTGCCGCTGTTGGCGCGGGTCGCGCCGCAGACGCGCGTGGTGGGCGTTACGATCGGCGGCGGCGAACTGTCGAGCCTCTTCCAATTCGCGGCGGAGTTGGCCGCCGTGCTCCGCGAACTGCCCCAACGCCCGCTGCTGGTCATCTCCAGCGACATGAACCACTTCGCCGACGACACCCAGACGCGGCAGATCGACGCCCTGGCGCTCGAGGCCATGCAGAGCCTCGATCCGTCGCTGCTCTACCGGACGGTCCGCGAGCACCGCATCAGCATGTGCGGCATGTTGCCCGCGGTGCTCGTCATGGAAACCCTGCGGCAACTCGGCGCGCTGACGCGTTGCGAGCTGGTCGGCTACGCCACCAGCGCCGACGCCAGCGGCGACACGCACCGCGTCGTAGGCTATGCGGGGATGTTGCTGGGATAGGCAATCAGCAGAAATCCCGCGATTGCCCGGCCAATCCCTGCATCCATTCGGACAGGTCTTCCAGCCGCGTGCAGAGGACGTGGATCACTTCGCCTTGGCGCTGTAGTTGGCCGGTGGCGAGCATGACGGTGGCGCTTAAGGCGGCCGTGCGATAACGCTTCCAGACGTGTGGGCGGACGATCAGGTTGGCGGTGGTCGTTTCGTCTTCGAGCGTGACGAAGGTGATCCCCTTGGCCGTGCCCGGCCGCTGCCGGACCAGCACGATGCCCGCCACGCTCACCGGGCGGTTGGTGGGCCAGGTTCTCAAGGCCGCGGCCGGCGCGACGCCGCGCCGCTCCAGGTCCGCGCGGAGGAACCCCAGCGGATGCCCGCGGAGCGACAGGCCCACCGTGCGGTAATCGGCCAGCACCTCCTCGGCCGGCGACATAGGCGGCAAGGCAATCTCTCGTTGGGGCGGCAGTGAAGATTTGGGTTGGGGCGGCAGTTGTACTGCCGCTCCAACGGAATCTCCAAATGCCGCTCCAACGGAATTCTCGGCGCTACTTTCGCAGAGCGAAAGGCGACGATCGGGGCGATCAAACAGCGGCAACTCGATCTGATCCTGCCCCAGCGCGTCCCACAGCGACTCGCGGCGGTTGAGCCCCAGCGCGCCGAACGCGCCCGCCTTGGCCAACCGCGAGAGCACCGCGCGGCTCAGGCCCGTGCGGCGGGCCACGTCGTCCATCGAAACGAACGGCCGCTCCCCGCGCCCCGCGACAATCCGCTCGGCATGCGCGGCCGAAAAACCGTGCAGCATGTTGAAGCCGAGGCGGAGGGAGTAGTTGTCAGTTGGCAGTTGGCAGTTGGCAGCAGGTCGCAACGGCTTCAACTGACAACTGACAACTGACAACTGCCAACTCTCCTCCAACGTACATTCCCACCCACTCCGGTTCACATCCACCGGCAGCACCTCGACACCGTGTTCGCGGGCGTTGCGGACCAGTTGCGCCGGGGCGTAAAAGCCCATCGGCTGGCTGTTCAAGAGCGCCGCCGTGAAGGCCGCCGGATAGTGGTACTTCAGCCAGGCCGAGACGTAGACCAGCAGGGCGAAACTGGCCGCGTGTGATTCGGGGAAGCCGTAGTCGCCGAAGCCACGGATCTGGCCGAACACGGCCTCGGCATATTCCATCGAGAAACCGCGGGCCGTCATGCCGTCGATCAGCTTCCGGCGGAACTGGTCGATCAGGCCCGGCCGCCGCCACGCGCCCATCGCGCGGCGGAGTTGGTCGGCCTCGCCGGGCGTGAAGCCGGCCGCCTCGACCGCCAGCCGCATCGCCTGCTCCTGGAAGAGCGGCACGCCCAAGGTCTTTTCCAGCACCCGGCGGATCGCCTCGTTGGGATAGCTGACCGCTTCCTCGCCGTTGCGACGGCGGAGGTACGGATGCACCATGTTCCCCTGGATCGGCCCGGGGCGGACGATGGCCACCTCGATCACCAGGTCGTAGAAGCACCGCGGCTTAAGCCGCGGCAACATGCTCATCTGCGCCCGGCTCTCGATCTGGAACACGCCCATCGTGTCGGCGCGGCGGATCATCGCGTAGACGTCTTCGTCGCCTTCGGGGATGTCGGCCAGCGTGGCACACGAGATCAGATCAAAACACTTGCGGATCGCCGTCAGCATCCCTAGCGCCAGGCAATCCACTTTGAGGATGCCCAACTCGTCGAGGTCGTCTTTGTTCCATTGGATGACGGTCCGCTCGGGCATGGCCGCGTTCTCGATGGGCACCAGCTCGCACAGCGGCCCTTGGGTCATCACCATCCCGCCGGTGTGCTGCGAGAGGTGCCGGGGGAAGCCGGCCAACTGCCCGGTCAGCTCGACCAGTTGACGGCCGGCGAGCGACTCGGGATCGATGCCCGCCTCGCGGCAGCGGAGCGGCAGGTCGGGCTCGTGGCGAAAGTGCTCCAGCCGGTTGGCCAGCGCGTCGAGCCGCTCCGGCGGCAGCCCCAACGCCTTGCCCACGTCGCGCACGGCGGAGCGCGGCCGGTAGGTAATCACCTCGGCCGTCATGCCGGCCCGATCGCGCCCGTACTTCTGGTAGAGATATTGGATGACCTCCTCGCGGCGCTCGTGCTCGAAATCGACGTCGATGTCGGGGGCCTCGTTCCGTTCGCGGCTGACGAACCGCTCGAAGAGCACGTCCATCCGCTCGGGATCGACGGCCGTGATGCCCAGGCAGAAACAGACGGCCGAATTGGCGGCCGAGCCGCGGCCCTGGCACAAAATCCCCCGCTGCCGCGCGAAACGGACCAGATCCCAGACCGTCAGAAAATACGCCTCGTATCGCAACTCGCCGATCAGTTGCAATTCGTGTTCCAGCAACCCCCGCACTTTCTCAGGCACGCCGGCCGGATACCGCGCGCGGGCGCCGGCCCACGTCAACCGCGCGAGATACTCGGCCGGCGTTTCACCCGGCGGGGCTAACTCCTCGGGATACTCGTACCGCAGTTCGTCGAGCGAAAAGGTGCAGCGCGCGGCGATTTCCAGCGTCCGCGCGACGGCCTCCGGCGCGGTGGCGAACAGTTCGGCCATTTCCGCGGACGATTTCAAGTACCGCTGGGCGTTCGGGAAGAGATGCTCGCCGGCGGCGGCCACCGTGCAGCCGAGGCGGATGGCCGTCAACACGTCGCACAACGCTTGACGCTCGGGCGCGTGGAAATGTACGTCGCCGGCCGCCACCAGCGGCACGCCGCTGCGGCGCGACAACTCCTTGAGACGCTCCAACTCCCGCCGGTCGTCCGGTCCGCGGTGCAACTCGGCCAGCAAGTAGCAGCGGCCGGGGAAGAGGTCGCGGTAGTGGCGGAGTGGAGAGGACGCTTGTGAACTGGCACGAAGAGAAGATTGCAAATTGCGCTCAGGTGCTAACCCGCAAGCCGCGCCGACCACGCACGCGATGAGTCCTTCCGCGTACCGCGCGATATCGTCGAACCGCAGCCGACATTCGCCTTTCGGTGCGCGGCGGCGGCCATCGGTGATCAAACGTGCGAGGCGTCCGTAGGCCGCGCGGTTGGTAGCCAGGAGGACCACCGGCGGGGCGTCGGCGGGCGCAATTTCCGCGCCGACGAGCAGCTTCAGTCCCACATCCTTGGCCGCCCCATGCGCCCGGACCACGCCCGCCAGACTGTGGCGATCGGCGATCGCCAGCGCGGCATGGCCCAATTCGGCGGCACGGCGAACCAGCTCGTCGGCGTGGGAGGCGCCTTCGAGGAAGGAGAAGTTCGTCTTGGCGTGCAATTCGGCGTAGGACATGGGACGGAGCAGCCTATTCGCATCCTCGTCGGCCGGGCGGCGCGGGTTCAAGAAAACATATACAAATGTATTGTATCGGTCCAAGGCTGGCCCGTCGAGCCGGGAAAACCTGAAAACCCTCGTTCCCACGCTCCGCGTGGGAACGCACGAGTCGGACGCTCCTACGTCCCTTGGACAGAACTCCAGAATGGTGGGGCGGTTAGCCGCTCCCTCGACGCGGGAGCGTCGGAAGCTTGCGTTCCCACGCGGAGCGTGGGAACGAGGAAATCCCCGGGCTTACGCCCGGGGCTCGCCGTTTGCCCTTCTTGACAACCCCGCGCTCCAGGTGGGACAATAGACACGGTTCTCGCAGGTTTCTTCTCTCCGGCACGGTCTGCAATCGAGTGGTTCCGATGAATATGCACTGGTTCAAGTGGTGCCTGGTTCTAGGCTTAGGGTGGCTGGCGTCGGCCGGCTGCGGCTCGGGGGAGTATACGAAACGCCTGGAAGAGCGGATGCAGCAACTCCGCAAGGCGTCCCCCTTCGACGAGGTGCTCTTCGACGCGATCGCCCTGGGCGACAGCCCCGTGCTGATCCGCGTGCCCAGGATGTGCGCCAAGGCGTGGGTTGAAAACGCCGAGGAGAAGCCGGGCGACGAGAAATCGGCCGGCCAGCCGAAGCCGGTCGATCCGGGCCGCGTCAAACCGCTGTTGGACGACAAGCCGGCCGACAACCCGAACGATCCGCCGGTCCGCAACATCGTCGACATGCCCGGCTGGACGCTGATCGCCTACGAAACGCTGGAAACCGTCGAGTCCTCCAAGTCGCAGGTCGGTTGCTATTGGTACTTCGCCGTGCGTAAGAAGGACACGATCAAGGCCGGCGAGCCGGATGTGGTGGGCATCGTCGGACGGCAACTTTTCGGCGACAAGTACAAGATGACGAGCTCCAAGGACGTCGTCAAGAAGCAGGTGCAGTTCGCCGACGTCCAGGAGAAGCCGGTCATCTGGAAGGACTGGGTGCGGTGCAGCGGCCCGATGCGATTCTATTACGAGAACGAAGAGGGCAAGGCGACGGCCAATCCCTATCTCCTCAAAGACGGCACGCTGGAACTCTACGTGCGCGAGGAAGGCGACTATCTGATGCTCTTCGGCTGGCGCGCGCCCACGGAATTGGCCAAGAAGCTCGAAATGCCGGCGATTGCCGAGAAGGTCGGCGGCTCGGTGGCGCTGAGTCCCTCGGGCGGAGCGCCGAAGGCCAAGTCGTCGCCGCCTTCGCCGCCGGCCGTTATCGCCAAGGAGACGCCGCCCGAGGGTGAAAAGCCCAAGCCGGAGCCCGGCGAGATCGTGCCCACGCCGCCGAAGCCCGATCCGACCGATCCCAACGAGCAGCGCGACCTTTCGATCGCGCGCATGAAACAGATCGGCGAAGCGATACAGAAGTACGTGCAGAAGAACGGGCGCTTCCCGCCGGCCACATTTGCCCCCGAGGGGCAGCCGCACAGTTGGCGCGTGGCACTCCTGCAGCATCTGGGCAAGACCGAAGAAGAACTCTACAAGCGGTTCCGCCTGAACGAAGGCTGGGACAGCGACTTCAACAAGAAGGTCGCCGAGCAGATGCCCGAGATTTTCAAGACGCCCGGCGGCCCGGCGGCCCCCAGCACGTGCTACGTGGCGGTGCTCGGGCCGAAGACCGTTTTCGGGCTCTTCGGGCAGCGTGAAGCCCTGACGCCGACCGACGTGCGGGACGGGGTGGCCAACACGCTGGTTGTGGTGGAGGCGAACACCGACAAGGCCGTGCCGTGGAACGCGCCCAAGGATCTCGAGTGGAACGAACCGGCCCCGGCGTTCGCGCTGGGGACGTTGCGCGGCGGGAACTTCCTCGGCCTGATGGGCGACGGCGCGGTGCGACCCATCAGCACGCAATTGGATGCGCCCACACTCAACGCCTTGTGTACGGCCGCCGGCGGCGAGCCGATCGACTTGAACCGGCTGGAAAGCGGCGTGCCGGCCGTGCCGGCCGAGAAGCCGTTGATCGACCTGGCCACGGCGGCCTTTGCCGCAGGCCGCGAAGGCGACGGGTTCAAGTACCTGATGGCCGAGGCCGTGGTGACGGGCAACGAGGAAGTGCTGGGGAGCTTCCGCCGCTCGACGGCGCTCAAGCGGGGCGCGCTCATGCTGCGCTGGGGGATCATCGTCGAGACGTCGCGGCCCGCGGCAAAGCCGGCGGCCGGCGGCGCCGTGCCGCCCGTGGTGCCCGCGAAACCCGCCGAAGGCGAGCCCAAGCCCGACGACGTCGCGCGTTTCTGGCACGACAATCTGGTGCCCGCCTTTCGCAAGGCCCTGCAAGAGCGCGTGGGCGAAGGGCGGTTCGGCCCGTGGTTGAAGGACGTGCCGGTCGACGAACCGAAAGCGGGCGAGGCCGTGCAGCGCTGGCCAGGGATCGTCGTCCTGGCCGAGCCCGACGGCACCAAGGCCCGCGACGCGGCCCAGGCCGAGGGGCTGGACCTGGCGATCGTCATCGAGGTAACCGTGCTCTCCGGGCGCGGCGATCAGGCCCGGGCCGTCGCCGAGGTTTCGTTGCGCGACGTTGTGGCCGACCGCCCGCTGTGGCACTTCAAGAAGAAGCTCAACAAGAACCTGGTCGACCCCAAAAAGAAGTCCGGCAGCGATCTGATCGACGAAGCCGTGGGCGAAACCATGAAGGCCATCGACGACACGATCCGCCTCGAGGAGTTCGGCCAGATCACGCCCGTCCAAGCTGCGACGCGGGCCGAGAACCTGGTCAAGCAGGCCACGGATCCTAGCAAGCCGGTGACGGCGGAGAACAAGCTGCCGGTCCTCTTCGAACTCCGCTTCTACGCCGCAAAGAAGCTGCTCACCGACGAGCAGCTCAAGGGCTTCTACGAGAAGCTGCTGGGCAACGCCGACGAAGGCAAGAAGCTGGCCACCGGCACCCCGGCCGAACGCCGGGCGGCCGTCAACAACCTGTTGCCGCAGACGCCGGCGAAGTAGTGGCGGGGGATTTAGGGATTTGGGGATTTGGGGATTTAGGGATTAAGGGATTTGGAGACGGCGAATAGAAGTGCGAAACTCGTCAATCCTTCCAACCTTCGCGTTCTCAACTCCCGAAATCCCCAAATCCCTAAATCCCCAAATCCCCAACTCCCTAAATCCCCCCCTCCCCTTTCCGCAGCAATCCCGCGCTCGACTGGAAGAACCGCCGGCGGCGGGTTTCGACGGTGTCGGCGGTTTCGGCCTGTTGGGCTTCGAGGTCGGCCAGGTTGGCCTGGCAGTAGCGGCAGCCGACGGTGCGGAGGTGGAACTCGACGTAGTCGGCCAGATCGTCGCCCAGCGCGTGCAAGAGGTAGCTGCCGAGTTGTTCGCGCGTGGGGCAGCTTACGCGGGCGCGGCGCCAGATGTCGCCCAGGGAGTGTACGCCCGAGTTCCGCCGGCCGTGGACCGACGCCAAGCGGCCCGCCAGGGTCTTGTCCTTGCGGAGCGCCTTCTCGATCCGCGCCATGTCCTCGGCCGGCAAGGCCTCGTCGAGGAAGGACTCGAGTTCGGATTGCGTGAATGAACCGGGCATGGCGCGTGCAACAAAGGGATTGGGGATCAGGGATCAGGCGAAAGAACCGGGCGGAATCGGGGCGCGGCTACTCCTGTTGGTACAACTCGGGAAAGACATCTTCCGGCAGCGCCTGCCGCCGCACGGCGGCGCGGAGCTTGGCGAGGAAATCGTACTTGTGGTTGGCGACCGTCTGCTCGGAAATCCCCAGTCGCTTGGCCACTTCCTTGTTCGGCCAGCCGCGGACGAAGAGCACCTCGACGCACCGCAGCTTCTCCCACTGGCCGGTCTGCCGCCAGTGCTCGACGATGTCGTGCAACGCGGCCGTGAGCGCGTTCTCCTCCAACTCGCGGCGCTCGTCGCTCCGCGCGATGCTGCTGGCCGCACGCACCTCGGCCGACGGCTGCCAGCCGCTGGTGCTCGTGGCCGTGGGCACCAGCGGCATCGTCGGCCGGCGGCCTTCGCGCCGCAAGAGATCGGTCAGCTTGTGGGCGGCGATCGAGAACAGATAGCTCTCCAGCGGCCGACGCCGGTCGTAGTTCGGCAGGCTGGTCAAGAAGCCGATGAACGTCTCTTGGACCACGTCTTCGGCGGCCGCGCGGTTCCGCGTGCGGCTCTCGGCGAAGGCCAGCAACCGCCCCTCGAAGCGCGCAATCAGATCGTCCCACGCCTGCGAATCCCCTTCACGGATGCGGCGGACCAGGAGGCTGTCGGATTGGCTGGGTGAAGTCACCGCGATAGTATACTCCGGGACGGCCCGTGGCGGAAGGCAGCGGCGCGCCGGGGCGGCAGTACGCAGTTGGGGTGGCAGTTGCACTGCCACCCCCGGGGCGACAGTGCAACTGTCGCCCCAACGCGGTTCAGTATACCTCCGTAAATCCTTGCGGCCTGCCGTCGTCCGGCGCGGGCCGCGTCACAGGCACAGATCTATCGATGCTCGGAGGCGGCGATGAAGGCTCCGGCTGGACCTTTGCTGTACCCCAGAACAGGAACACCGAGACCAACAGCAGCACGAGAACCACCAGCAGAAGCCCGATCCACACCAACACGCTGCTGTGCCGCACCGGTTCGTAGCGCGTGGCCGCTTCGTGGAGGGCGGTTTCCTTGAGGGCGTCAGGCACGGCGGGCTTCTTCCCCACGGAGAACAGCAGTAGCACGCCCAGCAGTCCCACGGCCGCCCCGAGCCACAGCCACAGCGAGGTCGCGCCGGCGGCGACGGTCGCCTGTCGAGCCGTCGCTGGGTCGCCTTCGTCTTCGCTCAACGTCATGCTGACGGTGCGCGCAGCGGCGGCATCGGTCTCTGCGGCGGCCGCATCGGTCGGCGCGCCCACAAGCTGTACGGCGGCTATCGTGCCAGCCGTCAACGCCCCCGTCAAGAAGACGCCGGCCAGCGCCAGCCGGATGCGATACGCGCCGGCCGTCGAGTGATCGAGCTTCAGGCAGGCGAAGAGAACTCCCAGCAGCAGCAGCCCGCTCGTTAGGCCGGTGGCTGCGTATTCGAGCCGGCGCGTGATGAGGCTGCCTTCCCAGAGCGTGCGGATGCGGGTCTGCATTGCCGGCTCGAAGACGACCAGCAGGTGTTGGGTCTTCATCGGCCCGGCCGCGAAGTCGCCGGTGGTCTCCCACGTTTCGCGGACCAGGCCGCGCAACTCGGCCTCCGAAAGACGGACTTGCCCGACGGCGCGCGGGCCAAACTGGCGGCGGGCGTAACAATCGACCGCGCCTTGCATGGCCACCGGCCATTCCTCCTCCAACTCCGTCGGCCGCGAGTAGGGGCCGATCTGCGCCGAAACGCGATAGTCCTTTCCGACCTGCTGCAGGCCGATGCCGACCCACGCGGGCGGCTTCGCGGCCGGCGAGCGCGCCGACGTCGGAGGTGTGACCGCGGCTCCTTTGCCGTCGGGCTTAACCGTCGGTGCGACGGGCGGAACTTTGGATGTACCGGGCGGGGGCTTGGCGTTCTCCTTCCCGGCTGTAGATTCCGCGGCGCGGTTCAGGTCGTCGATCTGCGTCTTCAACCGCGCGATTTGGTCCTCCATGGCCGCGTAACGCCGCTCGGAGCCTTCGGTCAACGCCCGCAACACACCCAACACGTACTCGTAGCTGACTTGCTCGGGCTTGGGTTTCGGCGGATCGGCTTCGGCGGCCGGCGGTGTCTCGGCGGCCGCCGTATTGTCGGCGGTCTTGTCGGCTGACGAGTCACCGGACGGTTCGGCCGCCGCCGCGCCGCACGCGGCCAGCAACAAGCCGATCGCCAGTAGTAGTGCCGAATAGCGGTGAAACATGGTCGTCGTCATACTCCCACGGCAATTAGACGGCCTTTCGCCGAAAACGTTCCTTGTGTGCGATCCACGGGCTGGCCAACTGGACGGCGACCGAGATCGTACCGGCGACCATCGGCAGCCAGGGCTGCGGGAAGTGCCAGGCCTCGGCTACGATGCCCGCGGCCACGATCGTGCAGGCCAACGCCCACAAGCTCACGCGCGTGGGCCGCAAGGGATCGGTCTGCAGCCACCAGCGGACGAGGAAGAACAGCGTGCCGAAACAGGCCAGGAAGGCCATCACCAGCGGCTGGTTCCCCGCGTCGTAGAAACTCCGCGGCAGTGCGTAGGCGGCGGCCTTCGGGAAGCTCGGGTGCTGGGTAAATTGCACCAGCAGCGACTGTGCCGCAGCGAACGCGGCGATGCCCAACAGCAGTCCGACGATCATCGACACGAACCGCCGCGGCGTCGACTCGCCTTTAACGCCTTCCCAGAACTTCGTGACGATCAGCACGGTCCAGGTGCCGGCGATACCCACCAGTACGAGCCAGCCGCACTGCGACCACCACTGCATTTCCTCCTCCGCCCCGGGCTGACGATGGAAGCTGTACAACAGCACTACCGCCACGCATACGACGACCACCGCCAGTGCGCCGACCAGCAGCGAGCCGAGCAATTCGACGAGCCGCTCCTTGGCCGGTTTCATCGCCAGCGAGCGGACGGTTTGTTCGTAGGGCGACGGCCGCGGCCGGGGCGGCGCGTGCGTAGCCGCCGGCGGCGTTGGCGGTGCAACGCCCGGCGTCACGGTGGCTGGCGGCGCGGTCGGCGGCGGACCCTTCCACTGCGGCCGGGCCGCCGGGCTGCCCGTAGACATCACGATCATCCGCACTACCCGGTAACCCAGATACACGAAGCACAGCACGATCGCCGGACCGAGCCAGAAGAACATCGTGCTGACGCACAGGATAGCGAACGCCACGAGCACGATGATCCGCACCGGTAGCGGCAGGTTCGCCTGGGTCCACGTGTCGTGGAGCTTGTGCCACGCGTCGCGCACGGCCCGCGCGATCGGCTCTTCTTCGATCACCTGCGGGCTCATCGCCGGCTCGGCCGCGCCGCGCCGCGGAAACTCGATCGGCGGCACGACCGCCGAGTCGCTCTGCGGCAGCCGCGTCGCCCCGGGCGGCAATTGCGCCGGCGCAGGCAGCAGTACCAACATCTCGCTCATCGACGCGAACCGCTTGGCCGGATCCTTCTCCAACGCCCGGGCAATGACGCCACGGAACGGCTCGGGCAGCATCGATACGTCGGGCTTGGCGGTCAGGTGTTTCATCAGCACCTCGCCGATGCTCTCGCCGTCGAACGGCACGCGGCCGGTGAGCATCTCGTAGAGGATGATGCCCATCGCGTAAACGTCGATTTCTTTGCCGTAGCGGCCGTTGGCCACTTCGGGGGCCATGTAGTGGACGGTGCCGATGCTCTCGGTATGTCCGCTGCGGCGGCTGCAGGAGATGAACTTCGACAGGCCGTAGTCGCCGACCTTCACCAGGCCGTCGTTGGAGAAGATGTTGCCCGGCTTCAGGTCGCGGTGGACGATGCCGCGGTCGTGCAGATAGGCTACGCCCGCCGCCACGCCGTGGAACCAGGCCACGGCCTGATCGACCGGCAGGCCGTTGGGATGGGCGATCAGGGCGTCTTCCAGCGACTGGCCGGCGACGAACTCCATGACCACCCAGGTGTCGCCGTGCTCGTCTTGCCGGATGTCGTATAGGTCGAGCAGGTTGGGGTGTTTGAGGTTCAGGCAGTGGCGGATGCCGCGGAGCTCGACGTCGAGATTGCGGCGGATCAGCTTCAGCGCGACTTCCTTACCGGCGTCGCTGACGGCATAGTAGATTTCGCCGAAGCCCCCCTGGCCCACGCCGCGCTTGATCGTGTAGCCTTCCAACGGCCGCGATCCGCCGGGATACGTGAACTTCGTGCCGGCGCGGTCGGCGGGCGATGCCCCAGCCTCGGCGGAAGGGAAGTCCATTGTGTCGTGGCCTTTGGCGTTCACGGCGATCACCTGATTCACCTTATCTTACCACAAGGGACTAGGTTTTGGGGACGGGGCGCGACAAGCCCATCGTTGGGGCGGCAGTTGCACTGCCGCCCCGCTCGTGTTGGAGTGGCAGTTGTACTGCCACTCCGCAGCCGCCGCAATTCGGGGCGGCAGTGCAACTACCGCCCCAACGGCGATTCATGCTGCCGCCCCAACTCACTCCACCTCCTCTTACTCCAAAGGTTCCAGCGACATCGAGAACCCCTCTCCTGCAATATGCGAGTTCCGCGCGACGGGCCCGCGGTCTTTGTAGGCGATACCGTCGATTTCCAATCCGCCGGCAGCCCGGCAATATAGTTTGTTGTCTTGGCGGAACAGGATCACCTCCCGCGGCCAGTCGCGGCAGATCACATGGCAATGCCGGCCCGGCCCGAGGATACATGACTCGGCCATCAGCAGCACGGCGTCGGCCGAAGGTTGTGTGCGGTGGTTGCTCAGGAAGTCGAGCCGCGCCGTGGCGCTCAAAGCGTGCGGCCGGCGGAACGCCAATCGCACGCCTTCGCCTAACTCGATCTTCATCCCGTCGGCCAGCAATCCCACGTCGTGGACCGGCTTTCCATTGAGCCGCACCGGCCGCATCGCTTCGATCAGGTATCCCTCTCCGTCGCGGCGGACGCGCGCGTGGCGGCTGGAGATGTCGGCCAGGATCGGCACGTCGGCCCCGCCGCAACTGACCGGCTGGCCGACGATCACGCTGTCGGCCAGGCAGACCCAGTAGCCGCCCACGGCATCGACCCACAACATGAACTTGTCGCCCTGTTGCGGACCGCGGCAGTTCATGGCGTGCGTTCTCCAGAGTTGGGTGGCCAGTCTGAACATCGTAGCAGTGGGCAGTGGGTAGTGGGTAGTGGGGTGGCTTTCTGTAGGGTGCGTGAAACGCACCGCGGCACTGGCAATTGGTTCGTTGCACGCACCTACCCGGTCGCAGCAGCCGGCTATGGGAATTATGGGAGTAATGGAAATCATGGGAACTACGGGACCAAACGGGGGCCCACTATTCCCATTACTCTCATAATTCCCATTCCCGTTGCGGCTTTCCAAGCCGGCCGCCGCTCGCCGCTTCACTCCTTGCTTGCGGAAGCCAGTTTGGTCGCGCCATCGCCGGCAAAGTGCTCGGTCACTTCGGCGACGATGTTCTCGGGCGTAGTACCTTCCAACTGGATTTCGCCCTGGTACTTCGTCTCGGCGTTGGCCAGTTTTTCGGCCACGTCGAGCCGCGTGCGGAGCTTGGCGATCAGTTCCTTGGCCTGGCCGAGGCGGCTGTCGTCGAACTGGTAGGCGCTGGTGGTCTGTGCCGCAGCGACCATCTGCAGCCGGGCTTCGAGGTTCTCCACCTCGACCGCCAACTGCCGCTTGGCCGCCAACATGCCTTCGAGCTTCTGCCGCGCGGCCTCCAGGCTCCGCTGTCGTGCGGTGAGCATCTGCTCGAGGCTGGCCAGCGTGGCCTCGCCCGTCTTGTAGCGTTCGAAGCGGTTGGCCATGTCGGTCTTCACTTGGTCGACCGAGTAGGTGCGGCTGGCGTAGGTGAAGTTGCTCTTGCCGCTGGCCAGATCGGCCTTCAGCCGCAGCAGTTGTTCCTTTTCTTTGGCCAGCCGGGTTTCGGTCTGGGCGATCTGCTCTTCGAGCTTCTTCACCTCGACCTCCTCCTTGGCGATGACCTGCATGTTCTTGCGGACCTCGGGCACGAGATCCTTAATCATGCCCCGCGCGCGGTCGATCTGAAACTCGATCGGCACGCTTTCCTGGGCGGCGTCGGAGATGTACCCCGCCGAGGTGCGGATGTAACTAATCGTGCTCTTGCCGAACAGGAGCACCAGTACCAATAAGACGCCGCCACCAACGATGAACACTTTCTTCAGCATGACACGTCCTCCAGAAAAAGCGGTTGAGAGGGGGATACTGTTTTCGGGTTGCCCAACGGCCGGCGCGGCCCGCGCCGCCGCGGAGCCTGAGGGGTACTTCGCCAGGCGTGGAGAATTCTTGAGGATTTTTCTCGGCGAGCCCCGGACGTTAGCCCGGGGATGGTTGGCGCACCGAGTCAACGCCATCCCCGGGCTAACGCCCGGGGCTCGCCTTCCCCCTTCCCCGGCATTGCCAACACGGCTACACTGTCTGGTGCTATGGACTCCTCGTTGGAACAGTTCGTTGCAAACATTCACGCCTCCGCCACGCGGGTGGTCGTGGCGGTTTCGGGCGGCGGAAGCCGGGCGATCGCCGAACTTCTCGAGGTGCCCGGTGCCTCGCGGACGATGCTCGAAGCCGTGGTGCCGTATTCCGAGAAGGCGTTGATCGCCTGGTTGGGGGGGCGACCCGACCAAGCCTGTTCACCGCAGACCGCCCGGGCGATGGCCATGAGCGCCTTTCGCCGGGCCGTGGCCCTCGACGAACCCGAGGCCGCGCCGGCCGGCGTGGCCTGTACGGCCGGCTTGGCCACCGATCACCCCAAACGGGGCGATCATCGCGTCCACGTGGCCGTGCAAACGGCCGCGCGCACGGTCACCTGGTCGCTCGACCTGCTGAAGGACCGTCGTAGCCGGCGGGAAGAGGAGCGGCTCGCTTGTCAACTTCTACTGAACGCCGTAGCCGAGGCGTGCAATGTCGAAAGTCGTTTGGCGCTGGACTTGCACGACGGCGAACGCGTCGAACACAGCGAGACCGTGGCTCCGTTGCCTTGGCGCGCGTTGTTGTTAGGCAAGGTCGAGTGCGTGAGCGAAGGCGGAGCAGCTAATGCGGCCGTCTTTCCGGGCGCGTTCAATCCGCTGCACGCCGGCCATCGCCGCATGATCGAGATCGCGCGGGAAATCCTCCGCGTACCGGTGGCCGTCGAGATCTCGATCGTCAACGTCGAGAAGCCGCCGCTGGACTACTTCGAGATCGAACGCCGCGTGCGGCAATTTCCGC